>ERZ824488.1381-NODE-1381-length-27032-cov-9.401935_pt1 | contig 27032 bp, 18 predicted proteins | sample MGYA00519936_ERZ824488 | MGnify/ENA primary metagenome ERZ824488 (study PRJEB31778, sample SAMEA3449153) | human gut metagenome | biome: human gut; feature: human-associated habitat; material: faeces | place: United Kingdom | collected 2010/2012 ... | reverse complement strand
TCAAACATCCAAAACAGCTTTTAAAAAAATGCAAAACCTTAACTTGACAGCAATGGAAAACACTTACAAAAACAATAAAAGATTATTTAATTAACATTATTGATTATTTAAGTTTACAATGAAACGATATGGTCAAAATAGTTGATTTTTTATCCAATGAGCTATAGTTTCAGTGCATTGATTAATTACTCATTTTACTATTTTAAATACTCTTTCATCGATTCTGAAAAGTTGGGTATTTCTTGTTTTAAAAAATCAACATACTCTAATGCATCATCGTAAGTTTTTTAATCAAGTAATTTAAAAAATATTTGTTTATATACTTTTATTTATTCTTTTTCAACTTTAAATTTCTCTTGCAAACCCGTTATCTTCTTTTGTAGATGTTTCTTACATTTTTCAATTTTACAATTCCAAAATAAAATACAAATCATATGCTCAGAGAAAATTAATTAACTACCATTTAATAAAATAATATATAAAAATGAAACTTTATAATCACTGAATTTGCCAAATTTAATCAATTAATAGAAGGTATTATTTTCTAAAGTGTTATATGTTAATTATTATAAAATTATTTCAAAATAATTTAGAATCCTCTGAAACTAATGTAATTACAAAAAACAAACTTAAAAAGTAACTATTATTTTTCCAACATAAATTTCAATTTAGAATACTAAAAACAAAATAATTTTATTAAATAATACCCTAATAAGGTGAAATATTATGAATAAAAACAACGAAAAGAAACCTCCAAAAGTTTTCATTTCATATTCATGGAGCAATACTGATCATATGAATCAAGTCTTAGATTTAGCTTATAAATTAAATGATGATGGAGTTCATGTTGTAATTGATGAATGGGACGCTCCAGAAGGTTGTGATTTATATGCATTCATGGAAAGAAATGTAACTTCTAAAGAAATAGACCATGTACTTATAATATCTGATAAAAAATATGCAGAAAAAGCAAATAACCGAGAAGGCGGTGTGGGAACTGAAACACAAGTTATAAGCAAACAAGTTTACGATGATGTTAATCAAACAAAATTTATTCCAATATTATGGGAAAGAAATGAAAACGGAGAAGCATACCTTCCAAATTATTTAATTTCTAGAAGATACATAGACTTTACAAATGAACATCGAATTGAAAATTATGAAAAATTAGTAAGAAGAATTTATAATTTACCTGAAAATCCACGGCCTCCATTAGGAAAATTATCATTGAATAAATATACTGAAACTGACAATTATCCAAAACTAAGAAATATTACTGGAGGATTTGAGTACAATATTAATAAAGATAAAAATATGTTTACAAATATTGTACAAGATTTCCTAGAAGAATTTTATACATGTTTAAAAACATTTAAAGTTGATTTAACTGAAATTTCAGATATTAACAAATTATCAACAAAAATTTATGATAATTTAAATTCATATAAACCATTACGAGATTATTTTATTGAATTTTTTGAACAAACAATTAAAAAGAATTTACAATATCCTATGGATTATGATATTATTATTGATTTTTTTGTAAAAATATATTCATTAACACAACCAATTATTGGTGAAAGTTACAATACAAAAAATATTATTAACTTTGATTTTATGATGAGAGAATTATTTTTATATTTAATTGCAATTGCTTTAAAATATGGGAATTATAATTTTATTTCAGAACTTTTAAATTCACCCTATTATTTTGAATATGTATCTAATTCATTAAATGATGCACAATCATTTGTCAATTTAGATAATCGTGGAGAAATTAAAACAGATGCCTACCTAACAAGATATTATAACACAATTGAAGAAATTCCATTAACAGGATTGGGCAAATTATTAACTGATAGGTTACATAATAATTATTCTATTGATAATTTAGTTGATGCAGATTTATTATGTTGTTATATCTCTGTTTTAAATTCAAAAGAACATGATTGGTTTCCATTTACTTATATCTATAAATCATCAGATTATTTTACATTCTTTAGAAAATTAACTTCAAAAAGATATTTTGAAAAAGTTAAATGTATTTTTGATGTAAATTCAATTAATGATTTAAAAAAGAAAATAATTCAAGCAGATCAACGATATTTTACAAAGAGATATAAAATTAACAACTGTTTTAAAAAAGTTGAACCTATTAGCTCATATGTAAACCTTGAAAATCTTGGAACTGAACGATAGGTTGAATTAAATAGATGTTATTGAATAAAATACTTTAAAAAATCATACATAACTTAAAAAATAAAACATGGAAAATGTGAAAGTCTTAAAATCATGCTTTCAATTAGGTGAATAAATGTTTAATGTCGATAAACCAATAAACACAATTGAAGAAGATAAAAATGGATTAAATAGAGCAAATTTTGCTCATAATTTGTCAGAAAATATTAAAAATCACTTTGAAGATGATGAAAATAATGATTGTTTAGTTATTGGACTAATGGGTGAATGGGGTAGTGGAAAAACATCTTTATTGAATTTAACTAAACAAAATCTTAAAAATAGCAATATTAAAATTATAGAATTCAACCCCTGGTTATACTCATCATACAATCAACTAGTTGAGCAATTCCTCGATGAATTAATCAACGAAATTAAAAATCCTGGATTAAAAGGAGAATTACAAAAATACTTATTAAAAATTAACAAATTAAATCTTGCAAAAACTATTGCAACAGTTAGTATAGACACAATAAGTGCTATTGCAACTTCAGGCATTATAAATAATACTCTTGGAAAAATAATTGATAGTACTATTAAATCAGATAGTGAAGAAACAAATTTAAACAAAATTAAAGAAAATGTTAATGAAAAAATCAAAAATTATCCTATTTTATGCATTTTAGATGATATTGATCGATTAAGAAAAGAAGAAATTATAGAATTGTTTAAACTAATAAAAATAATGGCAGATTTTAATAATATGGTTTATTTGCTATCTTTTGATAAATCTATTGTATCGGAAGCATTGGATGACGACCATATTAATGGAGAACAATATATTAAAAAAATTATAAATGTTCCATTAACTATTCCTTCAATAACTACTGCTGAAATAAAAAAAATCTTTTTGAAAAAAATTGAGCATATTCAAAGAAAACACAATATTTCCAATTACAGCAGAAGTAGACTAAACCTGTTTTTAGATTTTACTGAAAATCAAAGTAGTGAAGAATATGGAATTATATACTTTTTTAAGAATATTCGAGATATTAAAAGATATTTTAACATTTTAGAGTTTAATATTGAGCTAATAAAAGATGAAGTTAATTTCGTTGATTTTATTGTTATTACAGCAATTCAAGTTTTTCATCAAGATGCTTACAACAAAATAAAATATAGTGAATATCTACTTACAGTTGATAATTATATTTATGATAAAAAAAAGGATGAAGAATTAATAAAAATGGAAATAAATGAATTTGAAAGAATAACAAACAATGATTCTAATTTAAAAGCTATAATGAAAAGATTATTTAAAAAAATGAAGTATTTATATACTGACACATATTATAAAAATTCAAACAATAAAGATGAAAAAGAATTATTAATACAACACCCGGATAATTTCAGAACATACTTCAAACTTAATGAAACTGCAAAAAAGTTACCAGAATTTGAAATTGATCAAATAATTCGTATAATCAACTCAAAAGATGAATCTGCATTATCTATGGCATTCACAAGACTTTATAAAAACCAAACATTGGATTTATTTTTAAGTAAATTAATTAATCGTGATGAAAAAATTTATAAAAATATATTTTTATTAAAATTTTTATTAACTATAAATAAAAAGAAAATTCCTGGAATAATTTTTCCAAATGATAACATAACATTGATAATTTTAAATATTGTTTACAGAATAACAGCTAAAGACAGATTTAATAAACTTGAGGAGTTGTATAACAAAACAGATAATATAATATTACTTTATGATATTGTGGATTATATTGAACAATCAAATTTTGATCCAAATACAAATGAAACCCCCATATTATCAAAAACAAACATTAATAATTTAAAAGAAATTATTAAAAGCAAATACAATGAATCTGATACAAAAACAATTAAATTATCCTCAACTGAATTAAGTGCCTTTCTTTATATGGGCAAGAAACTTAATATGCAACAAAAAAATGAAACAATAATAGAACAATTAATTAGAACCTCTGATGGAATACTACAACTATTACAGGCATACATTCCATTTACAAAAAAAGAAACTCTCTTAAAAAATGGAGTTAATTCCCTTAATGAATATATTGATGTTAATAAAATTTATAATATTGTTAATAATGAAAATTTCAATTTAAAAAACAACCTATATGTTGAATGCTTTTTAAAGGGATATAAACTATGGAATGAAAAATAAACCATAAATTTTCATTAAAATATTATCAAAAATAACAATCAGTAAACCTATTTTCCATGTTAAATTTTCTACAATACCTCAAATTTCTGGAAATGATAAAAATGCAACAAAAATTTGAAACCACTAAATCTAAAAAGTTTCCCAAACATAATGCAATCCCACATGACAAAATTAATCAAAATGAAACATTAAATGCTAATTTTAAGGAATTATCCAAAAATTGGGAGTGTAAAAAATTTAACTGATAGTTTGATTTTTATTTATTGTATATTATTTGTTATTATATTTATTTTGCTTATTTCATGATATTTGAACTATTTTTTTAAAATAGAATACTCTTAATAATTTTGATGGTGTTTACTTACTTTTACATTGATTTTAAAAGAAGGTTTTGGAACTATATTATGATTTTAAAGAAAATGCTGTTAATTTAATAAAAAAAGCACCATAGATAGTTAAATTAGATTAACTTGATAGATATCAAAATAATATCATTTTAATAAGTTTGTAACTTTTTGATTTAAAAAATTAAGGTTTAGATAGTTTTAAATAAGAATGCGGGCTTATTATTATATATGCAACTAAAAAACAAACCTATAATTAATTTTATGGATGACAATTTATTTAATTCTTTCCTTTTTTGCCAGTACTATCAAGTTAAGTGTTTTTTCTGATTTTTAATTTTAATTTTTTCCATTTTTTTATTTTTTGTTTATTTTGCTTGTATCGCTGTGTTATTATTTTAATTTTATTTTATTAGGTGTGAATTTATTTATATTTATTTTTAAGTATTTTATATAGTTAATATTATATATTATTAATTATAAAGTATTATTATCTAATAATATTAGTTTTTATTTGAGGATTGTTGTTTTTAGGGTGGTTTTTGATGGTTTTTGAATATGTGTTTTCAAATTTTTTTAGCAAGTTTTAATAATTTTGTTGATGAAAAATATATATTAAGTGATAATGCTTTTGTTCGTAGTGGTAAATGGAGTTTGGAAACTGCAATTAAATTTCCTTTATTTAATCGTAAGAAAACAAAATTTAATGAAGTTAATAGGTATTTAAGGAGTCAAACAGGTGATTATTCTATGAAAATAACTGGTTCTGGTGTTTGCGATAGAATGCAATATATCAATCCCAAAGTTTATATAGACATGAATGATGGAGTTATAATGGAAATATACAACAATGTGGAAGAAATAGAAACTTTTAAAGGCTTTCACGTTTTTGCAACTGATGGATCTTATGTTGAAATTCCAAATCATCCACAGGCACGTGAAGAAATGGGAGTTCCATCAAATAATGAAGTTGAAACATTTGCTGCAAATGCAAGAATTTCATGCACAGTAGATACAAAAATGGACTTTGTAATATCATCAACAATTGAAAATCAAACCGTAGATGAAATAACACTAGCATTAAGACACTTAGACGATGTAAAAAACAAAATAAATATGAATAACGTAATTACCTGTTATGATAGATACTATAATTCCACAGAAATCATGTTAAAAACAGAAACATTGAATTCATACTATCTAATCCGAGGAAAAACAAATACATTCAAAAAACAACAACAAAAAATGGATAATGATAAAAAAACCGACGAAACATTCGATATCAGCTTAAATAACGCAAAAATAAAAAAATTTCACGACGAAGAACTGAAAAAAATCGCAAGAAAACAAAAAAGCATACAAGTCAGAATAGTTAAAGTAAAATTAAAAACTGGACAAACAGAAATACTATTTACCAATTTACCAAAAGAAATAGCAACACCAGAAGAATTAAAGCAATTATACGGCGAAAGATGGAAAATAGAAACCGATTACGACAGACTAAAAAACAAACTATACATCGAAAAATTCAGCGGAAGAAGACGAACCATAATCGAACAAGACTTCTACAGCCACATATTCCTACTAAACTTACTAATAGGAATAAAACACGATGCAGAACTAAAAATAACACGAAAACCAAAAGAAACAGCAAAATACACCTACAAATACCACTCCAACATCAACACACTCATCGGAGAAATCAAAGACCAACTACCAAGACTCCTAACAGACAACCAAGACGAAATACAAAAAGTAATAAAAGAAATAATGGAAATAGGTTCTAAAGAACTCGTAGCAACAAAAATACCCCCACAAACACACACAGAAAGAGATAAAAAAAGAAATTGGAATAAAAATTGCAAAACAAGCAAAAGCCAAGGATTCTAAAAATCAGAAAAAAATCACTTAACTTGATAGTACTGATTAAATAGTATAAACTAAGGTATATATAAACTTATTTAAAATCTTAAAACTTAAAAATCCAATATATGTAAGTGTATTTTTATATTAAAAGCAATTTTACGAAGTTAAAGCAACTTTAAAAAGAATTTGATAAAATATTCATTTTATAAAATCGAATAGATATTTTAAATAAGCACCATAAAACTAAATCAGTTGCCACTTCAAATTACACCAAAAATAACTAAATTTGTGTTAACCTATAAATGTTGTAAAAGCTTTAAATTACATAAATAGTCCAATTATCTTAAACTAAACCATTAGCTACAACAGAAATAAATTTCTTTTTATCTTTCTTTTTCAAAAACCACGGAACAAAAAATGTAGTATGGTGAGGAACCCCGTAGTGTCTTTCCAGATAAATCGGATAAGTTATATGTTTCCATTTAACATAAACATGTTTAAAAAAAGATAACTGTTCCAGATAAATGCGGCGTCGATTATTGGATTTATTCCAGACTTTTTTCTCCTGTTTGGAAAATAAAAATTTGATTTTCAGTCTACGGGAATTCATATCATCATATTCGCCAACAGATAATGGATAAGATAAATTATTGAATATTTCTCTAAATTCTTTAATTTCTTTATTAAGCTGAACTTCAGTTAAATAATATTCATTATCTTGCCTTTTTTTAAAAGATTTGAACTTTCTAGTTTTTGGCATAGTCCAAAACTTCTTTTTGGTTTTTTTACCCATTACCAACACCAATAAACAAAAAACTCAGTTATTTTTCCTAATATTAAACTTTCTATAAAGATTTTTTATTGTCTGATTATTATAAAGGGAAGTATAAAGCTTAGAAATAAAAATAGCCTGTTTGAACTGTTTATTTAAAACTTTATTATTTAAAACAGCTATTTCTTTTCTATGAATATCAATTTTACAATTTAAATGTTTTTCAAACTTGTAAATTTCTTTAACTGCAGACATTTTATGTTTTTTATCCAAATTAGAAAAGATTAAAAGTAAACTCCCAATATTCTCCCCTATTGTTACATATTGAGATAATTTAACTGGTTCTAAAAGATTATTAACTTTATACATACCTTTTAAGAATCTGTTGAATTTTTTAACATCATGACCATGTATAGCTGTTTTTTTATGTTCAAAAGTATTATACATGTAAACCTGAGTATTAGGTAAAACAGAAATCTTGTTTGAATTTATCAGTGCTTTAAAATAAAAATAAGTGTCTTCACATAAAGTATCTTCAGGAAATGTTATATTATTATCTAAAATCAATTCTTTTTTAAACATTTTACCCCAAGGAGCCACAAAATAATTTAAACTTAAGCTGTCAAAGATTTCCTGAGATTCCAAAGGATTTAAGTTCACTAATTTTTCATCACTTTGCAGAAATTTAACTTTAACTTTGTCCCCATCAAGATTAATGACATGTGATCCGATTACAAAATCAGAGTCCTCACTTAAAATAGTATCATAAAGATTTTTAAGACCATCTTTAAGATATTCATCATCAGAATCCAAAAAGGAGATATAATCAGCACTGGCATATTTAATACCTAAACTGCGTGGCTTACCTGGAAGTCCGGAGTTTTCATCTAAAAAAACAGGAATAATATTCTCATATTCATTAGCATAATCAGTTATAATGTTTCTGGAATTATCTGTTGAACAGTCATCAACTATTATTAACTCAATATTTTCAAAACCGAAAGACTGATTTATTATTGAATCAATAGCTGTGTTTAATTCATCTTCAGCATTATAAACAGGCATTATTACACTAATTTTAAAAGTCATATTTTTCATATCCTCTATATAACTAAAAGTATACTAAACATAATTAATAAAAATTTCCATTAGAAAAGTTATATATGTAAATTTAAATAAAATATATTTAACAAGTTTTTTAAAGGTAAAAAAATGCACTATACTGATTATTCTAGCGAAACTATTCACAAACTGCAAAAGTTAGAGCTTATGATTCTAAAGGATTTTATAGCTATTTGTGAAGAGAACAACATTGAGTATTTTATTTACGGAGGTAGTGCATTAGGTGCTGTTAGGCATGGGGGTTTTATTCCCTGGGATGATGATATAGACATTATTATGTTTAGAAAAGACTATGAAAAGTTTAAAAAAGTAGCATTATCCAAATCAAATAATAAATATAACTTTTTAACAAGTAAAACAAAAGATTATTTCTTTTTATTTTCAAAAATCATGTTAAAAGATACTATTTTTGAAGAATGGTGGGTTGATCAGGTAGATTTTGATTTGGGAATTGATATTGACATATTTGTATTGGACAAAGTTCCGGACAACAAATTAAAAAGATTCATCCATGTAAAACGTTGCCGTGTTTTGGACAGATTACTTGCAATGAGTGTTATAAAATTTAAAGGATATCCTATTTTAGTTCAGACATTAGCTAATGCAGGACATGGCTTTTTAAAACTATTTAATATTTCAAGAGAATCCTTATTTGATAAAACCCATAAATTATTGGATAAATATAATGATAAAGACTGCAAATATGTTTGTGATATTTCAGCTCTTCACCATCCGCAAATTTATAAAATAAGTGATTTCAAACCTGGAAAAACAATAATGTTTGAAGATGTTGAAGTTCACTGTCCAAATAATCTTGACAGCATTCTTACACAAATTTATGGAGATTATATGAAGTTACCTCCAGAATCTGAAAGATATAATCATATAACTCAAAAAATAGATTTTGGCCCCTATGAGGACTGATTAATAATTTCTCTTATTTTCTTAGCATTTTTTTCATAAATTGACCTGTTATCTTTAGTTTTGGATGTTGATGACTTGTTTTTAATAGCTGATTTGATAACTGCAGGAATTAATTTCGGAACATCAAGAGATCTTTTAATAATGAACTTTAATCTGTGGAATCTTGACGGATTCGGATAGAAATCATGCTTAAACGAATCATCATTAATCATTTTTTCTGCATAATCACAAATTCGCTCATAAGCCAGCTTATCTCCAAAATCATAATACTGATCAATCATTTCACGAGAAACCGGGAATTCTTCAGTGTTTTTAAGGGTGTTTAACTTTTCAAATTCCTCGTAAGTGCTGATTGTTTTAGCTCCAACAAGCAATGGATTATCAAAATCAGGATTCAGCTCAACGGGCCTTAAAATATTACACTGTTTTTCCAGCAAGTAAACATCAATAATGGAAGTACTTATAACAGTGTTTAAGTAATCGCATGGCCTGATCCATTCCTGAATTGCATATTTATTGATATAATGGAAATTAGGATATTTTTCATCTAAAATACTGATTGTAGAATCTTCATCAAGTACATTAAATTCAACAGGATGCGGGCGGTAAATAAATTCCTTTTCAGGATGTGTCTTTAGGAATTTCTCAAACCATTCCATTACAATAGCTTTTGATTCCACATTCCATTTTTGCATGTATTTACCGTCATCCAGATTATGATTCATACTCATTAAACGTTTAGAGTCTTTTTCATTAAATGTAAAACTTGAAATAAATAAAATCCATTCCTTGGATGAATCCAAATTAAATTCACTGGCCAGCTGATTCTTAGTTTTGAAAAATGAATCAAATCTGTGATTTGAAAAATCAGTTTTAATATCTCCGGTAACAGGTAAATTCTTTTCCTCAATTCCTTCAGCCATCATATCCTGTTTTATCTTTTCACTCCAGCAAACATGACTGGCTTTTTTCATATACTCCTTAGGATAATGGGCCTTGGAATCAAGAATTCTTTTAGCTATTACCTGTTCATACCTTAAATTAAGTATTTTATCTATTTTAGGTTTGAATCTGACAGTATATCTTTCAATGTCATTATTGTTATAACCTGCCTGACCAATCAGTAGTTTCGGTTTATATTCTTTTGGAAAAATAAGTTCCCTGTAATTATAATACCCCAATATATCAACAGAATATCCTCTTTTTTCAAATTCTGCTTTTAAAAGATTAGCATTATTTAATTCCCTTTCCGGAAGTTCATAAAAGATTACAATATCTGCCATTATTTATCCCCTTAACATCGCATTAGCTATTTTAATATCTGATGGTCTTGTAACTTTAAAATTGGTTCTATCCCCTTCAAATAAACCAATTTCATGACCTCTCATGTGAAACAAAATCATAGCTTCATCTAATTTGTCAATTTCTTCATCGGACAAATCACTGTAAATTTCAAGGTAATGATTTATATTAAATGACTGTGGTGTCTGAGACTGCAGCAAATACTGCCTGTCCGGAACATCAGTTAATATTCCCTGTTTTTTAGATTCGAATATTACATCTGTAGCTGGAATAACTGCACTGGCTGCTCCATACTGTTTTGCATACCTGACACTGTCTTTAATTAACTGAGGAGTTACAAATATCCTTGCAGCATCATGAGTAACCATTATTGAATCTTTAGGATAATCATTTTCAAGAGTGTAGTTAATGGAATTTAAAATTGTATCACTACGTCTTTTTCCACCTTCTATAACAGTGATTCTTGGGTCTGTTAATTCATATTCTTTTATTACATCTTTAGTTTTATTAATGCATTCTTTTGGTGAAGATACTATAATTTCATCCATTTCTTCAACTTTTAAGAAAGCTTCCAAGGAATGTATTAAAATTGGTTTATCAGCTATTAAATAAAATTGCTTAGGCATTCCAACATCCAAACGGGTTCCTATACCTCCAGCAAGTAGTGCAGCACATATCATTAAAGTTAGATTTTGTTATTTTTTATATTTATAATAATGTATTTCCAAACATTCATTCTGCAATTACTAAAATTAAGCTTTAAAATATGCAAAACTATAAATTCTATCTAAAAATCAGTGCCTAATCTTAAAATTGATTTAAAATAGAAAAATTGCATTGAAACTGAAAAAAGAAAGATAATAATGAGTTATTAAGAAATAAAATTTAAAAATTGCTGAAAAACATAATGTACATTGATAAATTTTTTAAATGGAAATAAAAGAGCAGAATAGCTTAAAACACAATATACAACCTTTAAAAAACTAAATTTAATTAATTTATATTTAATAACCTTATCCAACCACATTATATTAATATTATGAACAATAAAGATAATAAACATGAATATAGAGTATATTAAAGAAAATTATATTTTCGAAACATTAAACCAACATCATGACCTAAATGATTTTGAGTGCGAGTCACAGGATTTAACAGATTTCTTAAAAAATGATGCATTAAATCAGCAGAATATGAATTTAAACTTAACACAATTAGTAATATGCGATGAAATTATAGTTGGATATGTATCAATTCTAACAGATTCAATGAAATTAAAAATCTTAGAAGATGAAGAAACTAAAAAAGAAATATGCAATGAGTTAAACATTAGTGAAAACAATGAATTGCCTGCAATTAAAATTGGAAGATTTGCAATAGATAAAAAATATGCCAAACAAGGATTAGGTTCACATATTTTTAGAAACATAATGTTAAGTATATTAGATATATCTAAAAATATTGTCGGATTGAGATTTATAACTGTAGAAGCCTATGCAAAAGCATTTAATTTCTATGTTGAAAAAAATAAATTTAAATATCGTAAAAATGATAAAAAATTCATTGATAAACTGGATATGATAATAAAACAAAATCCTCAAAGATGCTTCAACCTTTATAAAGATTTAAAAAGTATATAAAAATTGAGTTCACAAAAAATCATCTTGAAAATAAAACAATTCTTTGATTCCTAATTTCTTTTGCGAACTCTTTATCCTCTTTTGTAGGTGTTTCTTGCATTTCTTTTAAAACAGCAATAGCATCTTTACCTTCAAAAACAGGAGTTTTTCCAATAGGTTTAGCCATACTAATCACTCCTTAAAAATATAATATGTAATAACCTTTTTATTAATTATTATTTAAATAATTACTGGTGTTACATATATAACTTTTGTATTACATTTTCAAATTTGATTTAAATTCATCAAAAATGCTCAAATTATCTAAAAAGTCTGTAAAATTAGATTTACAAACAAAACTCTTAAATTTAAACTATTTTCAATACTATTAACTTAGATAAGTAAATAATAAAATATTCTGTTTAAACCAAAAAGAACACATATAACAATATATTCTATAATCAATATTATTAAGCTTTAAAATATATAAATCTGTTGATTACACATTAAAAATAGCTATAAAAAACTGTTTAACCTTAAATTGATTTAAAATAGAAAAATTGCTTTGAAACTGAAAAAATAAAGATAAAATAGATATATTATAAGATTAATTATAATTTTTCCCATAATACATAAAATGCTTTTTTAGGACTTTTTTTCAAAATAATAACATCATAAACAAAATTAACAGTTAAACATTCAATATTTAACTTATCACAGATTTCCTTAAGAACAATAGTCGTGTTTTTTCCTTCAAAAAGCACTCCTGTCTGCTCATCCAGGTACACTCCCTGACCGTACCAGATACCCAAAGTATGATTTCTACTTACATTTAATGTAGATGCTGTTATAATATCTCCAAATCCGCAATAATCATCTACTGTTGATCTGTTTCCACCTAATTTCTCAATAATGCATTTAGTTTCATTATAACTTTTGGTGAAAACTGCAAATTTAGCATTGTCATTAATGCCCATTCCTTTACAGATTCCCTGAGAAATAGCTAAAATATTTTTAATGATACCGCAAAATTCAGTTCCAATAACATCATGATTAGTGTTAACTTTAAGTTTGGGAGTTGACAATACATTTTTGACTATTTCCAGATCTTTTTTCTTTATACTGGCTATTGTAGTTGCAGAAGGCAGATTTTTCATCATTTCAGAAGCTATGTTCGGTCCGGATAACACTACTGCAGATCTTCCGGTTTCCTCTTCAATAACTTCACTCATTCTTTTATTTGTCTTGTTTTCAATTCCTTTAGCTGTGCTTACAAAAATACACTTATCTGAAACTATGTCATTTAACTGAACCATTGTCTGGCGCATAACTGATGAAGGAATACATAAAAATATAACATCAACATCCTTCAGGTCACATAAATCATTGACAGCCATAATATTTTTATGCAGTTTAACACTTGGATGATACTCGCAGTTAATATGACCTTCATTTATATCATCACAGATTTCTTTTCTTCTGGCATACAATAACAATTTATTAGTATTTGGTGCAATACACTGAGAAATAGCTGTTCCCATTGCTCCAGCACCTATAACTCCAACATTCAATGACATTAAGCACCTCTTAAAATTATATATTAATCCTTTTTTAATTTAAATTTATTTGTTTACAAATTCCAGTTTAAAAGGAGTTCCTCTGTCAATATCTTCAGCAGCCTTGCATCCGATAATTTCTGCTAAATATTTAGGATGCAAGCCAAAACCTGGCCTGATTGATTTGACATTGTCTTTTGTTATGATTTCCCCTTTTTTGATGTCTTTAACTGCAAATAATGATCTTGAAAACTCCCTGTTTGCCTTCATTTTATCAGATAATTCATAACTAACTTTGCCCAGAGCTTTTTCAACATTTCTTATTGAATCAACCATCTGCTTAAATTCATCAGGTTCCATAGAAAAGTCTGAATCCGGCCCTTCCATAGTTCTGTCTAAAATAAAGTGTTTTTCAATTATTTTAGCTCCCATAGCTACAGATGCAACAGCAACATCACTGCCTAAAGTATGGTCTGAAAGTCCGACAACTGTTTTGAAGTTTTCTTTTAAATCAGGAATTGTCTTAAGATTTATTTCTTCCAATGGGGCGGGATAAGCTGAAGTGCACTTTAAAACAGCTATTTTATCATTACCTGCATCCTTGCATGTTTTAATGGCCAAATCAATGTCTTCTTTTGAAGCTATTCCTGTTGAGATTATAACCGGTTTGTTTTTTCCTGCTACATATTCAATTAACGGAATGTCTGTAATTTCAAAAGAAGCGATTTTATAAGCACCTACATTCATATCTTCTAAAAAATCAACTGAAGTTTCATCAAATGGTGAAGAAAATACAATTAACCCCAAATCTTCAGCTACCTTTTTTAGTTTAGGCTGCCAATCCCATGGCATAAATGCATCCTCATAGAGGTTATACAATACCTGACCGTCCCATATTGTTCCCTGTTTTATCTGAAAATACTCATTGTCACAGTCTAAAGTTATGGTATCCGGAGTATAGGTCTGAAATTTAACTGCATCTGCACCAGATTTTGCCATTGCCTCTATAGTTTTAACAGCTATATCATAATCATTCATATGATTTGCTGAAAGCTCAGCTATTATAAAAGCCGGATGTCCATCCCCAATCATTTTATTTTCAATTTTAAATTCCATAATTCAGCCTCTGTAAATAAATCTTAAAGCACTGCCGTTTCTGATTTCACATTCTTTTTTAAATCCCATAGCCTCAAAAAATGAAACTGACCTTGCATTGCTTTTTTTAATATCTGCAACTAAAGTATCCTGATTATAATTTTCCTTAATATAAGTTATTCCCTTATTTAACAAGTATTTAGACAATCCTAATCCTCTATACTTTTTATTTAAGCTAATGCTAATAACAGGATACTTTTCATCAAAATCAAATCTTAACTGACCAATAATATCTGAGTCATATTCCAAAACCAGAAATTCTGTTGTATTATCATTTAATATCCCATTAAACCATTTTTTATGAGTTTCCAAATCTATTTTATCGCAATTAAAAGAGCTTTTTCTTACTTCTTCATCATTAGCTATTTCAAATATTTTAAGACAGTCCTCTTTTTTAATTTCTCTGAAAACAGAATTTTTCCTGTAATAACTGTTTAGAGCGGTTTTAGCTATTCTTATAGAACCTTTACCATCAACTGCACTAACACCCATATTTTGCTTTTCTTTTCTTAAAGCAGAATCTTTAAGCAGCTCCAGTTTAGCTAAAATATTTTCTTCTAAATTATCATCATCCCAGAATCCTGCAAACTCAATGAAACCCTGCTTTTGCCAGTTTTGAATATTGTTTATCTGATTGTCAACAACTCCAACAGCAATTGTCGGAACACCTACTCTTGCAAGTTCATATAATGTTTGGCCTGCTGATGAAATAGCCAAATCTGTGCTTTCCATAGCCTCAAGCATTTGTCTGCTGTCTGGAGAATAAATCAGTTCATCATCAAACTCCTCGATTTCACCAACATTATCAAAGCTATTTCCTATGATGACCTTTTTTGCAAAATCCTCATTTTTCAGCAAATTCAGGATTTTAGGAGTCAGATTTCTTAAATCATTTCCTCCTAAAGTAATTAAAACATTTTTTATTTCATCATTAACATCAATTATTTTTGTGTTCCAGAAATCCTGTCTAAGTGGAATATATTTTGAACCGTACAGCGCATCTTTTCTTCTGGTTGTTGCAAGGATTGTTCCGTTTACAACTGTTCCGTCAGGATAATCTATACGGTTATTATCATCAATATAAATGGCCAGTGCAGTTGTTTTAGCTATTTTCTGGTAAAATTCGAGTGGTGCATGATATGAATCTATAATAACAATATCATCATCAGCAAATTCCATATTCTGCCAGTCATAAATAGCATAGTTAATATTTTGCAAAATCGCATCAATTGATTTGTCCCCATTAACAATAAATTGAGGTGTTATGCAGAATTTTCTAAAAGCCTGATATATTGAGCTGCATCTGGCTACATGCCCGAATCCATAGTTTTTTCCGCCTTCAGTCAATATTATTACATTCATATTATCTTTTCAATATACTGTTTAGCTCTGTCCAAATCCTGTTTTTCGCATAAATTAAGAACTTCATCCAATTCTTCTTCTAAACTATTGCAAACCTTTTTTTGAGTTATTTCAGAGTTTATATCTTTTAAATAAGGTTTACTGCTAAATAATTCCAAAATATCATCCAGAGAGAAGAATTCATTTTTATCATATAACTTATCATAAACACTGCAGAGCAGAGCATAATCCTGAGGAGTATCTAGTGTAATCCTAATATCAGAGTTGTCGTTTTTTGTTTCATATTGCACTATTTTAAAGTCTTCAGGATGTGTTTTATAGATAAATGGAGTTACATGTTCCTTTTCAAATTTATCAGTGGCATTTTTATATGCATTTTCCAAAACATTGAAGTTAATTACCTCAGCATCAATTCCTCTTGGAAATCCTCTGGTTAATGTATTTGAAGTATAATCTGCATTGGAGTTTATATGTTTTTTGACAATTTCATCAATTATATTTGCATCGGCACATGGACAGTCACTGGTTATCCTGACAATAACATCCAAGCTGTTTTCCAAAGCAGCATTATAATATCGTTCCAGAACATTTTCCAGACTGCCTTTGTAAAACTTAATGTTTTCTTTTTTAGCTACTTCAACTATTTTTTCATCTTCATCATGTGTTGTTGTAGCTATTATTATTTCATCAATAAGTTTAGATTTGGCTACTCTTCTAATAACCTGTTGCAGTACATTGGTTTTGCTATTGAAAGGTAGCGGTTTTAAAACTTTTTGCGGAAGTCTTGTTGAAGAGGTTCTGGCCTGAATAATTGCTCCAATTTTCATTTTTTTAATACTCGCTAAATATTTTGTAAAGTTTTTCTTGTACAAACTCTAAATCTTCATCAGTTAATGTAGGGTACATTGGTATACTAAGTTCTCTTTTGTAAAACTCTTCATCTACTGGACAAAGTCCTTTATTAAATCCAAGGTTTTGATAGTAAGGTTGTAAATAAACGGGTATATAATGCACCTGAACACCTAATCCTTCAGAGCGTAATTTTGAAAATATTTCCTTTTTATGATTTGCATATTTTTCTTTTAACAAAATCGGATATAAATGATATGCAGACTCACCGTCCGGATTTTCTTTAACAACGTCAAAATATGGATTGTCTTCAAACATCTCATCATATTTTTCAGCTATTTTTCTTCTGTTTTCAACAAAGGAATCTAATTTTTTAAGTTGTGATAAACCTAAAGCACATTGAATGTCTGTTATTCTGTAATTGAATCCTAAGTGCTGCATTTCATAATACCAGTCACCGTCACGAGGATTTACTAAATTATTTTTAGTGATTCCATGAGATCTGAATAACTGAAGTCTTTCATAATACTCCTCATCATTTGTAACAATAATCCCGCCTTCACCGGTTGTAATGTGTTTAACAGGATGAAAACTGAACATTGCCATTTCAGAGTATTTTAAAGAGCCTATTTTTTTACCGTCATATTTTGCACCAAGTGCATGTGCACCGTCTTCAATAATCTTAGCATTATTATCTTCAGCAATATCAGCTATTTCCTTTAAGTTAACAGGATTACCGCTATAATGTACAGGAGCTATTAACTTAGTATTTTTACTGACTTCCAGTTTAGATGCATCAATGTTTCCGGTTTGTTTTTCCACATCACAGAAGTTTACTTTAGCCCCTAAATATAATCCCGCATTAGCAGTAGCTACAAAAGTATTAGGAGTTGTAATCATTTCATCTCCCTTTTCAAGACCTAATGCAAAATAAGCACCATGCAGTGCAGAGGTTCCTGAATTAAAAGCAACTCCATATTTAGCTCCGACATAATTAGCTATTTCCTCTTCAAACTCAGTTATTTTTGGTCCCTGAGTAATGAAATCTTCACTTAATACTTTTGTGACTGCATCAATGTCTTCCTGGTCTATACACTGTTTTCCATAAGGTAAAAATTTAGAAATAGAAATCACCTAGTATACAATATCTATATCTTTTAAAGCTTCTCTAATTTCTTCAACAGATAACCAAACCGGATTATTGTCAGATGCATAGTAGAATCTGTCTTCTACTTTTTTTCCACCTTCTTTTATATTAACATCTTCCCACCATTCCAAATCAGGATAAATTATATAATAATCATCATATTCATAAGCAGATCTTGAATCTTCCTTAGTTATCATTACTTCATGGAGTTTTTCACCAGGTCTAATACCGACATCTTCAAATTCACAATCAGGAAGCATGGCTTTTGCCAAATCAGTTACTTTAAATGAAGGGCATTTATGGATAAATAATTCTCCACCTTTAGCATCACCAATAGCTTTAATTACTAAATCAACTGCTTCATCAAGAGTAATCCAAAATCTGGTCATTCTCATATCAGTAATTGGTATTTTAGTTTGACCTTCATCAATTAAAGTTTTGAAAAATGGAATTACAGATCCGCGACTGCCTGAAACATTTCCATAACGAACTACTGAAAATTGAGTGTTTTTAGCTCCAACATAAGCATTAGCTGCTATAAATAGTTTATCTGAAACCATTTTAGTAGCACCATATAAGTTAACCGGATTAACTGCCTTATCAGTAGATAATGCCACTACCTTTTCAACATGTTTGTCAATAGCTACATCCACAATGTTTCTGGCTCCATCAATATTGGTTTTAATAGCTTCTAAAGGATTGTATTCAGCTGCAGGAACTTGTTTTAATGCAGCTGCATGAACAATAATATCTACACCATCACAAGCACGTGCAAATCTTTCTTTATCTCTAACATCCCCAATAAAGTAACGCATTACTTTTTTATGTTGGGCAAATTGTCTTTGCATCAAATATTGCTTGTATTCATCTCTTGAGTATATAATAATTTTTTTAGGATTATACTGTTCTAATACTCTTTTTGTAAACTTTTTACCGAAAGAACCAGTTCCTCCAGTAATTAAAATAGTTTTATCATTTAACATAACGAAACTCCAATATTAAATTATTTATAAGTTTATTTTTGAAAATATATAAAGATTATTAGAAGCAAGTTTCTATCTTTATAATAAAATTGTATTTGATAAATAAAAGAGTATAGTATTGTTAATTTTTTATTTAATGATAAAATTAGTTTAAAATAAAAAAATAACTATTAAAATAAAAAAAAGAAAAAATAAGGATTTATGAAAATCCTTTAAATTTATTTTTTCCTTCTGGAAACTCCAAAACCGAATATTCCAAAGATTAAAACAACCAATAAAGCAAATAATGGATTTCCTGTTTTTGCCATTGCAGCAATATCCATTGTAACTTCATCAGAAATCATAATATCTTTATCAGCCGGACCTACAGGAGTAGGAACAGGAGTTGGAAGTGGATTTACAGTAACTGAAATATTATCATAATTGTTAGACATATTCAAGTCAACTGTACTTCCATTTACAAATACTTCATTAGATATTATACCTGTTTTTAAAACAATACATGTAATTTCCAATGTAGCATTGCTTTTGTTAGTTAAATTGCCAATTGTCCAAATACCTGTTGTCGGATTATATACTCCTACGCTTGCTTTATATGAAACAAATTTAAGAGCATCTGATAATTTATCTACTACATAAATATCTAATGCTGTGTCAGGACCATTGTTTTTAACAATAATAGTGTATATGATTTTATCTCCAACAGTTACTACATTAACATTTACTATTTTTATAACAGATAAATCTGCTGTTTGAGGAACAGTAATATTGACAGTAGCATTGTTGTTAGTTAAGTTAGGATCATAACCAGTTCCATTTACACTTACATTGTTTTGGATAAATCCTGTTTTAATTATTTTTACAGTAATGACTAATTTAGCTGTTTCATTATTAGTTAAATTACCGACTGCCCAAATACCATTTGTTAAATTGTAATATCCTTTAGAAGCATTAGCTGAAATGAATTTGAAATTATCTGCCAATATTTCAGATACTTTAATGTTAGTTGAGTTATCCGGACCGTTGTTTCTTACAATTATTGTGTAGGTTATTTCATCACCATAATTTGGAGTAAGATTATCTACTATTTTAATAATTTCTAAATCAGCGATATTTACATGTATTGTAGTATTTGAAGTGTTTCCTTCAGGATGTTCATCACTAGTGACATTTACACAATTGAAGATATCCTGACCGGTTGTACCTAATATTGCAGCATAAATATCTACAACTATCTTACTGCCAGTATGCATATTTCCTAATGAAATAATTTGAGTGTAATCAGTTAAATTACCTCCATTTATTCTGTAGGTTGCAGATTTAACATCCAACAATTCAGCATCCAAAATATCTTCTAATTTGACATTCAATGAATCTGAAGACCCTCCAGCAATTACAGTAATGACAAAGTGTGCTGTGTCTCCAGGGTTAAGTGCTTTGATTTCAGCATCCTTAATTACAACCAAAGTAGTGTTAGCTATAACATTAATTGTTTCATTATCTGTAAAGTTACCTCTAGCGTCATCAATACTGGTAGTAATATTAACAGTGTTTAAAACATTACCGCGAACAGAAGCATTAACTTTAGCTCTGAAATACACAGTTATATTAGCACCTGCATTAATATCACCTAAACTGACAGATTCATTGTAATTGAACCAATCTTTACCGTTTAATGAATATTGTAAGTTAAGCAATTCATTACTGTTGAATATATCTTTTAGAACAACATCACTGGCAACAGAAGGACCGTAATTGTTTATAACAACTGTGTAACCTACATTTTCACCAGCTACAATTATTGTTGAGTTTGCAACTTTTGTAATGTTTAACAATACTGATTCAGGAACATTAACACTAACAGAATCATTATTATTAGTTAAATTGGTATCATGACCAGTACCTGTGACATTAACATTATTGGTAATATTTCCAACCTTAATAACCTGAACAACAATTTTCAAAGTTGCAGATTCATGATTATCCAAATCACCAACAAACCAAACACCAGTATCTGGGTTGTACTGACCATTAGAGCTGATGAATTTTACACCGTCAGGTAATAAATCACCAACAGTAACATTAAATGACTTATCAGGACCATTATTAACAACAACAATAGTATACTCAATCATATCCAAATACTTAGGAACAGAATTATTTACCAGCTTATCAACAGCCAAATCAACAATCCTCACATGAACAGTAGTATTAGAGGTATTTCCTTCAGGATGCTCATCACTAGTAACATTAACCAAATTGAAAACATCCCTATCAGCAGTATCCAATACTCTAGCCCAAATATCAACAGTCACAGTAGTACCAGTAAGCATATTTCCTAAATAAATATTTCCATTAAATTCACTTAAAATACCACCGTTAATAGAGTATTTAGCTGAATTAATATCTAACAACTTATTATCCAAAATATCATTTAAGTTAACATTCAATGAATCTGAAGATCCACCAGCAATAACAGTAACAATAAAATGAACTGTATCACCAGGATTTAACTCCTTAATTTCAGCATCCTTAATCACAACCAAAGTAGTATTAGCAATTACATTAACTGTTTCATTATCAGAGAAATTACCTCTAGCATCATCAACACCAGTAGTAATATTAACAATGTTTAAAACATTACCACGAACAGAACCATTAACTTTAGCTCTGAAATACACAGTTATATTAGCACCAGCATCAATATTACCTAAATTAATAGCATCATTGTAATTAAACCAATCATTACCGTTTAATGAATATTGTAATCCAAGTAACTCTTTAGCATTATAAATATCTTTTAATACAACATCACTGGCAACAGAAGGACCGTAATTGTTTATAACAACTGTGTAACCTACATTTTCACCAGCTACAATTATTGTTGAGTTTGCAACTTTTGTAATGTTTAACAATACTGATTCAGGAACATTAACACTAACAGAATCATTATTATTAGTTAAATTGGTATCATGACCAGTACCTGTGACATTAACATTATTGGTAATATTTCCAACCTTAATAACCTGAACAACAATTTTCAAAGTTGCAGATTCATGATTATCCAAATCACCAACAAACCAAACACCAGTATCTGGGTTGTACTGACCATTAGAGCTGATGAATTTTACACCGTCAGGTAATAAATCACCAACAGTAACATTAAATGACTTATCAGGACCATTATTAACAACAACAATAGTATACTCAATCATATCCAAATACTTAGGAACAGAATTATTTACCAGCTTATCAACAGCCAAATCAACAATCCTCACATGAACAGTAGTATTAGAGGTATTTCCTTCAGGATGCTCATCACTAGTAACATTAACCAAATTGAAAACATCCCTATCAGCAGTACTTAACACTTTAGCCCAAATATCAACAGTAACACTATTTCCAGTAGCTATTGTATCTAAACTCACACTTCCAGTCCACATACCTTTGTTTACACCATTAATAGCATATGTAGCACCATTAACATCCAATAAAGTTGAATCCAATATATCTTTTAAAACAACATTTAATGAATCTGAAGATCCGCCAGCAGTTACAGTTATTATATAATGTATAGTGTCTCCCGGGTTTAACTCCTTAATTTCAGCTGTTTTATCAACTTTTAAAGTACTGTTAGATATTACATTTACATGTTCTTCAGCACTAAATATTCCTCTTGCATCATCTGTGTCTGTTGTAATATTTACTATATTGTGCACAATTCCTCTTGTAGAAGCATTCACCATTGCTTTAAAGTAAACAAGTATGCTGCTTCCAGAATTCATATCACCTAAATTAATATTAGCTCCTTTAGTATATGGAATCCATGTAATATTATCTAAAGAGTATGCTACAACAGTTAAATCTTTAGTTTGATAATTATCAGTTAAAACCACATTAGCTGCAGTTGAAGGACCCTGGTTTGATACAAGTACCTGATAAATAACTTCTTCTCCAGCAACTACATTTTTAATACCTCCAGTAATGTTAATAACACCGCCAATAGCTACTTTGTTTACATTTAATATTACACAATCTGGAACTGTTATTGTAATATTATCATGGTTATTAGTTAAATTTACATCATAACCGCTACCAGTTACATTTGCATTATTTGTAATAATTCCAGGGAAGATTGCTTGTGCTGTTATAGTTAAAGTTGCACTTTGACCTTTAGCTAAATGACCAATAAACCAAATTCCAGTTACAGGATTATAATTTCCACTTGCACTAATAAATCTTAAAGTATTTGGCAACATATCACGAACAGTAACATTAAATGAATCATCTGGACCATGATTTGTTACAACAATTGTATAAATTACATTGTCTAAATATTTGTAAATCACTTTATCTGATGTTTTGTTAATAGCTAAATCAACAGTATTTACATGAACTGTTTTATTAGATTCATTAATGAATCCTTCCTCATTTTCAACAATAGCTTTGTTAAATATATCTTTATTTGCACTGTTTAATGCTTTAACTTCAATAGTTACAGTTACTGAATTTCCTGTTTTTAAAGTTCCAATATTATATGAACCGTTCCATTTTCCTACATAATTTCCATTTACATAGAAAACAGCATTTTGAGCATCCAATAAGCTTTGATCTAATTTATCAGTTAAAATAACTCCTAATGAATCAGATGAACCTTCAGCAGTAATTACAATTGTATAATTGAATAAATCTCCAGGATTAATAGCATCAACATTTGAAGTTTTATTAATAACTAAAGTTGAGTTATCAATAGCTTTGACTGTTTCATTAGCTTCAAAGTTACCTCTTGCATCTTTTATGTCAGTTGTGATTCTAACAGTGTTGTTAATTAATCCTCTTGTAGAGTGATTTACAGTTGCTCTAAACAGAATCATTACTGCTTCATTTACATCAATGTCACCTAGTGCAATTCCATTATTATATTTTACCCAGTTGCCGTTTGAATTATATTCCATGTTAAGCAATTCATCAGCATTGAATAAATCAGTTAAATAAACATTAGTTGCTACAGAAGGACCATAATTAGATACAATTACAGTATAAGTTATTTTTTCACCAGCAATAACCTCTTTATATGGTTTTTCAGATATTACTCCATCAGTAACTACTTTAGTAATATTTAAGATTACACAATCCGGAACAGTTATATTAACACTTGCATTGTTATTTGAAAGGTTACTGTCATAACCAGTGCCATTAACTGATACTTTGTTTTCAAATTTGCCAATAGTTATTGTTTCAGCAGTAATTGTAAGAGTAGCTATTTTATTAGAACCTAATTCACCAACATTCCAAATTCCAGTAGCTGGATCATATGTACCTGTTGATGTTATGAATTTTAAACCATTTGCAGGCCAAATATCTTTAACAACAACATCTGTAGATGCATCAGGACCATTATTAACAACAGTGATTGTGTAAGTTATTATTGAGCCATATAATGGATTTGCATTATCAACTACTTTTGTAATAGCCAAATCAACTAAAGGAGTTACTTTAATTGTTTCAGAATCATTATTATTTGAGATGTTTGAATCAAATCCAGTACCATTAACTTTAATATCGTTTATAATAGTTACATTTGATTTTGCAGCTTTTGCTATAAGAGTAATTAAAACTTTTTCGCCATTAGCTAGTTTTTCACCATTTATTGTGATTTTATTATTGGATATACTAAGAGTCCATCCACCAGGAACATTAGCATTAATAAATTCCAATCCTTCCGGTAAGTTGTCAGTAGCTATAATATTAGTAGCTATTCCAGGACCATTGTTAATAATTTCAATAACATACTCAACATTATCTCCATAATTATATGTTTTATTTTGATGATTAGCTGTTTTGTTAATTGCTAAATCAATTACATTAATTGGAACAATGTTTGTATCATTAGCTGTTTTGTTATCTGAATTAATTACAGATGCAAAGTTTGTAATGCTGTTTAATTTTCCAACATCAACATATGCTTTGACTGGAACTGTAATTACCACATTAACAGTCGTTCCAGAAGAAAGAGTTCCTAAGTTTACACTTCCTATCCAAACACCTTTATCTATTCCATTTATAGAGTAAGTTGCCTTATTAACATCAAAGAATATTTCACTTAATTTATCAGTTAAAATAACATCTAAAGAATCTGACAATCCTCCAGCAGTTATTTGAACAGTATATTTAATTACATCTCCAGGATTTACAAGAGCAGTATTAACTACTTTTGTGATATCTAATGTAGTGTCTCCTTTAACATTTACAGTAACATCATCTTCTAAAGTACTGTTTTCTCTTAATTTTGTTGTAGAGTTAATAATAGCTTTATTTATTATATTTCCACGAATAGTTGTTTTAATAAATCCTTCAAATAATATTGTTTTACTTTGACCATTAGCTAATGTTCCAATATTAATAGAAGCATCATAACGAGTCCATGATTGACCATCTAAAGAATACAACATATTAGTTAATTCGGAATTATTATAAATATCTGTTAAAATAATATCACGTGCATATGAAGGTCCATTATTAGTAATTACTATTTCGTATTTAATAATTTTACCAGCAATTGCTTCAGTAATGTTGATTTTAGTGACCCAGCTCTGTTGAATAATTCGACTGAACTGCAAAAAATAATTATTACCTATGCTTGGCCACTAATGCTTTTTAGCTTAATTGAACTTATCCCTCAATTGTCTCTACAAATCCGTCGTTTAAGAGATGCAGGCTTTCATCCGGCTTGGGTACTTCTAAGTTATATAGGGCTTGTACCAATCTTGGTTATCTTCTCATTGATTGGAAGCATTGTCCTCCTTATCATGTCTTGTCAACCAACGAAACCAGCACCTGAAACGCAGTTTGATAAAGTGGAATAAGATTGTCATAACCCTAGGTTTAACCTAGGGTTATTTTTAAATTGAATTTTCAGAAATTAGTGATAAAATAGAGAGGAATAAGGCTTAAAAGGAGGAATCTTATGACTTCACTATCAACAGATTTCACAGAAAAACTATTTGCAGATTATGAGGCCAATGCCAAGTACAGTGCTATTGAGAATGCTGTAACTCATAATGGCTTGCTCAAATCCATCGAAACACGTCAATCAGAAGTTGAAAACGACCATGTTTTCTCAATCGATTTGACTAAAGATGCGGTGTCTAACCAGAAAGCTTCAGGACGTTGCTGGATGTTTGCGGCTCTTAATACTTTCCGTCACAAATTGATTTCAGACTTCAAATTGGAAAGTTTCGAGCTTTCTCAAGCCCACACATTTTTCTGGGATAAATATGAAAAATCAAACTGGTTCTTGGAGCAAATCATTGCTACAGCGGATCAAGAAATTGGTAGCCGCAAGGTTAAATTTCTTTTGGATACCCCTCAACAAGATGGTGGACAATGGGATATGGTTGTATCAATCTTTGAAAAATATGGTGTTGTACCAAAATCAGTTTATCCAGAATCTGTAGCTTCAAGCAATAGTCGTGAGCTTAATCAATACCTCAATAAGCTTCTTCGTCAAGATGCTCAAATCTTGCGTGATTTGATTGCTGGTGGTGCTGAACAAGCTGCTGTTCAAGCTAAGAAGGAACAACTTCTTCAAGAAATTTTCAATTATCTTGCCATGACTCTTGGTTTACCACCACGTCA
>ERZ824488.1366-NODE-1366-length-27160-cov-12.759011_pt1 | contig 27160 bp, 18 predicted proteins | sample MGYA00519936_ERZ824488 | MGnify/ENA primary metagenome ERZ824488 (study PRJEB31778, sample SAMEA3449153) | human gut metagenome | biome: human gut; feature: human-associated habitat; material: faeces | place: United Kingdom | collected 2010/2012 ... | reverse complement strand
GAAAGTACTTGGCTGGAAGCGGCCTGGGAGGATAGATAGCTGCCGGTTAGAAAAACAGCTCATGCGATGCATGAGCTGTTTTTTCTATGTGTAGATACTTAAATTTGCACTTTTTCTCTGGATGGTATATAATATCTAAAAAATTTTCCCAAAACCGGGCGAAATTTTGGGCGAGCAACGTAACTATATATGAAATCAATTTAGGGAGAAATATTTCAAAGATGAAGTATGAAATCCTGGTGTCTTGGCTACGAGGTGAAAAATATGTCCTACGAAGAAAACAAAACTAACGCTTTTTCTCTGGATAGTATATAATATCTAAAAAATTTTCCCAAAACCGGGCGAAATTTTAAGCGTGCAACGTAACTATAGGTGAATATAATTTATGGAAGCGTATTTCAATAGTGAAGTATGTATTTCTGGTGTGTTAGTTACGAGGTGACAAGTATGACTTACGAAGAAATGAAATCTAGCGGCAGTAATATGGAAATTGTTCCTTGCAAAAGAATGCAGTGCCAAGGAGCAGCTCCATGTGTGCTTAACATCAATTCATATATGAATGTATATGAGTTTGAAGACAAAATCATGAAGTATATGTGTAATATGCGCCCTGTCATGGACGAATTCATCTGCGTAAATCTTGATGTAATTGCAGATAGACCCGTCGACTTCATCCAAAGTCTGGTTGAAGGATATATTCGCTATGATGGCGTACATATCAAGAAAAACTATCGTGTTGAGTATGGCAAAATGGATAAAGAGGGCAATAATCATATCTATGTTCTTGAAGCACCAGATGGAGCGTGCGATTATGATATGGCAGTCTCTGTCTTCGCTATGGTGTGCATTGAAGGAAAAGCTCCTTCAGACTGGCACTGGAAAGAGATAACTGAGAAAGTGTTTGCTAAGAAAGAGGAAAGTACAGAAGTCATGCATGTTGAAGGGATTGACTGGAAGGAAGCAGCTTTGCTTAAAAGAAAGATACGCCGTGTGTTAGGTGCTATTATTGGCGATATCGTTGGTTCTGTGTATGAATTCAATGAAATAAAAACGAAAGATTTTCCTTTATTCTCCGAGCATTGCTGCCCAACTGATGATAGCATCATGACGTTGGCTATTGCGAGTGCTTTGGTAGAATGTGAGAAAGATTACAGCAAACTTGCTGCTGAAACGATAAAACAAATGCAGCTTTGGGGAATGAAATATCCTAAAGCTGGTTATGGCAGCATGTTTTCTGATTGGCTCTGCTCGAATAATCCCCAACCGTATAATAGTTTTGGTAATGGCTCGGCGATGCGCGTTAGTCCTGTAGTATATTTTGCTAAATCTTTGGAAGAAGTAAAAGAGCTCTCTAGGATAGTTACCAGCGTAACGCATAATCATCCGGAAGGTATAAAAGGTGCTGAAGCTACTGCAGTTGCAGCCTATATGGCTTTGCACGAAAGCAAAAAAGAAGAAATTTTTGCTGTGATAAATGCTGAGTACTATCAGATGAATTTTACGTTAGACGAGATACGAGCTGACTACGAATTCAATGAAACGTGTCAGGAAACTTTACCGCAGGCATTAAAAGCATTCTTTGAGGCGACAAGTTTTGAAGATGCGATCAGAAATGCCATATCTATAGGAGGTGATAGTGATACAATTGCTGCTATTACAGGCGCAGTTGCAGGTGCTTATTATGGTGTACCGTTACATATTGAGCATAAAGCCTTAAAATATCTTGATAAATTGCAGGTAAGTGCTTATTATCGCTTTGTGAAATATCTATGCGGAGATACAGAATGGTTTGAAGAATCTTAAGATGGGCATACTGACAATGACAAGCCTTTGGTTGTTCTTTCGTATGTATTAGGGATGGGAGATGATTGATTTTGACTATTTGGAGATTACATGTTAATACTAGTGGTGGTAACTGCGCTGATATTTGCCTTGATAATCATGTGATGGCTATGGGCTGGTCTATCACTGATAGACACATTGAAAATTTTACCGAAGCTAGGAAAAAGAAAATTTGTGAACAACGTGTAAATATACATTCTTATGAAGATTATGAGAAGCTGATTAAGAAGTGGAAGGTTTATGATGGTAAATCGTATGTTCCTGCTACTGTGCGTAAGTTATACTGGGAAGTCAAGCCTGATGATTTAGTGTGGATTCGCTATAAAGGCATTTATTATCTTGGTAGAGTTGGAGACACAAGTCAATGGGTTTATAATATCGATCAGGATAATTTACAGGATAATTTACAAAAAGATGCAGCTATTCAACGAACAGATATCGAATGGTTGGAAGTTGGTGATGAATCTACAGTACCTGGGTTTGTAGCAACGGCATTTATTAAAGGAAGAACTTTGCAACGCATAAATTCTGAAGCAGTGCAAATATTTTCTCAACACTACTATAATACTAAAATAGGCAAAGAGCATTATCAAGGATTGACTATTGAAGCTAATCCAGAGCAATTTTATGATTTGCTTTCTCCAACTGATTGCGAAGATTTGGTGTGTGCGTACTTGTCCAATAAATATAAATATATAGTGATTCCGTCAACCAATAAGAAATCTACAGAACTTTATGAATGTATTTTGCTTGATCCTGAAGATAGAAGTCACGTATATATTCAAGTTAAAAAAGGTAATGTAGATATTGACGCAAACGACTTTAGGCATTTGCAAGGCAAGGTTTTCTTATTTACGAGCGAAGGAACAGTAAAAAATCTTGATTCCAATAATAAAAATATAAAATTTATATCGCCAGAAGAATTGTTCAAGTTTGCTATGTCTGATGCAGCAACAAATATTGTTTCTGATAGCATTAGATATTGGACGGAATATATGCGGAAGGCATTGAAATGAAATCTCTTCTCCTCACAGCTTTCGACCCCTTCGCTCATTACACAATGAATCCATCTTGGGAAGTCGTACAGGCTTTACCTGAAACTATAAATAACTATCACATCCATAAGCTGCGCGTGCCTAACATCTTTGGCCTTGCGCCGCGCCTGCTGCTCGAGGAGGCGCAGCGCGTACAGCCTAACGTCATACTTATGACGGGCATGAACAGCGGCACGACGAAAATAGATATCAATCTTGCGGCATTAAACATCAAGGATGCGCTTATCGAGGATAATATGGGACGCAGGCCGTGGAATGAGCCAATTCTTGCTGACGCCCCCGCCGCCTACTTTGCTACGATTCCTGTACATGAAATAGTCCGCTCTTTACGTGCGCAGAAGTTGCCCGTGCAGCTGGAGTTTGCTTCCGGCGGCTATGTCTGCAACGAAATTTTTTACCGTGCTGCCCATGCCTACGCCGGTACGACAACGAAGGTTGGCTTTGTACATGTGCCGCTCCTGCCGGAAATGGTGTTTGACGAAAGTCTTGCTAGGCCTATAGAAGAAACCAGCGCGATTTTAAAAGCTATTATCGAGTGTCTTTAATATGAGCCATACAGCACGAAGCTGTCTGGCTTTTTCTTTTTTCGCAAAGCTTCTGCTGAATTTGTACGCTTATCCGCTATTCTTTTTGCTTCGTAAGCGTTATAATATCATTATACTTTCAGAAGGCAGGTGATATGATGTACTTTCAATACGGCGAAACGGAAATAAATTATCTTAAGCGCAAGGATAAAAGGCTTGCTTCGGTAATAGATGCAATCGGTCATATTGAGCGTAAGCTGGACGATAATCTTTTTGCTGCTGTTGTACGTCATATTGTCGGTCAGCAGATTTCATCTAAGGCTCAGGCAACTGTCTGGGCGCGTTTGGAGACAAGGCTGAAAGATGTTACACCTTTTGCAGTGCATGCTGCGTCGGCAGAGGAGCTGCAGTCGTTGGGCATGAGCCTGCGTAAGGCAGAATACATTAAGGATTTTGCAGATAAAATTGTCAGTGGTGAGTTTAATTTGCAGTCCGTGGAGCATATGAGTGATGCAGAGGCGATTGCAGTTTTGAGCAGTCTGAAGGGTATCGGTAAATGGACGGCAGAAATGATTTTACTGTTCTGCCTGCAGCGACCGGATATTTTAAGCTTTGATGATTTGGCGATTCAGCGCGGTTTGCGGATGCTATATCATCACCGTAAAATAACCCGCGAGCTGTTTAATAAATACCGGAAGCGTTACAGTCCCTACGGTAGCACGGCAGCAATTTACCTTTGGGCGATTGCCGGCGGTGCGATAGAGGGGATGAAGGATTATGCGCCTGCAAAAAAACGTTAAATTACAAGGGTTCGATTCCCCTTAGTGCTACCATACAAAATAAATGAGGTTGAAGATGTTGTACTATAAAAAGATTTCCTCGCCTTTAGGCGAAATAACTTTACGCAGTGATGGTGAAAGTTTAACCGGTCTATGGTTTGCAGACGATAAGCATTACGGCGACAAAGATATTCAAGATGCACAAAATGCGGAGCTGCCTGTATTTGCACTTGCCGAAAAGTGGTTGGCGGAGTATTTTGCAGGCTGCGAGCCGAAGGTAAATGTACCTTTGCAATTTACCGGCAGTGATTTTCAGGAACGTGTCTGGAAGATATTGCAAAATATTCCCTATGGTAGCCTTATTACTTACGGCGATATTGCGCGCAAAATAGCAGCGCAGCGTAGTCTTGCGCGTATGTCGGCGCAGGCTGTAGGCGGTGCAGTGGGACGTAATCCGTTGTGCATTATTATTCCCTGTCATCGCGTAATAGGCGCTGATGGCAGCCTTACCGGCTATGGCGGCGGTATGTGGCGCAAGGTGCGTTTGCTGGAGCTGGAAAAGATTGATATGAGTAAATTAACTGTACCGACAAAGGGTACAGCGTTATAAAGGAGTTTTTATATGAATAAAATGTATTATCCTGTTGTCGCATTGGCATTGGGACATCTTGTTACCGATATGCAGGCGGGTGCGCTGCCTATCGTTTTACCGCAGCTGAAGGAGCTGTTTTCCTTGAGCTATTCACAGTTGGCGGCAATTGTACTGCTGCAAAATATTATGTCATCCGTTATTCAGCCGGCCTTCGGCTATCTTACCGACAGGCGCTCGCTGCCACGCTTTCTGCCGCTTTGCGCAGCGCTGGCAGGTGCAGGCTTTGCCTTTGTAGGCTGGGTTTCCAGCTATACGCTGCTTTTATGCACGGTCATCTTCATCAGTCTTGCGAGTGCAACATACCATCCGCAGGCTTCCAAAACAGTAAATTTTTTGAGTGATGATACAAATCGCACGAAGAATATGGGCTTATTTTCTATCGGCGGTAACGCCGGTATGGCGGTGGGCTCTATCTTCATGACCTTCCTTTTAGGCCTGGCCGGCGGCATTCATAACACCATGTATTTTGCTGTCCCCGGCTTGCTTGTATTTTTACTGATGGCTAAGGCGATGCCTGATTATATCCGCGTAAACCAGGAGCATGAGGTGCAGCAGGCTAAGAAGGCTGCAGACGGTACAAGCGAAAAAATGTCATATTTTGCGCTTTTCCTGATTTTGTTCTATATCTTCATGCGTTCTTCTATTCACAGCGGTATTTCAACATATCTGCCGTTGTATTTTATGAAGTTCCGCGGCTTTGAGGCAGTGTTCTCCAGCAGTCTGGTGTCCGGCTTCCTTTTAGGCGGTGTGGCAGGTACCTATGTCGGGTCAATTTTGAGTGACAGGCTGGGAGCACGCAAAATTCTTTTAGGCTCTATTACGCTGAGCATTCCGGCGATTTACTGTATTACGATTGCTACGACGAAGCTTTTTGCGATGGCTTCTGTTGTTATTGCCGGCTTTTGCATCATCGGTTCCTTTGCAACTACGATTATCATTGCACAGTGTATGATGCCTAATAATGTTGGTATGGCGTCCGGTCTGACAATCGGCTTCAGTGTTGGCTTAGGCGGCTTTGGCGTAACAATTCTCGGCGTGCTGGCCGATAAGTTCGGCCTGCCGATGGTTATGCAGCTTTTGGTATGGCTGCCGATTGTAGCGGCGATTACGGCTATTTGGATTCCAATACCGAAAAAATTACAAAAATAAAATAACATATGCTGAAAAAATGGTCCTTGAAATTTTCCGCTTGTCTTTAGTAAATCATATAATAAATTTTTACAGAGGGGTATTTTCTTATGGATAATTACAGACTTGGCATTTTTTATGGTCTTGGAGCCTATCTTTTATGGGGCGTGCTGCCGATATACTGGAAGCTGCTGCAGCATGTTGAGGCGATGGAAATTTTGGCGAGCCGTTTTTTATGGTCGGCTGTTTTCGTTTTTTTCTTGCTATTGGCAACAGGCAAGCTGAACATCTTCATGCAGGAAACCAAGGCTATTTTCAGCACAAAAAAGACTGCCTGCTGCATGGTGTTGGCAGCAATTATGATCAGCTTCAACTGGGGGATTTTTATCTGGGCGGTAGAAGCTGGATGCATTGTAGAAACAAGCATGGGCTATTATATCAGCCCGCTGATGAATGTACTCTTTGGTGTAGTATTTCTGCGTGAGCGCCTTGCTAAGCTGCAGATTGCAGCAGTTAGCTGCGCTGCTGGCGGCATTGGTGTGATTATTGTCCATAACGGCGGCCTGCCTTGGGTAGCACTGACGCTGCCATTAACCTTTGCCTTCTATGGTTTACTGAAAAAAATTATTGTTGCCCAACCGATGACGAGTATTCTGTTGGAAACATTATTGATTTCGCCTTTGGCTGTTGGCTACTTATATTACCTTAGTATTAACGAAGGTACTGTTTATCAAAGCTGCGATATGGGTACGCTGCTGCTTTTAGCAGGTGCCGGCGCTGTTACGGCGACACCGATGCTGTTGTTTACGGCCTGCGCGCGTAAGCTGCCTTTGAATATTGTAGGCTTTTTGCAATATATTTCGCCGTCGATATCGCTGATGATTGGCGTGCTGATTTACGGTGAACCGTTTACCGGTACTACTGCTGCAGCCTTTGGCTGCATTTGGGCGGGATTGGCACTGTTTATCTGGTCGCAGATAAGAAGATAAAAATAAACTCCTGTTAACAGGCTGAAGGCCTGTCGGCAGGAGTTTTTACGTTTAGCAATAATGCCCATTTTTGAAAAATGCAGGCTGCTTATGCTATAATTATATTTGTTTTTTATGGAGGTGTTATAGTGAGCTTTTTCTCAGATAAGTGGCGCGGTATTGTATTATGTGCTGTTTTGGCAGTGCCGTGCTGGTTTTTAGGCAAGCTGGTGCCTGTTGTCGGCGCACCTGTCTTTGCAATTCTTTTAGGCATGCTGGTGGCTCTTGTGTGGCCTGTACAGGCTGCATTTAAAAGCGGGGTAGGCTTTGTATCGAAAAAGGTGCTGCAGTACGCAGTAATCCTGCTTGGCTTCGGTCTGAATATTTCCGTAGTACTGGCAACCGGTAAGCAGTCACTGCCGATTATCGTTTGCACGATTGCAACTTCGCTTATCGTAGCCTATGTATTGCATAAGGTGATGAACATTCCTGGCAAGATTTCCACGCTTATCGGCGTAGGCTCGTCTATCTGCGGCGGCAGTGCGGTGGCTGCGACAGCGCCTGTCATTAAGGCGGATGATGAAGAGGTGGCGCAGGCTATCAGCGTTATCTTTTTCTTTAATGTGCTGGCAGCGCTGCTTTTCCCTTGGTTGGGTACGGTGCTGGGATTTTCTACGACAAGCGGCGAAGCCTTCGGTATTTTTGCCGGTACTTCTGTTAACGATACATCTTCGGTTACGGCAACGGCGGCGACCTGGGATGCCATGTTCGGTCTGGGCACGGCAACGCTGGATAAGGCGGTAACAGTAAAACTGACGCGTACACTGGCAATTATTCCGATTACGCTGGTATTAGGTTATCTTGTAGGCAAGCGTGAACAGGGTACCAATCATGATGTGAATATCAGGAGCATTGTGCCGAGCTTTATACTGTACTTTGTACTGGCTTCGCTTATCACTACGTTGGCGACAAGCATGGGCATAGCAGCAGAGGTTTTTGCCCCACTAAAATGGCTCAGCAAGTTCTTCATCGTTATGGCGATGGCTGCGGTAGGTCTGAATACGAATATCGTCAAGCTTGTGACAACAAGCAGCAAGCCTTTGGGACTCGGTCTTGGCTGTTGGGCAGGTATTACGGTTGTGAGCCTGCTTTTGCAGCATCTGCTTAATCTCTGGTAAGCAGAATAAAATTTAATTTTGCATCGGAAACAGCGACAAATAATAGTTTGTTCGCTGTTTTTGACGTTTTAAAAGGCTGTTTTGCTTGTGAGCGGGACGAAGCGGGACCCCTAGATATAGTGTTGTGGAAATCTCCCCCTAGTTGTTATTAAAGTTATCCACAGATTGTGCATAACATGTTGATAATTGTGTAAAATCCTTGTAAACAAGCCACTTTTTTCTCAGAGGCTGGTGGATAACACTCTGCATAACTAAAAGTTATGCACAAAAACTGTGGATAAGTCTGTTGATACTGTTGATAACCTTACACTAAATATCGGAAAAGGGGGATATATTTTCCAGGAAAACAAGATAATTTCCTATTGCTGCGGTGGTATTTTGTATACAAACGCAAGTTTTTTTGCTATCTGCAAAGTTTTTGCTTGCGTAATAGACGATTTTTGTTCATAATATTATTATGACTAATTGTAAGTAAATGGAGGAAGATTAGGTTATGGCATTAAAGCAAATTGATGCATTGGCAGCTTTGCGTGAGGCTGCAGGTGAAGTTATAGAAACTTCTTTGTGTGATGTACAGGGTAACTGGCTGGCACTGGTAAATACTGAGGAAGGCAAGCGCCTGGCTTTTGCTGCGAAGGGTGAAGCTGCGCTGAGCGCACTGTGGAAGGATGTTGAAAAGGAAGCAGACGTTAAGGACGTACATGTTTCCGTTATGGCCTTGAATGCGAATAATGCTGCGCTGGTGCGCCGCTATGTTAAATGGACCGCACCGACTGCCTGCGGCACTAAGGGTGCCAGCATCGGCTTCAGCGATTGGCTGGGCGAGGCAGATGCTGTTGTGGCGGAGCTGTTCGGCAAACGTCAGCTGAAACCGGTATTGGTTGATTTTACTACCGAGGACAGCGAGGCTCTGCAGCGTTACTTTGTACAGGCTGTGGATACCGCAACCTGGGGCGTGCTCGAAGAGGGCTACAAGGAAGGCTACGGCGCTAATGCTGCCGGCCTGAAAACCGAAGAGGAAATCGTTAAGGCTCTGCTTTATGGCTACAGCATGATTGGCTTTGACTGCAGTGATAAAATTGACCTGGGCATTGAAAAGCTGTCCGATGAGGCTGTTGACAAACGCTTTGAGCAGTTCAACGAAACCTTCCGTGCTGCTGTGCATGCTTCCTATCTGAACGCTGAGTTCAAGGTTGGCACCAGCAAGATTACCTTTACGGAAAATCAGCTGCACCGCATTGTTCTGGAATACGGCGAAGCAATTATGCATATCCAGTTCATCTATAACTCCTATCTGAAGAATACTCCTTGGGATATTGATTTTGAGCTGGACCTTTCCAAGCCCGGTAAGGTGCTGACTCCTCAGGAGCATTATCTGATCGGCAATGAGCTGCAGCGTAACGGTATTAAGCTGAGCTCTATCTGCCTCGACCCGCTGAAGGACGCAGAGGCTGTAAACGATAACCTGCAGCTGCACTGCGAGATTGCCGACACCTTCGGCTATCGCTTGAGCTTTAAAAATGCGGATATTGCTATGGAAGATACTGCTGCTGCTATGAAATATCTGAAGGGCAAGGTTCATTTCAAAATGAACAATATCCTCTGGATGAGCGCAATAGAGCTTGCTAAAGCTCTGGATGCCGACCTGTTCGGCAAGCTGTGTGCTGCCTGTGGCTGTGAGCCGACAGCAGACGCTGCCGACCGCGCACTAGTGCTTGGCTACAGAAAGGCGCTGAATCCGAAGGAAGAAGGCAATGTTGCTGCTGACATGAAGGCTTTCCTGGAGGCGCATCATGCTGAATATGCTGCTGCAATCAAAGAGAATGTAGCTGCAAAATTGAAGAATATCTGAAATTAAAATTCGAGGGCTTCCCAAAAATTTTTGGGAAGTCTTTTGTTTTAAACGATACAAAACAGCGTTTTTAACGTGTTTTTGCATAATGGATATTAGTGTACTTTGTCTACTGAAAAGTAGCGCGAAAAATTTAATCATTTGATTAGTTTACGTGCAATAGACAAAAAGCTGAAAATGTTCATGTACAGTGACTGAAAGAAGAAAAATGTAAAATTTTGCAAAAAGGTGTTGACAAACGATTTAGATGGGTGTATAGTATCAGTAATTTCAAATTGACAACCAAAGGTTATGATTGGGACTAAAGATAAGCGTAGAGTTTTAGAGAGCCGGTGTCTGGTGCAAACCGGTACGAAGCCTTATTGATTAAATCACCCATGAACTCGTCAGCGAAAGCTTTGCAAGTAGACTGATGCGCAACGGATGCGTTATTTCCGAGCCGGTTGATGGACTGGTGCTGAAAGTAATAAATTAGGGTGGTACCGCGTATTATACGCCCCTGCATATATGCAGGGGCGTTTTTTTAATACTACTCCTGAAAAGTCCATCAAAAGATAATTGACGTAGTAGAAAATTAAGGTGTTCTTGATAGGAGGAATTAACATGTTTGAAAAGGTATTGGTAACTGGTCAGAATGATGAAACTTTATTGCCGCGTGTATTGCGTGTGCTTTCCAAGCAAGGTGCTCAGGTACGCTCCCTGCGCATGGATGCAGAAGAAAATCGTCTGAAGCTGGAAATCCAGCTGGCAGAGGTAGCTGCTGCTCAGGTTGCCAAGCTGCTTGCTAAGCAGGTTGCAGTTGAGTCTGTAGCTACTATGGCGTAAGGGGGACGGACTGATGAAGCTGAAGGGCGCAGAAGCCATTGTAAAGGTCCTTTTGGAGCAGGGCGTAGATACAGTCTTCGGTTATCCCGGAGGTGCTGTGATTCCTTTGTATGATGCATTGTACGATGCACCGCTGAAAAATGTGCTGACAGCACATGAGCAGGGCGCTATTCACGCAGCTGACGGTTATGCCCGTGCGAGCGGCAGAACCGGCGTATGTATCGCAACCTCCGGTCCCGGTGCTACAAACATTGTTACCGGCCTGGCAACTGCTTATCTTGATTCCATTCCGCTGGTAGCGATTACCGGTCAGGTTGGCGTAAGCATGCTGGGACGTGATTCCTTCCAGGAGATTGATATTGTCGGCGTTACAATGCCGATTACCAAATACAACATGCTGGTACGCAGCAAGGAAGAGCTGCTGCCGGCACTGCGCAAAGCATTTGCCTTGGCGCAGGAGGGCAGACCGGGACCTGTGCTGGTGGATATTCCAAGCAGCGTGCAGGTTGAGGAGCTGGAATGGAGCGAGCCGCATGCAGCTTCTGAAGCGGAAGAGTTGCCGCATGCAACACAGGAGCAGATGCAGCAGGCAGCGGCAGTGCTGAACAAGGCACAGCGTCCGGTACTGCTGGTTGGCGGCGGCGCTGTCAACAGCGGCGCGCAGGAAGAACTGCTGGAGCTGGCCAAGAAGGCTGATTTGCCGGTAGTAAATACGCTGATGGGCATTGGCGTTTATCCCGAGTCTGATGAACGCTCCTTGGGCATGACCGGTATGCATGGTCATATCGCTTCCAACATGGCTGTAGCACAGGCTGATGTGCTGGTAGTAGCCGGCAGCCGCTTCAGCGACCGTGTAACCGGTGACCGTAACCGTTACGTAGGACAAAAGACGATTATCCAGCTTGATATCGACCCGACGGAAATAGATAAAAATATAGCAACAAGCCTTTCCGTAATGGGTGATGTAAAACAGACACTGCAAAGCCTGCTGCCGTTGGTGCAGGAGGCAGCACACGCCGATTGGTGGCAGCAGATTAAGGCCTGGGATGCAACTGAGGATCGCAGCCTGCTGGCAGGCGACCGACTGACAGCTCCCTGGCTGATGAAGGAGCTGAGCCGCAGCTTTGAAGGAGAAAATCCGATTTATGTAACTGACGTTGGTCAGAACCAGATGTGGGCAGCACAGCATTTAGTTGTTGATAAACCGCGTCACCATCTGACGAGCGGTGGCTGTGGTACGATGGGCTTCGGTCTCCCCGGCGCGTTGGGTGCAGCTTTTGCCGAGCCTGATAAGCAGGTAGTACATATCTGCGGTGACGGCGGCTTCAAGATGACAGGCATGGAGCTGTATACGGCAGCTCGTGAAGGCAAAAAGCTTATCAGTATCGTTATTAATAACAGCTGCTTAGGCATGGTCCGTCAATGGCAGCAGCTCTTCTACAACGAGCATTATTCCAATACGCTGCTGACAGAATTTGACTTCATCGGTTTTGCTCATTCCTGCGGTGCAGGCGGTTGCAGAGCAGCGACCTGCAAGGAATTCCAGGAGGCGCTGAAGGCAGCGCGCGAGGCTGACAAGCCCTTCCTGATTGAAGTAATCGTAGAGCAGGGAGATCTGGTGGAGCCTATGGTGGCAGCCGGTGCTGCGGTAGATGACTTCGTCAAGATTAACAGATGCAGATAAACAGCTATAAATAAGGGAAATTTTTTATTAAATTTGTATATTAAAATAAGGGAAAAGAAAGAGGTAATAACAATGGTTAAAATGTATTATGACAGCGATGCGAATCTGGAATTATTGAATGGCAAAACAGTTGCTATTATCGGCTATGGTTCTCAAGGCCATGCACATGCACTGAACCTGCAGGAGAGCGGCGTAAACGTGGTTGTAGGCCTGTATGAAGGCTCCAAATCCAAAGCTAAGGCAGAAGCTGCCGGCCTGAAGGTTATGACTACCGCAGAAGCTGCTAAGGCTGCCGATATCATCATGATGCTGATTCCTGATGAAAAGCAGGCTGCTACATATAAAAAAGATATTGCTCCGAATCTGGAGGCAGGCAATGCTCTGGCTTTTGCACATGGCTTCAACATTCACTTCGGTCAGATTGTTCCTCCTGCTGATGTAGACGTATTCATGGTTGCTCCTAAAGGCCCCGGCCATCTGGTTCGTCGTACCTATACAGAAGGCAGCGGCGTTCCGGTTCTGGTAACTGCTTACCAAAACCCGACCGGCAAGGCTCACGACCTGGCTCTGGCTTATGCTAAGGGCATTGGCGGTACCCGTGCAGGCGCTCTGGAAACCACCTTCCGTGAAGAAACCGAAACCGATCTCTTCGGCGAGCAGGCAGTTCTCTGCGGCGGCGTTTGCGCTCTGATGAACGCAGGCTTTGAAACCTTGGTAGAAGCAGGCTATGAGCCTGAAAGCGCATACTTCGAATGCATGCATGAGATGAAGCTGATTGTTGACCTGATGTATGAAGGCGGCATGGCTAAAATGCGTCATTCCATCTCCGATACCGCTGAATATGGCGATTATGTAACCGGTCCTCGCATCATCACTGCTGAAACCAAAGCTGCTATGAAACAGGTTCTGGCTGAAATTCAGGATGGTACCTTTGCTAAGAAATGGCTGTTGGAAAACCAATGCGGCCGTCCGCAATTCAACGCTATGCGTCGTCGTGCTGCAGCAACCCAGGCTGAACAGGTTGGTGCACAGCTGCGTGGCATGATGAGCTTCCTGAAGAAAAAATAATCAACAGCTTACAAGCACTTTTAGTGCAGAAAATAAAAATAAGGGAAAGAGCGTAATCCGCTAAAGGCAGCGTACAGAAAAAATAGCTGCCGGGATTACGATAAACAAAAATAAGGGAAAGAGCGTAATCCGCTAAGGACAGCATACAGAAAAAATCAGCTGTCCGGATTGCAAAAAATAAGGGAAAGAATGTGAGCCGTAAACGCAGCATAGAAAAATATAAGCTGCGTGGCTTGCAGTAATTAAAAATAAGGGAAATATTAAAAGGTCGCTTACCTGTGCATCAGATGCAGGAAGCGGCCTTTTTGACATGCCGGCATAATGTTTTTGATATAAAAAGCCTCCCGGCGCATCTGCGCGAGGGAGGCTTTTGTGATATCTTTGATAGAATGCAGTAGATTAAGCGTGAGCAGGATTTTTCTTTTTAATAAGAGCGAACACCTTTAAGGAGCAGCAAAGGATGAGCACCGCGCTGACAGTAAGCACAAAGAATCCATGTCTGCTGCCCAGCATAGTAGCATGCGCAATGTTTGCCGGTTCCGCAGCCTGTGCGGTCGCAACAATCGTACTGATAACCGCCGTACCGACTGCGCCTGCCAGCTGCAGCAGCGTATTCATGGCTGCGTTGCCGTCGGCGTTAAGCTCTTCAGGCAGTTGGCTCAGACCATTGGTCATAATCGTTCCCATGGAAAATCCTTGGCCGAAGGCGAAGAACAGGTAGAAGATGATGAAGAGCAACGAGCTCAGCTCACCCGGATAAAGGCTGTAGCAGATGACGGATACGAGAATGGATGCATTGCCTAGTAAAATCGGGCGTTTGGCACCGAACTTGTCCAACAGCCTGCCGCTGATAGGCGCAAGCATAGCGCCGATGATACAGCCTGGCAGCAGCAGACAGCCTGCGGTGAAGGCATCTGTATGCGAAACAAGCTGCGCATAGTTGGGGATTAAAAAACCCAGTCCTAAACAGATAAAGCCGACGAGTAAAAGGCTGACTGTGCTGAGAGTATAGGGCAGATAACGGAATATCTGTACGCGTAAAAGCGGTGCGCTGCTGCTTAATGATTGTTTGTAGAAGGCAGTTAACGCAACAAAGCAGATTGCGAAAAGAGCCAGCACCTCGATACTGAACCAACCGAAGTCGGAGGCAATGCTGGTAGCAAAAATCAGGCTGCCGAAGCCGATAACAAGCAGAAGATATAAGCCGAAGTTAAAGCTTGTTTGCTCCAGCTTGCCTGCCTGACGGATATTTTTGATACCTAAAACGGCAGACAGTAATAAAAATGGCAGCAGGCTGACAAAAATCATACGCCAGCCAAAGTAACTGACGATCATACCGCCGAGAGAAGGACCTACAGCCGGTGCCATGGCGGTGATAAGAGAAGCTACGCCTATCATAAAGCCCAGGCGTTCACCGGGAACCTGCTCCAGAATAATGTTAAACATCATCGGCAGGGCAATGCCTGTACCGATTCCCTGCAGCAGCCTGCCGATAAGAAGGATATTGAAATAAGGCGACCAGGCGGCGAGCAGTGTGCCCGCAAGAAAGCTGCTGATTGCGGCGGTAAACAGGCTGCGCGTTGCAAAACGGCGTTTAAGGTAGGCGGATGTAGGGATAATCAGTGCCAGCACCAACAGATAGCCGGTGGTTACCCATTGTACGAGCGAGGTGCCGATATTAAATTCGTGCATGAGCGTGGGAAAGGTAACGTTCATAGCGGTTTCGACAACCACGCCGCTAAAGGACATAATGCCGGCGGCGATAATTGATAATAGTAAGCGTGCATCCAGCACACGCGCGGAGCTGTTAGTCATTATTTTTCTCCTTCCTTTGCCTGATAGCGGGAGCTTGGCCCTGCAGCGCAGGCTTATGGGTGGACATTGTTTGGTAAAGCTTGGCGATGGTGGCAGCAGTGGTGTTGATATCTGCTTCGCTGATATTGGTAAGCTGTGTTGCCAGCCAGCCGTGATATTGTTCAATGTAATAGGCGTGGATTTTACGTCCTGCGTCTGTCATACGCAGTCTGACTATGCGTTTATCCTGTTCATCGCTGAACTTTTCGATAACATTGATTGCCTGCAGCTCGCTTACCAGACGAGTGATGCCGGGGCGAGTTACCTGCAGCAGGTCCGCAATATCGCTGACCTTGGGAGACTGTGTGGTGCGTTCCAGGTATTCAATGTAGTCCAACACTTTGAGATTACCGGGAGTTAAGCCTTCCGGCAGAGGCGGCTGCAGCTCTACTACACGCTTTGCTTCGTGGCAGGCGATGAGCAGAGTTTTGATTGCTTCGATAGGCAGTTTATGTGTCATGATGATTCTCCTTTATAAATGATTACTAAAAGTAATTACCAAAGATAATTATATTGCGGTGGTGTGGGGATTGTCAAGGTGGGGGGAAATATAGGCTGATTAAGTTCCGTATTCTATGTAAAAATGAATAAATTTCATTTTACTAGATTGTATAATGCATTTTCACACCTAAAGATAATCAAAAATCTATATTATTTCCCGCTTTTAGAGTACTCATGAAAATAAATTATTCACAAATCAGAGTTTCTATGATAGAATCATCTTAGGAATATTTTAATTAGAGTTACTGAAATTATAAAATATTTTAAGCAGGTGATTTTGTGGGAAAAGGATTGCTGGTTTCGTCAATAGCTTTGGCAGCAGGTTTTTTATTGCCTGTATATGCTGATGCAGCTCAACTAGATACACAACAACATATAATTGCTCAGAAAGAGCAGGAGCAAGCTTCCAAACGCGCTGAACAGGATTTGCAGCATCGCGTTAGTCAGTCTATGGCTAAATCGCAGCAGCAAAGCAGCCGTTTGGAGGCTTTTGTTTTACCAGCGGAAGAGAATAGTTTTAAGATCAAACAGTTTGTACTTTCTGCGCCTGAGTATGGATATAAATTTGCTTGGATAGATGAATATCTGGCACAGTTTAACGGTCAGAGAATCGGTGTGAACGGCATAAATGAATTGCTGAAACGAATCAACCAGGAAATCATCAACCGTGGATATGTAACAACACGAGTTTATGTTGGGGAACAGGATTTATCAAAAGGTAAATTTGTCTTTTCATTAGTTCCTGGTATTGTGGGGGATATTAAATTCAGAAATGAAAATACCTGGGGAACTTGGCATAATGCAGTTTGCATGAAGCGAGGTTCAATACTTAATATACGTGATATAGAACAGACCATAGATAATTTCAACAATGTGCCTTCGCAGAGTGCAGATATCAAGATTGAGCCGGGCAGTAATGAAGGTGAAAGTAATCTCGTTATAGATATTAAGCGCACAAAGCCCTGGACTTTAATGACTTCAGTAGATAACAGTGGCACTAAGACAACAGGCAGGGCACAGATGAGCGCAACATTGCAGCTGCTGCAGCCTTTTTCAGCGAATGATGTATTTTATGCAAGCTGGAATGAAGATGCTACGCAATCAGGAGAACGTAAGGGAACAAGGGCGAACAGCTTGTACTACAGTGTCCCGTTCGGTAAGGAGCGGTTTACTTTCAGCCACAGCAAGAATGATTACCACCAGACTGTCGAATATGCAGTAAACCCTTTTGTTTCCAGCGGTAAATTTACAAGTGACAGCATCAGCTGGAATCATTTGCTGCAACGTGACCAAAAGAGTAAGACTGATTTTGAGCTTGGTCTTGTACATAAAACTCGTCATAGCTATATAGACGGCACAGAAATAGAGGTGCAACGCCAAAAGACAACGGCAATGCAGGTTGGTGTCAATCACAGGCAGTACCTTGGCGCAAGCGTATTAGATGCCTCGCTGAAATGGCAGAAGGGCTTGCCGTGGTATGCAGATGCAGGACCTACTGACGGTATGACGGATGAAGCAACAACGCAGTACAATATGTATCTGTTCAGCGCTAATTATACTGCTCCGGTGCCTTTTGGAAACGGGTATGATGCGCAGTATAATGTTTCCATGCGTGGGCAAAAGGCAGACCAGAGAATATATGGCAGTGAATTCTTTTCTATAGGAGGCTGGTACAGTGTACGTGGCTTTGATGGAGAGCAGACACTTTCAGCAGAAGATGGCATTGTAGTACGCAATGAGCTGCGTTTTCCGATAGATGATTTACCGCATCAGCTATATTTGGCATTGGATTATGGCAAGGTATCAGGACCATCTACCGAATATTTATTAGGGACGGAATTAGTAGGCAGTGCAATCGGTATGCGAGGAAGAGTAGGGGCTTTCAGCTATGATGTATTTGTTGGTTATCCGGTCAAGAAGCCGGAAGGCTTTAAGACTGCTAGCAGAACGTATGGCCTGATGCTTACAGCACAGATTTAAAGATATCGGTATAAGCCTTGGGATGGAGGGCTATTATGGGGAATTTGGGTAAGAACAGAAAGAAATTTTTAGCTTTGGCTATTGCTTTATCATTGCAGATGCAGGTAGTTATGCCTTGCTATGCAGCAGTTACTGCAGAAGCAGGTGGAGCGAATGTAAAAGGTAATATAATCAATATAGTGAAACCGGACAGTAATGGCCTATCACATAATAAATTTACTGATTTCAATGTGGCTGGCAATGGTATTGTCTTCAACAACCATACAGGAAGTGCGCAGTATAATTCTCACTTAGCAGGAGCATTGAACGCCAACGCTAATTTGCAGGGAAATGCAGCAAAGCTGATTCTTACTGAAGTAACCGGTACTGGTAAAACGAATCTGAACGGTATGCTGGAGATTGCAGGTACAAAAGCTGATTTAGTAATTGCCAATCAAAACGGTATTGTCGGCAAGGGTTTTGGCTTTATCAATGTAGGCAGAGCTACGCTTACTACAGGTATGCCTGATTGGGGTGATGATGGTAAATTAAACGGCTTTTCTGTTGCAAAAGGTACTATAGATATCCAGAATGCTGGCTTAACAGAAGACCAACGCACAGATTACAGACCTGATAAATTAGATATTATGGCCCGTGCGATAAAAATTAATGATGAGCTTTGGGCAAATGAGGCGATAAATGTTGTCGCAGGCAGCAATGAGGTAAAATACAATACAGATGGCTCGTTAGAAGTGCAGAAAACAACTGCGACTGCGGAAAAGCCACAGGTGGCACTTGATGTGGCTGCATTGGGTGGTATGTATGCCGGCAGGATTATGCTTGTAGGTACGGAAAAAGGACTGGGCATGAATATTGGCGGCAACCTGAAAGCGCAGGAGAATTTAAGCATTACCAATGACGGCAGGATTGTCTTTACTAAAAACGCTGGTAGCAATAATACTGCGGACGGATTATCGAATAAGGATTACACATCTCTTACCTCCGATGGCAACGTGATGGTCATCAGTGCAGAAGACATTGAAAACAGCAGCGTTATAACGGCACAAAAGGATATGACGCTGACTGTTGGCGGCAAGCTGACCAATAGTGGTACTTTGGAAGCAGGCGCAGCTTACACTGCAGAAGAGGAAGAGGAAAATCCTAAATTTTTGCAGGACGCTGCAGCGTTAAGGATTACTGCTGATGAAATTGCAAACAGTGGCAATATCAATGCATCAAGTATATTGCATGTAGCCAGTGCTAAAGCTATAAACAATGACGGATATATGCATAGCAGTGGCGAAGCACGTGTTTCTGCTGGTGGTATTCTTAGTGGCAGTGGCTCTATAGGTGCAAAAAGTAGCGTAAATGTTCAAGCAGATAAGGTTACTTTAAACAAGAATAATATTTATACTATTGGCGCAGATGGTAAAATTAATAATACTATCGGTGTAAGCATTACAGAAATCAATCCTGATAAACCGGTAATACCTGCGACGCCAAATCCTGAAGCCCCGCGTGAGGCAGAAGATTTTAAAGCTCCTGCCTTGCCTGATATAGCGCAGGCTTCTGGTGTTGCGGCTACGGTGAAAAAGGATAAGATAAGTGACAATGATTTAGATTTAGTGGCAGATGCTAACGCCAATGGTAAATATAAACCAATTATTGACAAGGCTGCTAATGGTGTTGACCTGGTGCAGATTGCGGAAGTGAACGGCAACGGTGTTTCCCGTAATTTGTACAGTGACTTCAACATTAAATCCACAGGCCTGATTTTGAATAACGCAACCAAGTACACTAAAACTGAGCTTGGCGGTTACATTGACCGCAATATGTTCCTTGCCGGCAAAGGTGCGCGTGTAATCTTAAACGAGGTTACCAGCAGCAATGCCAGCACACTTAACGGATATCTGGAGGTTGCAGGCAACAAAGCAAGTGTTGTTATTGCTAATGCCAATGGTATAAGTGTTAACGGACTTGGATTTATAAACACAGATAATGTGCTTCTTTCTACAGGTGCGGTGACAAACTGGGCAGATGGCAGCTTTAAATTCAGTGACAACAAGGGTGATATGCTTATCGCTGGTGATGGCCTGAATGTGCGCACTCCTAAACAGTTGGAGATTTTCACGAACAACCTGCAGGTAGATAAAAGTGAAGTATATACCAATGAACTGCATATCAGTGCAGATGGATTGCTGCAGAACACCGGTAAGATTGCTGCAACAGAAAATATGCAGCTTAATGCTGCTGGACTGAAAAACAGCAATTCAGGCTATATAGAAGCGCAGAAAAACCTGACTGCTACAGTAAGTGGTGATGTGGAGCAGGATAAGGCAACGCTCAAGGCAGGGAACAATTTACAGCTTAGGGCAAACGCCTTGAAAAATACCAACAACAGTCTGCTTTCTGCCGGAAATGATGCAGATATCAGTATTGCTGCGTCTATTAGTAATAATAAATCTATCATCTTAGCAGGCAATGATTTAGATGTGAAGGCAGCTGATTTTATAAATCAGGATACTGCCCTGGTTAACTATGGGCAAAATGGTACGCTTACTGTTGTTAATAGATTTGCTAATGATGGTGCAACAATCAGTGCGGATGGCAGCAGTGCACTGACGAAAATAACTGCAACAGATTTCAGCAATACTAATAAGGGAGCTTTTGTCAGTAAGGGCAGCCTGCAGTTAGAAGCAAGCAATACGTTGAATAATAACTGTTCTAATATTTATGTTTCCGGTGATGGTGAAATAAAAGCAGGGATGCTGCTGAACAGTAATCTGGCTAATTTACATACCGGCAGGGATGCGAAAATTACAGCCAACAGTCTGCAAAACAGCAAGGCAAGTGTTGACGTGCAAGGCAATCTGGAGGCAGATTTAGGCAGTCTTACGAATCAGGACAGTGCATATTTAGGTGTCGGTAAAAACGCTGTTATAAATACTTCAAACAATTTTACGAATAAAAACCTCGGCAATATCTTTGTCACCAATGATCTGACAATCAACAGCATTGGCGATTTCCTCAACGAAGATGGCTTGGTTGCTATCGGTGGCAGTGGCACAATTTCAGCAAAAAATATTACCAATCAAAATAAGGCTGGTGTCAAGCAGGGTTCGCTGATTAATGCTGTAGGCGATTTGTCTTTGACTGCGGAAGATACTGTGCTTAACCGTTCCTCTGATATAGAAAGCGAAGGCAATATCAGCATTAAGGCAAAGAATCTTGTCAACAAGAAAGAGATTTTTGAGACAAGCTTTAAAGAAAGCCACGAGGACATTTCCTACAAGATTCCGCATCTGAACGCACCTAATTATTATGATGCAGTGCGCAAGTTTGACAGGCAGATTCTGACTGCGCAGATTGATAAAGAGACTGCAGATGCGAATATCATTGCCAGCGGTAACATCAATATTGATTTGGACAAAGACCTGACCAACCATTACAGCAAAATAAAGGCAGGCAAAGATTTAACTGTCAATGCTGGCGGTACGGTGGAGAATGTAGGCTATCAGGGAACGATACATTACTATGACCATGGTAATGATTACCATTATTGGAAGTATAAAAAGCATAGAAGAATGCATATCCGTTGTCGTTGGGTTTATGGTACTACGGTGATTCCTTACTATGACCATACGATGCGTGATGAGGAGGGCACTGACAGTGAGCGCTTAAGCCTTTTGAGCGGTGTTGGTGGTGTAAAAATTGAAGCCAAAGATATTGTAAATAAAACACATCAGGCAAAGGGAAAAGTAGGCGATTTGCCTGAAAGTGATGATTATTTCAAGACGGATGCAGAAAATCATCTTACGGATGAAAAGCTTTATAAGGAAAAGCAGGATGTATCTACCAGCGTAGAAGGAAAGGCTGATGATAAGGCTGCAGCAGGCAAGGATAATAATACAGGCGATAAAATGATGGATATTTCCAGCCTGCATATCAACAGCAAAATCTTTAAGCTGACGGATGATGCAACGGCGAAATATCTCATTGAGACAAACAAGAAGTTTGCTGATTATCACGAGTTCCTTTCCAGTGACTATCTACTGGAGCGTGTAAAGGCAGATCCGGAAAAGGTTGGCAAACGACTTGGCGATGGTTATTTTGAGCAGCAGCTTGTCTTGCAGCAGATAGGTACGCTGACGGGCAAGAAATATCTTGGTGCTTACGGCAGCGATATGGAGCAGTTTGCTGCCCTGATGAACGCAGGCGCAGTAGTTGCGGAGGCAATGGATTTGAAGGTTGGCGTAGCACTGACAGCAGAGCAAATGGCAAGCCTGACCACAGATATTGTCTGGCTGGTGGAAGAGGTCGTCAACGGCGAAAAGGTTCTTGTACCTGAGGTATTCCTGGCGCAGGTGCGCAGCGAAGACTTGCGTCCTGATGGTGCGCTCATCGTAGGCGGTGAGGTAGAGCTGTATTCCAAGCAGGATATCAAGAACATGGGTAACATCAAAAGCGATGGTACTGTAGCTTTGCGCGCAGAAAATGTGAGCAATAAAGGCGATATCGCAGGCGAAAACCTGAAGATAAAAGCAGAGAAAAATATTACCAACAGTGGCACCATGCGTGCAAAAGCAGATGCTATGCTACAAGCGGAAAACATCACTAACGAAGCAGCAACGAGCGAAAAACAATATAGAGAACTGAACCAGAAAAAGCTTGAAGCAACTGGTTCTATTAGTGCTGGGCAGAATCTGACGATGGAGGCAGGCAAGAACATTACTAATAAAGGTGCAAATCTGACTGCAGGCAAGGATTTGACTTTGAGTGCTAACGATGTTGATATCGTAACGGTAGCAAATGAAAAGCACGTTGCCGTAGCTTATGGCAGCTCTTCTGCAGAAATCCATGACGTGCAGCACCAGCAAAGTGCGCTGAGCGGCGAGAACATCCGCCTGAATGCTAAAAAGGACATCAGCATAGCAGGTGGTATTTTGAGTGCAAAAAATGACGTGGAGTTGAATGCTAAAGGCGATGTTAACCTGACTGCTGTGAAAGATTTGTACAGCGAGGAAAGCGAAGTAGGCAACCGTGGCGGCAGCTATTACAACCATAACAAGCAGGTGGATGAAGCTGTCAAAGGCACTACTATTGCGGCGAAGAACGATATCAGCATTGCAAGTGGCAAAGATATAAATATTAAAGGCAGCAACGTAGCCAGTGAAGCAGGAAAAGCCGACCTGATTGCCGAAAATAATATAAATATCACTAATGCAACAGAATACCATGAGCGCCTGCATGAAGAGCACAACAAGGTCAGTGGATTGCTTTCATCCAAAACAACGGATATTTATGATTACAGTAAGCAGAATACTGTTGTCGGCAGCAATGTTTCTGCCGGAGAAATTGCGATTAGCAGCAAAAAAGATACGAACGTCACAGGAAGCAACGTAGTTGCAGATAATGACGTAAGCGTAAAAACCGGCGGCAATCTGAATATCGGCAGTGCGGAGCAGACAAGCGAAAGCGAATACATTAAATCTGTAAAGAAGAGCGGTGTGTTTGCTGGCGGTGGCTTAGGCTTTACCATTGGCAAGGAAAAGCAGAAGGATCAGTACGCCAACCAGAACACTGAGCAGGTGGGAAGCACAGTTGGCAGTGTTAAAGGCAATGTGAAACTGGATGCAGATAAGGCTGCGAACGTTAAAGGCAGTACTGTTGTTGCGGGTAAGGATATAAATATTACTGGCGAGAATGTCAGCATTGAAAACAGCAACAGCATTTATAATGCGCAGGAGAAGCATGAGTTTAAAAGAACAGGACTGAGTGTTTCTGTTGGCGGCGGTTATGTAGATGTTGTAAATAACGCAGCGAATAGCGTAAAACATGCAACAGAGGTTGAAGATAAGCGCCTTGGTGCTTTAGTTGCTGTAAAAGGATACAAGGATGCCGATAAAGCAATCAAAGATATTAAGGGCAAAGGCGGTGGCAAGATAAACGAAAACTTGTCTGTTAATATCAGCCTTGGCACAACGAAGAGCAAGAGTGAAAGTAATAGCACAACAACAGTAGCTAACGCCAGCGAAGTAAAGGCTGGTGGAGATGTTAATGTTACTTCTACGAAGAAAGATATTAACATCACTGGCAGCAATGTTGAAGGCAAGGACGTTACCTTAAACGCTAAAGAAAACCTTAATATAACTGCGTCTAAAAATACTAATAAAACGGAGCAAAGCAGCAAATCAAGCAGTGCAAGTGTTGGCGCAAGCCTAGAACTTGGCAAAGGCCCAAGCTACAGCATTTCTGGCAGTATGTCCAAGGGAGACGTGTCTGCAAATGGCACAACTTATAACGAAAGCAATGTGACCGCCAATAAAGATTTAAGTTTTGCAAGTGGTAATGACACCAACATTAAAGGCGGCAAGCTGAGCGGTGAAAAAGTAACCGGTAGCGTAGGCGGAGACCTTAATATTGAAAGCAAACAGGACAGCAACAATTACAAAGAAAGCAATAAATCTGTTGGCGCGAGTGTTGGGCTTGGCAGTAATAAAGCAGTCAGCGGCAGTGCAAGTGTTGGCAAGATTGATAGCAAATATGAAAGCGTAATTGAGCAAAGCGGTATCTACGCTGGTAAAGACGGCTTTGAGATTAACGTAGGTGAAAACACTGACCTCAAAGGCGGTATTATCTCTAGTGAAGCCGAAAAAGACAAAAATAAAATCTCCACAGGTACACTGACCTATGAAGATATTAAAAACGAAGCAGATTATAAAGCTGGTGGAGCTGGCATCAAGGTAAACAAAAACAATGATGCAGACTACAATGAAAAAGGCATAACGCCTGATATTGGTATGCCTGCAAGCGGAGAGGCTGAAAGCACAACGAAAGCTGCTATTAGCAAAGGTACTATTGAAATCCTTAATAAAGAGAACCAGAAGCAGGATATTAATAATTTGAACCGTGATACGAATAACAGCTTGAACAAGCTGGGAGAGATTTTTGATAAGACGAAGGTTGAAGAACGCCAAGAACTGGCTAATTTGTTCGGCGAATTGGCGTATAATGAGATACATAAGCTTGCAGAGCGAAATAATTGGCAAGAAGGCTGTGCCGAAAAGAATGCTCTTCATGCGCTTGTAGGCGGTATTATGAGCGAACTTACTGGTAATGGTTTCCTAGCAGGGGCAAGTGCATCAACTGTTAATGAAATGGTGCAAAAGAAGTTATCAGAGCAATTTGAAGGCGAACCAGACAAGCATCAATGGGCAAGTGCGATTATCGGTGGAGTAGTATCGCAATTGGTTGCAGGAAATGTGCAGGCAGGTGCAAGTACGGCGGCTAGTGGGACGAAAAATAATTTTTTATCCCTTAATGATTATCAAAACTACTTAGATGAGCTAGATGCTATCGAAAATAATGATTCATTAAGTCCGGATGAAAAGTATGCTCTAAAAAAACAAATCAAATCAAAATATAAACAATTATGTGACAAAAAAACAAATGAAGGTGATGTAGGAAAAGCTTTTGGCGAAGGCTATGAGTGGGGAATAGATTTAGATGAAAATGGAGAATTTAAAGGTTTTACTGTCAGTGAGAATATTAATTCAATTAATTCTCTTAGGCAACAAGAAATAGCTGTAGGTATGTTACATAATATTGACCGTTCTGAGTGGGGAGCCAATGAGATAAAAACATATACTTTAGGGGTTAACAAAGGGTTGTCAGAATATATAGGTCTAAATGCTTCTATTGGGTATGCAATGGATAGACAGGGAAACGTATATAAAGTTATGCTAGCTTCTGCATGTAGTGGAGTTGGTGTAGATAATATTAAAGTGAATGATTTATTAAAAAAGATAAGTCTTATATCTTTTAATATTTCATCTCAATCTATACCAGGTGATAATTTAACAAAGAATGAATTACGAGAAAAATATTCTGGCTTAAGTATTACTTTTTCTAAAACGACTATGGGTATTCAGGCTAATTATTCACATTCTGTTCCTGGAGATACAAATGTGGTGGGCTGGGGTGCTGGCAACGGAAATATTTCATCATATGAATTTGCTGTAGCTTATTTTGAACCAATAGAAACAGGAGATAAATGATGAATAAGAGTAAAGAAATAGTTGCTTATGTATTAACCACGGTATTAGCAATTTCTATATGGCTCATTAGTGGATTTGATGATAAAGATGAACAGTTACAAATCATGCAGGCGTTTTTTACTACTAGAATTTCATCTGAAACTAAACTTGAACATATTTACTTAGGTAGCAAGCAGTCTATGAGTACTGTTATGGCTGCTTATAGGATGGATTCTGAAGGGTTTTCTCAAATTAAAGCTTGTCTAGAAAAAGAGGGGTGGAAACTAAAAAAAGAACGAGTAGATAATGAGTCTTTGAGCTTGGAATATGAAAAGAAAGGATACAAGTATTTACTTACTGAGTATAAGCAAAAAGGAGTTATCAATGAAATTATTAGCAAAGAATAAATTCAATATAAAAATTCTATTGATATATTTTGGCCTAAGCTTATGTTTTTTGTATACTTTTGGTGGGTTCATGAGAGATAATATTATTTTCGATCCGAATGAAGTGAAATTAGGTAGGCAGTGTATGTTATTCAATTTAAAACGATTAGATTTACTAAAGTCTAATGTAATGGAGGAATATACATTCAATAGGTATACTCGCTTTTCTAAAAAAAATCCTGATATAAGGATGAAGTTTGCTTATACAGATGCTGATAATGTTATAGACTACTATAAGTCAAAGGGACAAGAAAAAGGATGGGTTATAGAAAGTGTAGAAAAAGACAGTCTTGCGATGCATAGAATGGATACTGTACGAGGTGAATTAGTTAATGTTATATTTCAGATAGCTAAAATGGAAATTAACTCATGGGAAATAAATGTAAAATATAATTATATATCGAAGAAAAATACATAATAAAAAGAATCGAGCACACCACAAAAATGATAAAGTAATTAAAGCTGACGAATGATATTGTATTGGTTATGAAAAGTAGCTTTGTGATAGTTAAGATACTTTTATGATACTGTTAAGTGATGATGGGGGGTCATAGCTTTCTTCTGTTAATTTTGATGTAGTATTTACGCAGCATCTTTTGATGGCAAAAGACGCTGGCAGAAAACCACGCGCTGTTAGAAAGCGTGGGAAACAAAAATTTTTGACGGGGAAAAATTTTTATTAAAACTCTCTAATGGGCTATTTGCTTTGCTGCGAAGAGCGAGCTTTTAAAGGTAAGAAGACGTAGAACAACCAGCAGCATAAAGAAAAATCTGAAGCATATGGGTCGCAGCATAGACGAGAGGGATTC
>ERZ824488.1365-NODE-1365-length-27185-cov-8.578069_pt1 | contig 27185 bp, 25 predicted proteins | sample MGYA00519936_ERZ824488 | MGnify/ENA primary metagenome ERZ824488 (study PRJEB31778, sample SAMEA3449153) | human gut metagenome | biome: human gut; feature: human-associated habitat; material: faeces | place: United Kingdom | collected 2010/2012 ... | reverse complement strand
AAAAATAAATGTAAACACGTTTTTTTGTGTCTACATTTATTTTATCACTTCACTTTGGAGTTGCTTCGCTTTTGTTTAATTATAATTTTGTTTCTTCATTGCATTCTCTATTACATTCTCTGTGGCATGGTTTAAAGTCTTTGCATTCTAGTCTTACACCTTTTAGGCATTTTCCATGTCTTCTACATTCTACACATTGTTTGCAGTGTTTTACTCTGTCTACCCATATTTGAATTTCATATTTCTTGTCTGGGCACAATGGTCCAAATACGAATTCTCCATCTCTATCTGTAAATGTGTGTGATACTGGGTTTCTTTCTTCTTTTCCATAGTCTAAGCATACTTCTATTAATTTTACAACTGCATCTTCTACTGGCTCTTTGTAGCAATCTCTTATTATGCCATATATTACATTTCTATTGTCTTCTGGTAGGTTTATTTCTAAGTCAAATTGTTTTCCTTTTTCGATAAATCCATCCACTTTGATGTCTTGACAACATGGTTTCTTTTCATCAAATTCCATTTTTCTCATCACCTTTTCAATATTTTTATATGCTTTCTTCGCATATCTATTATATTATATGATTTATGTCGAAAAAGGTGAAAAAAGAGCATTAAAAGCTCTTTTTAGATATTATTGAAATATGTTGTTTCCATATCTGCTTCATGTAATAATAATGCTAATGGATATTTCTTAAATGCTTGGCCTAGGGCTAAATATTGTTCTTTTGGTTCTGAGAATCCCATATGCCAACGAATTGCATATTTTTCATCATTGGTTAATTTTATATACTCTGTAATCATCATTACTGATTTTTCTCCATGCCCATATGGTATTGTATCTTCAATTGTATAATATGGTACTTTTTCCCATTCTCCTTTTGCATTTTTTGCATTTCTAAAATCTGTTTTGTAGAAATTTACTTTGCATAAATCATGTAGCAAAGTTACTATTATAAGTGTTTCTTCACTTACATCCATTTTGTGGTACTCTATTTTTCCCTTTAGTATTTTATAAACATTATAGCTATGCTCAATTAATCCACCCTTATATGCTCCATGGTATTTTGTGCTTGCTGGTGCTTCATAATAATCAGATTTATCTAAAAAATCTAACAGTTCTTGCATTCCAGGTCGGTTCACTTTATTTAATAATTCTTTTACTTTATCTTTTACTTCACTCATATTATTTCTCTCTTCCTAATAATAGAACAGCCTCTAAAAGCTGTTCTATCTAAAATTTATGCTGTTTCAGTTTGCCTCATAGTCTTTGCTTTTCTTTTTTTGATTATTCCTCTTATTTGGTCAACCTCATTTTCTTTGCAAAATTCAAGAATTGGTGGAGCTTTTTTTTCTACAGTGTCTTTTGTTATTGTACACTTCTCTATTCTTAAATTGCTTGGAACATCAAACATTATATCTCTCATTATTTCTTCTATAATAGATCTTAAACCTCTTGCTCCTGTATTTCTTTCTAGTGCTTTATCTACTATTGCATTTAGTGCATCTTGTTCAAATTCAAGTTCTACACCATCTAACTCTAAAAGTTTTTTATACTGCTTTACTAAGGCATTTTTTGGTTTTGTTACGATTTCAATTAGAGCATTTCTATCTAATTCTTGAAGTGTTGCAAGTATTGGTAATCTACCTACAAATTCTGGTATCAATCCAAATTTCAATAAATCTTGAGGTAGTAATTCTTCATATATTTTGTATTTATCCTGAATATCTTTTTTGCTTTCTATTTGAGCACCAAATCCTAAAGCTTTTTTGCAAGTTCTATCTTTAATAATCTTGTCTAATCCTTCAAACGCTCCTCCACATATAAACAATATGTTAGATGTATCTATTTGTATAAACTCTTGATGAGGATGTTTTCTTCCTCCTTGTGGTGGAACTGAAGCAACTGTTCCCTCAACAATTTTCAAAAGTGCTTGTTGTACACCTTCACCGCTTACATCTCTTGTTATTGATGGATTTTCTGATTTTCTTGTTATTTTATCTATTTCATCAATATAAATAATTCCTTTTTGGGCTTTTTCAATATCGAAATTTGCATTTTGAATAAGTTTTAAAAGTATATTTTCAACATCTTCTCCAACATATCCTGCTTCTGTAAGTGTTGTAGCATCAGCTATTGCAAATGGAACATTTAAGATTCTGGCTAAAGTTTGTGCCAAAAGTGTTTTTCCTGAACCTGTTGGTCCTAAAAGTAATATGTTACTTTTTTGAATTTCTACATCATCAATTATTTCTTTGCAGTTAATTCTCTTATAATGATTATATACAGCTACTGCAAGTGTTTTCTTTGCCTCATTTTGTCCGATTACATATTCATCTAAAACATTTTTGATTTCCTGTGGTGTAGGTATTTCTTCTGTCTTTACATCTTCATAGCCTAGGTCTTCACTATATGCTTCGCTCTCTATTATGTTGTTGCAAACATTTATACATTCATCACAAATATATACTGATTTAGGACCTGCTATTAGTTTTTTTACCATTTCTTGTGCTTTACCACAAAATGAACATCTAATTTCATTACTTTCTTTTTTATTTGCCATTTTCTTTCCTTTCTTTATTTACGATAATCAAGAATTTCATCAATTAAACCATATTTTAAAGCTTCTTCAGCTGTCATATAATGGTCTCTTTCTGTATCTTTTTCAATTTGTTCTAAACTTTGGCCTGTTTTTTCGCTTAATATTTTGTTTAGTTTTTCTCTTGTTTTTACCATATGGTCAGCATGTATTTTTATTTCAGTTGTTTGACCTGCTAATCCTCCTGAGATTAATGGTTGGTGTATTAGTACTTCAGCATTTGGTGTAGCATATCTTTTGCCTTTTGCTCCACAAGCTAAAAGTACAGAACCCATGCTTGCAGCTAAACCAACACAAATTGTTGATACAGGACATTTAATATAGTTCATTGTATCTACTATTGCCATTCCATCTGTTATTGAACCACCTGGGCTGTTTATATAAAATGAAATTTCTTTATCAGGGTCTTCAGATTCTAGGAATAACATTTGAGCTACTACTAAGCTTGCTGTTGCTGGGTTTACATCCTCGCTTAAAAATATTATTCTATCTTTCAATAGTCTTGAGAATATATCATATGACCTTTCTCCTCTACTTGTTTGCTCTATAACATAAGGTACTAAACTATTTTTTTCCATAATTTATCAAATCCTTTCTTTGTTTTTATGTAAAATAGGGACTGGCACAAAGGTGCTAGCCCCTTGTAAATTCTGCTTATTTTATTTTAGCATTATCTACAATGAAATGAATTGTTTTTTCTGATTTTAATGTTTCTTCAACATATTTTCTTAAATTTGGATTATTTTTTGCTTCTTCTTCTTTTTGTCCGTATGTTTCAGCCATTTCTTTTATTTTTGCATCAATTTCTTCTTCTGTTACTTCAATTTTGCTGTCTTTCATTATTGCTTCTAATACTAAGTTTACTTTAACTTGTTTTTCTGCTTCTTCTTTATATTCATCTCTGAATTCTTTCTTTGTTTTGCCAATCATTTGTAGATATTGGTCTAAGTTCATTCCTTGGTAGCTAAGTCTTGATGAAATATCTTTTTCCATATTATCTATTTGAGTTTCAATCATTCCGCTTGGAATTTCAACTTTTGCATTTTTGCAAACTTCTTCAATTGCTTTATCTTCCATTTCAAATTTTGCTTTTGAAGCATTTTCTTTTTCTAGTCTTTCTTTGATTGATTTTTTCCAATCTGCTAATGTATCAAACTCGCTTGCATCTTTTGCAAATTCATCATTGATTTCTGGTAATTCTTTTTTCTTAATTTCATGTAATTTGATTTTGAATGTTGCTTCTTTTCCTGCAAGTTCTTTTGCTGGATATTCTTCTGGGAATGTTACTTTGATGTCTTTGTTTTCATCAATTTTCATTCCAATTATTTGATCTTCAAATCCTGGTATGAATTTTCCACTTCCTATTTCTAATTCATGGTTTTCAGCTTTTCCACCTTCAAATGCAACTCCATCAACAAATCCTTCAAAATCAATTATTGTGATATCACCTTTTTGAACTGGTCTGTCTTCAACTGCAACTAGTCTTGCATTATGTTCTGCTGCATGTGCTAGTTCATGGTTAATATCTTCATCAGATACATTATACTCTACTTTTTTAAGTTCTATACCTTTATATTCTCCTAAAGTTACTTCAGGTTTTGTTTGAACTACAGCTGTGAATATTAAGTCTTTTCCTGATTCTATTTGTTTAATGTCGATTTCTGGTTTACTTACTGCTTCGATTTTATTGTCTTCTAGTCCTTTTACATATACATCGCCAGCTATTTCATTAAAAGCATCTTCATAGAAGATTTGGATTCCATAAGCTTTTTCTACCATCTTAAATGGTGCTTTTCCTCTTCTAAATCCAGGGATGTTAAAATATTTCGCATTTTTCTTATATACTGTTTGTATAGCTTCATTAAACTTTTCAGCTTCAACTGTGAATTCAAGTTTTACTTCATTTGCTTTATTTTTTACATTTTCTACTTTTACTTTCATTATTAAAATTCAATCCTTTCCGTTTGCTAAAATTAACTATATTATTATATCATATTTTCCTTGTTTTGCAAGTAGTTTGCATAAATTTTTCATGTTTATAGTTCGATTATTTTTTCCCATGGCATGTTTTCTTTTCCAAAATGACCATAATTTGTTGTTTGCTTATATATTGGTGCTTTTAAGCCTAGGTATTTAATTATTTCTTTTGGAGTTAAGTTGAATTTTGCTTTTATTTTTTTCATTATTTCTTCTTCTGGTATTGTTGCTGTTCCAAAAGTTTCTATAAATATTGAAACTGGTTCTGCAATTCCTATGGCATATGATAATTGTATTTCGCATTTTCTTGCATATCCATTTGCTACAATGTTTTTTGCTAGGTGTCTTGCCATATATGTTGCTGACCTATCTACTTTTGTTGCATCTTTTCCTGAAAATGCCCCTCCACCATGGCGACTATATCCACCATATGTATCAACAATTATTTTTCTTCCAGTTAGTCCGCTATCCCCAAGAGGTCCACCTATTACAAATCTGCCTGTTGGATTAATGTAATATTTTGCTTTTTCATCTAATAAATTACTTGGAATTACTTTATCAATTACTTCTTTGATAATTTCTTTTTTTAGTTCTTCAAGGTCTTTTGTATCACTGTGTTGTGCTGATATTACTATTGTATCAATTCTTGTTGGTCCTTCATTGTTGTATTCTACTGTTACTTGTGTTTTTCCATCTGGTTTTAAACCATGAATTATATTTTGTTTTCTAACCTCTGTAAGTCTTTTTGCTAATTTATGGGCTACAGAAATTGCAAGTGGCATATATTCCTCTGTTTCATCACAGGCATAGCCAAACATCATTCCTTGGTCTCCTGCTCCTCCTATTTCATCATTTGTTCCTAGTGCAATATCTGGAGATTGTTTACATATGTTTACATGAACTTTGCATGTTTCATAATCGATTCCCGTTTCAGCATCATTATAGCCAACTTCACAAATGGCTTGTCTTACTATTTTTTCAATATCTATATTTTCAGCTTTTGATGTAATTTCTCCTGTTACTATTACTTCTCCTTTGCTTGCAACTGTTTCGCAAGCTACTCTTGAATTTTCATCTTGTTCTAAATAAGCATCCAAAATACTATCTGATATATAATCACATAATTTATCTGGATGCCCCTCTGTTACACTTTCAGATGTAAAAAACTTCTTCATTTCTATTCCTTCTTTCATCAATTTAAGATTTAAAAGCTTTTGCTATTTCTGCAAAAGCTTTTTAACTGTATCACTTATTGTTTTGCCATCACCAGCAGCTCCTATTTTTTCTTTAGCAGCTTTCATTACCTTTCCCATGTCTTTCATAGTTGTTGCACCAGTTTCAGTTATAACTTCTTCTACTATTTTTTCTATTTCTTCTACTGATAATTGTTTAGGTAGGTATTCAGCTAAAATTTCTATTTCTTCTTTATTCTGTTTAATTAAATCTTCTCTACCACTTTTTTCAAATTCAGATTCTGCATCTTTTCTCTTTTTGCTTTCTTTTGCAATTATTTCTATAACTTGTTCATCTGTTAAAGTAATTTGTTTATCCTTTTCAACCTGTAAAATGGCTGCTCTAACCATTTGTATAGTGTTTTTTCTTATAATGTTTTTATCCTTCATTGCTTCTTTTAAATCCTCTAATAATTTTTCCTTAACCATAATGTTTACCTCCTATAAATTTAATATATCAATAAAAGCCACGCTTTCCCGCTTTTTGTTTAATATCATATAAAAATAAAACCGAATTATCAGTTTTGGTAATTCGGTTTTGTTTGGTCGGGGTGACACGGATCGAACGTGCGACCTCATGGTCCCAAACCACGCGCTCTACCAACTGAGCCACACCCCGTTTTTGAATACTAGAATATAATACCACACTTTTTAAATTTTTGCAATACTTTTTTAAAATATTTTATATTTTTTCAAAACGAGTGGCGCGCCTGGAGGGATTCGAACCCCCGATCTCAAAGTTCGTAGCCTTGCATTCTATCCAGCTAAACTACAGGCGCTTATAATATGCGTTTCACAACGCATTTATAATTATACTCGTTTTTAATTGTTTTTTCAAGTGTTTTTTATAATATTTTTGAGATATTCTATATATAAATATTATATGTTTTAATTTTGCAAAATATTCCAACTTTTCAAAAATTATTCAACCATTGCAATAACAGTGGCCACAGCATATTCTTTGCAGTGTGAAATGCTTATATCTATACTCTTTATCTGGTCAAATTTTACTTTTAGAAATTCAACTTTGGGATTCCCATTTTCATCGTTTACTACTTGAGCATCCTTCCAAGATATAGCAAACTTATCTGTCAAAAGCCCAGAAACAGCCTTGAAGATAGCTTCTTTTGCAGCAAATCGGCCTGCATAATGAGTATATTTTGCATTGTGTTTACTTTCGCAATATTCAATTTCTGCTGGGGTGTATATTAATTTCAAAAAGCTCTCTTGGCTTCTTTCTATTGATTTTTTAATTCTTTCTATCTCAATAATATCTGTTCCACACAAAATTCGCATTTTATTTTCTCCCTCTTTTATAATTATAAGGGTTACTGTTTTTTATTAGTAACCCTTTTATGATTTTACTTTGTATAATAAAATCCTTCATCTGCTAAGTGCCATTCTCCTATAAAGTCTACATATATGCTGTTATCTAAATTAACTTGTGGCTGAAGTACTACTTTTCCACCTTTGTCTATTGAACCCCATAGTCCATTTTGTTTTATTGCAGAATATCCAAATTGATTTTGTTCTTTTGCTTCATCATAAATACACTTTACTACTAAGTTTCCTTGGCTATCTGCAAAACCATATTTACCATCTTGTTTTGTTACAAATAAAGTATTTTGTGCTAATATGTTCGTTGTTTGTTTTTCTTCGAATTTGTATGTATAGTATTTATCTTGTCCATCTATTCTTGCCTTGATATAGTCTTTTTCAAATACAAAAATTCCTTTTAGTTTTTCTGCTAAATTACTATCAAATAACACAGTTTCTGTTTCTGTTTTATCAGCTATTATTATATCTTTTTCTTCCCAATATGTCATGCTTGAATATTCTATTGGAATTTGAACTATGTTGTCTGTATTTATTATTCCATATTTTGAATCTGATTTTGCTATGTAGTAAACTGAAAATGCGTATTGTAAGTCTTCATATGTTGCTGGTATTTTTACATCTCCTGCGGTTGTTATTATTCCGTATTTTCCATCTTTTTGTACTATTACATAATCTCCTTTTACATAAGAATAATCATCATAACTGTTATTTAAAATTTCACCTTTTTTGTTTATTAGGTTCCATTTATCATCAATTTTTACAGCATATAGTTCATTGCTGTTTATATATTTAATTTCACTATAAGTTGGCTCCACTATTACTGTTCCACTGGTTGATATTATGCCTGATTTTCCGTTTTCATCTACTATTATATATTCGTTTTTATATCCTTCTTTTAATGTTTTGATATCACTATATTCAACCGGTACTATGGTTTGCCCAATATTGTTTATAACACCTACTAAGTTATCCTTTTTTACAACAAGGTTCTCTTCTACGCCTTTTAGGGTTGTTATATTATCATAAGTACAGTCTATAATTTTCTTTCCATCTAAATCTATTAAGCCATATTTCCCATTTTTAATAACTCTTAATAAGTTTTTTTCATACCATATATTTTGTTTTGAATCGAAGTTTTCTATTATTTCTACTTTGTCATAATCTTTAAATAGTTCTTCCCCTTTATTATTTATGACTTTTGTTTTATATTCACCTGTCTCATCGTTTACATTGTATGTACAAACAAATATTGGTTTTTCTGGGTTGGGTATTGTAATCATTTCATCATATGTTGTGTCTACAACAAGTTCTCCCTTGTTGTTTATTACTCCCCATTTACCATTTTGATATGCAGAAATAAATGTTAGCTTTTCGGTTTGTATTTTTTCTGCTTCTTTACTTAGTATTTTATTTATTGTTATAACCACCATTATGAAAACAATTACTGTTATTATTGTGCCAAATACTTTTTTTAGGTTTAATTTTGGTTCATCATATCTTTTACCTTTTCCCATAATTCATACCTCATTTTATTTATATTTTTTCACTTCTTCAAATATTTTGCTTACAAATTCATTTATTTTCATTTGTCCAAGATCTCCTTCTTTTCTTGAACGAACTCCTACTGCATTTGCTTCAATTTCTTTATCTCCTAAAATCAACATATATGGTACTTTTTGCATAGTTGCTTCTCTTATTTTATATCCGATTTTTTCATCTCTTTCATCTAATTCCACTCTTATATCGTTATCCTCTAGTTCTTGTTTTACTTTTTCAGCATATTCTCTATGTGATTCTGATATTGGTAAAATTTTAACTTGAACTGGTGCAAGCCATGTTGGAAGTATTCCTTTTGTTTCTTCTAAATAGTATGCTATAAATCTATCTATACTTCCTAAAATTGCCCTATGAAGAACTACAGGTGTTTTTCTAGCTCCATCTTTGTCTATGTATGATAGATTAAATTTCATTGGTAAGCAGAAATCTAGTTGGCATGTAGATAATGTATATTCATTTCCAACTGCTGGTTTAACTTGAACATCTAGTTTTGGACCATAAAATGCTGCTTCACCTACTTTTTCAACATAGTCTATTCCTATATCATCTAATACTTGTCTTAGTGTGTTTTCTGCACTATCCCACATTTGGTCATCTGGATGATATTTTACTTTATCATTAGGGTCTCTTAATGATAGTTCAAAATGATAATCTGTTATATTTAATTCTTTATATACTTCAAGAATTAAGTCAACTACTGATTTGAATTCTGATTCTATTTGTTCAGGTGTTACAAAAAGGTGTGCATCGTTTTGGCAGAATGTTCTTACTCTTTCAATTCCTTTTAATGTTCCACTTGATTCGAATCTGCAGTCTCTTGCAATTTCTCCTATTCTAATTGGTAAGTCTCTATATGAGTGAATTGTGTTTGCATATATCATCATGTGATGTGGACAATTCATTGGTCTTAGAACAAATTCTTCTCCTTCAACTTCCATTTTAGGGAACATATTATCTTTATAGTGATCCCAGTGTCCTGATGTTTTGTATAGTTCTACTGATGCAAGTGGTGGTGTTAATACATGTTTGTAGTCTAATTTTCTTTCTTTTCTTTTTATATAATTTTCTAGAAGTTCCCATACTACATATCCGTTTGGTAAATACATTGGTAGTCCTTTTCCCACTAAGTCGTGTGTCATAAATATGTTTAATTCTTTTCCAAGTTTTCTATGGTCTCTTTGTTTTGCTTCTTCTAGTTTTTTTAAATAATCTTCAAGTTCTGATGCTTTTGGGAAAGATATTCCATAAACCCTTTGAAGTGATTTGTTTTTTGAATCTCCTCTCCAATATGCTGCTGATTTTGATGTTAATTTAATTGCTTTAACTTTTCCTGTTGATGGTAAATGTGGTCCACGGCATAAGTCAACAAATTCACCTTGTTTGTAGAATGATATCACTTCACCTTCTGGTAATTCCTTGATTAATTCGACTTTATATGGTTCTTCTCTTTCTTCCATTAATTTTATTGCTTCTTCTCTTGGAAGTTCAAATCTTTCAATTTTTAAATCTTCTTTTATTATTTTTTTCATTTCAGCTTCTAATGCTTCAATATCCTCTTCTGTGAAAGGATTTTCTGTATCAAAATCATAGAAAAATCCTTTTTCTATTGCTGGTCCTATTGTTAATTTTGTTGATGGATATAGTCTTTTAACAGCTTGTGCTAAAATATGTGCTGTTGTATGCCAATACATACTTTCTTCAACTTCCATTGTTTTTCCACCATCTAATTTTATTCTAAACATAATTATCTCTCCTTATTTTTCATATACTTCCTTTGAAACGATTTTTGTAAGTGCCATAATTACTGCATATTCTTCTAGTTCGTCTCTATATATTCTGCCATTTGTAAGCACTCCTATTGCTCCTTTTCTTCCTTTGGCAGTGTTTCCAAAAATATCATGCATGTATCCTATTTCTTCTCCTTGAAGTACTCTATCTACTGCATTTTGTGGATATTCAAATGATGGGCTAAATCCTACATAAAAGTTTTTACCATCATAAATTGCACAAATGCTTGAGTCCATATATTTAGTATCTACTTCAGCAACCGGATACATTCCTGCTTCAATTCCAACTCCAAAGTCACATGTGCCGGCATCTCTCCTCTGCATGTTCAAAAGCATTTTTAGCCCTATTCTTAGCACCTCTAATTGTTTCTTCCATGCTTAAAGGATTACAAGAAACTCCAGAAAATCTATCCTTATCTTGTCCTACTTTATCATCAAGCCTTACTTCTTTAGGCATAATCATATATTCAACCTTATCACTTTCCCCAACCCAAAGTTCTGGGTACCTAGAAAAAGCCCTTGTAATTGCGGTTATTTTTGGTACACTTCTACTTCCAATTGAAACTAACATTTTTCCCTCTTTTCCTACTAATTTATTATACTACAAAATCGCCTAAAGTCAATTACTTTAAGCGATTTTGAATTAAATTTATGCTTTTTTTGCTCTTGCTGCTAGTCTTTCTCTTGTTTTGGTGTCTAGTATTTTCTTTCTTAATCTGATATTTTTTGGTGTTATTTCAACTAATTCATCTTCTTCAATGAATTCAATTGCTTTTTCTAGTGACATTTGGATTGGTGGTACTAGTCTTAACGCATCATCTGAACCTGAAGCTCTTGTGTTTGTTAAGTGTTTTTCTTTACATACATTTATTGATATGTCTTCATTTCTTGCATTTATTCCAACTATCATACCTTCATATACTTCTACACCTGCACCAATGAATAGCTCTCCTCTTTCTTGTGCATTGTATAATCCATAAGTTACTGATACTCCTGGTTCGAATGCTACTAGAACTCCTCTTGTTCTTGATTGAATATCACCCTTGAATGGTTCATAACAGTCGAATATGCTGTTCATTGTTCCTGAACCTTTTGTGTCTGTTAGGAATTCTGTTCTATATCCTATTATTCCTCTTGCTGGAATTTTGAATTCTATTTTTGTATGGCCTGCTTCTGCTGGTTCCATGTTTACCATTTCAGCTCTTCTTCTTCCTAGTTTTTCAATAACTGTTCCAATTGATTCGTCTGGAACATTTACAACTAGTCTTTCCATTGGCTCGCATTTTACACCATCAATTTCTTTTATAATTACTTTTGGTCTTGATACTAATAGTTCAAAACCTTCTCTTCTCATTGTTTCTATTAATACTGATAAATGTAATTCTCCACGTCCACATACTTCAAAACTATCTGCTGAGTCTGTTTCTTTTACTCTTAAGCTTACATTTCTTTCAAGCTCTTTAAATAGTCTATCTCTAATGTGTCTTGATGTTACAAATTCTCCTTCTTTTCCTGCTAACGGTCCATTGTTTACTGAGAATGTCATTGATACTGTTGGTTCATCGATGTCTACAAATGGAATTTTTTCTACATTTGCTGGGTCGCAAATTGTATCTCCTATATTTATATCTGCAATACCTGATATTTCAACTATATCTCCTGCTTCAGCTTCATCTACTTCAACCTTTTTTAGACCCATGTATGTGAATAATTTTGCGATTTTGCCTTGGATGTTTTTGTCATTTTTACATACTGTTACAGGCATTCCTGATTTTATAATTCCTCTTTCTATTCTTCCTACTGCTAGTCTTCCTAAATAATCATCATATTCTATATTTGATACAAGCATTTGTGCTGTGCCATTTGGATTGCATTTTGGTGGTTCAATTGTGTTTACTATTGTTTCAAATATACATTTTACATTGTCTGATTCCTCATCTAAACTCATTTTTGCTATTCCATTTTTTGCTGATGCGTATATAACTGGGAAATCAAGTTGTTCATCTGTTGCATTTAGCTCTATGAATAATTCAAGAACTTCATCAACAACTTTTGCAGGATTTGCTCCTGGTCTGTCTATTTTGTTTATAACAACAATTGGTTTTAAGTTAAGTGCTAGAGATTTTTTCAAAACTTCTCTTGTTTGAGGCATTGCACCCTCAAAAGCATCAACTAAAAGAAGTACACCATCAACCATTTTTAGAACTCTTTCAACTTCTCCCCCAAAATCAGCATGGCCTGGAGTATCTACTATATTTATTTTTACATCATTATACATTACAGATGTATTTTTTGCGAGTATAGTTATTCCTCTTTCTTTTTCTATTGCGTTTGAGTCCATTACTCTTTCTGCTACTTGTTCATTTGTTCTAAATGTTCCACTTTGTCTTAATAGAGCATCCACTAGAGTAGTTTTTCCATGGTCAACGTGTGCAATTATTGCTACATTTCTTATTTTTTCGTTATTCATACATTTTCCTTCCTTTTAAAAATTACAAAGGCAGGTTTAAATTCCTGCCTTATATTTTTTGATTTACTTAATTTGTTTTGCAACCTCTTCTGCGAAGTTTTCTTCTCTTTTTTGTAATCCTTCTCCTTTTTCAAATCTTACAAATCTAACAATTTCGGCATCTTTTTGTTTTAATAGTTCGCTTATCTTTATGTCTGGATTTTTAACGAATGGTTGGTCTACTAAACAAATTTCTCCATAGAATTTTCCAATTCTTCCTTTTACCATTTTTTCAGCTATTGCTTCTGGTTTACCTTCGTTCATAGCTTGAGCTTTTAATATTTCCATCTCATGAGCTACAACATCTTCAGGAACTTCTGCTTCATTTAAGTATTCAGGTCTAGCTGCTGCAATTTGCATACATACATCTCTTGCAACTTCTGATGTTCCTTTTGTAAATTCAACCATAACACCAATTTTTCCATCTCCATGTGTATATGTTTCAATTAAACCAGATGTTTCAAATCTTGCAAATCTTCTTATTGTCATGTTTTCACCAATTGTTGCTATTTTATCTGTTAAGATATCTTTTATTGTTTTGCTTTCATCAGATAATGCTTTTTGTTCTAATAATTCTTCAACTGTTGCTGGATTTTTTACAGCTATATGTTTTGCTGTATCTGCAACAAACTTTCTGAATTCTTCGTTTTTAGCAACGAAGTCTGTTTCTGCATTTACTTCAAGAACAACTCCTAGTTTTTTGTCTTCTGCTAAATAGCAGTAAACTAATCCTTCTGCAGCAATTCTATCAGATTTTTTTGCTGCTTTTGTTATTCCTCTTTCACGTAATAATTCTGCAGCTTTTTCCATATCTCCATCTGTTTCTGTTAAAACTTTTTTGCAGTCCATCATGCCTGCACCTGTTTTTTCTCTTAATTCTTTTACTAAACTTGCTGTAATCATTTATAGTTCCTCCTTTTAAATTAATTATTCGTTACTTTCTGCAACTACTTCTTCCATGCTTTTTTCTTCTTCAGCAACTGGTTCTTGTGTTTCTGATGTTGCTTCAAGAATTTCACCTTGTTTTCCTTCTATAACTGCATTTGCCATTACGTCTGTAATTAATTTTACAGCACGAATTGCATCATCATTTCCTGGAATTGGGTAATCAACATCAACTGGGCTGCAGTTTGTATCTACTAATCCTATAACTGGAATTCCTAATTTTTTAGCTTCTAATACTGCTATTCTTTCATTTTTTGGGTCTACTACGAAAATTGCTCCTGGTAGTTTTGTCATTTCTTTAATTCCACCTAGGTTTTTTTCTAGTTTTTCCATTTCATTTTTTAATTTTGCTACTTCTTTTTTAGGTAAAACATCAAATGTTCCATCTTGTTCCATAGCTTCTAATTTTTTTAATCTTTCAATTCTTGTTCTGATTGTTTTGAAGTTTGTAAGCATTCCACCTAACCATCTTTGGTCAACATAGAACATACCGCTCTTTTCAGCAGCTTCTTTAACACATTCTTGTGCTTGTTTCTTTGTTCCTATAAATAGAATATCTTGTCCTTCTTCTGCTAATTCCTTTACGAATGCATAAGCTTCATCAATCTTCTTTGATGTCTTTTGTAAATCGATAATATGGATACCATTTCTAGCTTGATAAATATACTCAGCCATCTTAGGGTCCCATCTCTTTGTTTGGTGTCCAAAATGTACACCTGCTTCAAGTAATTGTTTCATTGCAACTACTGCCATAATTCATTCCTCCTTGTTTTTTACCTCCGCAAAATTGTCAAAACGCTCATAAACACCTCACAAACTCCTTTGGAGCATAAGGCACAATTATGAACTAAATAATGCGTGCGTATTTTTCAACTTGTATAGTATATCAAATTTGAGCCCAAAAGTCAATAGTTTTTGACTAAAAAAGCAATATATTTTAAAGGAGGAGCACTTTTACATGCTCCCCCTTTTTTATGGGTCTACATTCAATGAATTTCGTAGATTCCATTTTCATTAATGGTAACAATAATTGTTCCATTTTTCACACCATCGATAAAATCATTCGCTATTTTGTCTGATATTCTATTTTTGTTGAAATATTTTTTTGCTCTGGCTTTCATGTCAAATGTGTAGATTTTACCATTTTCTCTGAAAGTCATTTCAAGACTTGCTGGTTTGCTTAAAATCCAGTTTCCATTGTCTTCTCTGACTTTTGAATAGCCCTGCTTAAAGTAAGGCCGAATGTCGCGAAAAGAACCTTGAACTCTAAGCTCTTCGGAATCATTATATGTACCATTGATGAATTCAGCCATGGATATTTCTCCTCTGCTGTAAATAAAATTTCACCATTTCGGTGATAAAATCATTATACCACACTTTTCAATATTATGTCAAATTCATTTGATTTACTCTAGTTCAAAAGCACCTGTATACAATTGATAATACTTTCCTTTTTGAGCTATTAATTCATTATGGTCTCCTCTTTCAATTATTTGGCCATGTTCTAGTACTATTATTGCTTTTGAATTTCTTACTGTTGATAATCTGTGTGCTATAACAAATACAGTTCTACCATTCATTAATTTATCCATTCCTTCTTGAACTATCTTTTCTGTTCTTGTATCTATTGAACTTGTTGCTTCATCTAGTATCATTACTGGTGGGTCGTTTATTGCAGCTCTGGCAATTGATAATAGCTGGCGTTGCCCTTGTGATAAATTAGCTCCATTTGAAGTTAATTTTGTATCATAACCTTGTGGTAAACGCATTATAAAGTCATGAGCATTTGCAAGTTTTGCCGCTTCTATTACCTCCTCATCTGTTGCATTTTCTTTACCATATTTAATATTTTCCTTTATTGTTCCTGTAAATAAGTTTGTATCTTGTAATACCATTCCTAAAGATTTTCTTAAGTCTGCTTTTTTTATTTTCTTTATATTTATTCCATCATACCTTATTTTTCCATCATCAACATCATAAAATCTGTTAATCAAGTTTGTAATTGTAGTTTTTCCTGCTCCTGTTGCTCCTACAAATGCTATTTTTTGCCCTGGTTTTGCATATAATGAAACATCATGAAGTACAAGTTTTTCTGGTTCATATCCAAAGTTTACATGTTCAAGTTCTATATGGCCTCTCAGTTCTTGGTATGTTGTTGTTCCATCATGATGTGGATGTTTCCATGCCCACATTCCTGTTCTTTCTTCTGTTTCTATAATCTCATCATCTACTTTTTTAGCATTTACTAGTGTTACATATCCTTCATCTTGTTCTGGCTCAGTATCTATTAATTCAAATATCCTGCCAGCACCTGCAAGTGCCATTACTACAGAGTTTAGTTGGTTAGACATTTGCATTATTGGTTGGTTAAAGCTTTGTGTTAATTGCAAAAATGTTGCAATTGCACCTACAGTAAGTTCTCCATTTCCTTTTATTGCTATTGCTCCACCTATAATTGCAACTAAAACATATTCTAAATTCCCAAGGTTGTTTAGAAGAGGCATTAAGATGTTTGCAAATTTATTTGCAGTTGTCATATTCTCACATAGTTCTTCGTTTATTTTATCAAAGTGCTCTTTTGCTTCATCCTCATAAGTAAATACTTTTATTACCTTTTGTCCATTTATCATTTCTTCTATATATCCATTTACTTTTCCTATAGATTCTTGTTGCTTAACAAAGTATTTTCCACTTTTACCAGCAACTTTTCCTGTTATGCTTAGCATTAAGAAGATAAATACTATAATAAATATTGTAAGTGGTATGCTTGTTATTAACATTGCTATAAATACTGCTATTACAGAAGTCATTGATGCTATAAACTGTGGTAAACTTTGACCTATCATCTGTGAAAGTGTATCTACATCATTTGTGTAATAGCTCATTATTTCTCCATGTGTATGTGTATCAAAATATTTTATTGGAAAAGATTGCATTTTGTTAAACATTTCATCTCTTATTTCCTTTAAAACTCCTTGAGAAATTCTTGCCATTATTCTTGTATAAACAAATGTTGATATAACTCCTACCAAATAAATCAATCCCATTGTTATTATTGCCTTTAAAAGACCTGTAAATACTGGGGTTGGCTCTAATAAAAGTGGAGAAATATAGTCATCTATTAATGTTCCTAAAAACATTGAACCTGCAACACCTGCAACTGAGCTAAGTATTATACATATAAAAACTATAACTAAATGCTTTTTATAATTTTTAGTAATATATCCTAAAAGCCTTTTAGCAGTTTTTTTCTTGTTTTTTACCATTTTAGGTGCCATTCCTGCTCCAGGTCTTCTACTGCCCTGTTTCATTCTTCCTCTCCTCCTTTTACTTGTGATTCATAAACTTCTCTATAAATTTCATTTGATTTTAGTAATTCCTCATGTGTTCCTATTCCATTTATTGTTCCATTATCCAATACTATTATTTTATCTGCTTCTTGTACTGATGATATTCTTTGGGCAATTATTAGTTTAGTTGTATTCGGAATTTCTTCTTTAAATGCTTTTCTAATTAAACTATCTGTTTTTGTGTCTACCGCACTTGTTGAATCATCTAATATCAATATTTTTGGTTTTTTCAAGATTGCTCTTGCAATACATAAACGCTGCCTTTGCCCACCTGATACATTTGTTCCTCCTTGTTCAATATGAGTCGCATATTTGTCTGGAAATTCTTGAATAAAGTTATCTGCCTGAGCAAGTTTGCACGCATTTATAAGTTCTTCATCACTTGCATTTTTGTTTCCCCATCTTAGGTTTTCCTTAATTGTTCCAGAGAACAATACATTTTTTTGTAAAACAACAGATACTTCATTTCTTAGAGTTTCAATATCATATTGTTTTACATTTTTTCCACCTACTAAAACAGTTCCTTCTGTTGCATCATAAAGCCTTGGTATTAGGTTTACCAAACTTGATTTTCCTGAGCCAATTCCTCCTATAATCCCAACAGTTTCTCCTGATTTAATCTTAAGATTAATGTTTTTCAAGCATTCCTTTTTCTTGTTTCCAACATAACTAAATGAAACATTTTTAAATTCTATTGAACCATCCTTTACTTCTCTTATTGGTTTATTAGGATTTTTCAAATCTGGTTCTTCTATTAATATTTCATAAATTCTTTCTGCTGAATTTCTTGCCATTGTGCTCATTACAAGTAGCATTGCAAGCATCATTAAACTTGTTAATAATCGAATTCCATAAGTAATTAAACTTGTAAGCTGACCAACTTCTAATTCACTCATATTAGTAGCCACAATTATTCTAGCACCAAACCATGATATTAGAATTATTGCTGAATACATAGCAAATTGCATAACTGGATTTGTTAAAGACATTAATTTTTGTGCTTTACTAAAGTCTTTATAAATATCTTGTGATATTTTCCCAAATTTTTTCTTTTCACTTTCTTCTAATAGATATGATTTTACAACTCTTATCCCACTTGTGTTTTCTTCTACAACATTATTCAAATCATCATATTTTTTAAATACTCTTTCAAAAACTGGGTAAGCTTTTCTAATAATAATGTATAGCGTCGCTCCGATTATTGGCATTAAAGCTAGGAATATTAGTGATAGTTTTTTGTTTATTGAGAATGACATTATTAGTGAAAATATAAGCATTAATGGCGTTCTTACCACTATTCTTGTAATCATTTGAAATGCCATTTGAACATTTGATACATCTGTTGTAAGTCTTGTTACAATACTTGATGTGCTGAATTTATCAATATTATTAAATGAAAAATCTTGTATTTTATAATACAAATCCTTTCTTAAATTCTTAGCAAAACCTGCAGATGCCTTTGATGCAGTAATTCCTGATAGAACTCCAAATGCTAATGATAAAATAGATGATATTATCAAAATCACACCAAACTTCAACACTTCACTCATCTGGCCTGCATAGATTCCTTTATCTATAAGCTCTGCCATAAGCAATGGAATAACAACTTCCATAATAACTTCTAGTGTTACAAGAAGTGGTGTAACAAATGCTGGCTTTTTGTATTCTCTTACAGATTTTCCTAAAGTTTTTAACATTTTTATCATAATTTTTTATCCTTTCATACTTTTTTGCGTGTAATATTTTAAAACTTTTATCTTAAAAAATTCTTAAATTACCATTTATCTATTATACTTTTATTTATTTTTTTAGTCAATATGTTTGCCTAAATTTGTGCATATTCTCCTGATTTTGGGTAATACTTGTTTTATGAATAAATTTGTGAATTTTTTAAAGGAATGCTTTGTATATAAGCAAACACCTAAATATGATTTTGTTTTAAACGAGAATAATGCTAGTGTAGGAAGCCAAAATAGTCCGGATTCTTTTTTACCTGATAGTGACATCTACAGTTCTTTAGATAAAAACTATACTTATCTTCGTGTTCAATACAATAGTTTAATTAACAGTGATGTTATAATGAGACCTTTTCAAATTGATATTATGGGTAAAAAATATGGAGCTTTATTTGTTGGGATTGATGGATTAATTAGCTCTGACTTAGTTAATAATTTCTTACTAAGACCTTTGATGGAGACAAATTGCCATACAAAAAGAGCTGGAACTTCAAAGGGTTCAAGCAGTAAAACTCCTAATAAGATAAATGTTGAAGACTATATTTTCAATAAGCTTCTACCCCAAAACACAGTAAGCAAAATTTCAAAATTCTCAGAAGTTGCATCTGCTATTAATGTTGGTAATTGTGCACTTTTTGTTGATTCTATAAACATTGCATTTTCCATCGATGTTAAGGGCTATGATTATAGGGGAATTGAAGCACCTAAAAATGAAATAGTTGTACGAGGTTCTCAAGAAGCTTTTGTTGAAAAGCTTAGAACTAATACTTCTATCCTAAGAAGATTAATAAATACACCTGATTTAATTATAGAAAACACAACAGTTGGAAATGCCAGTAAAACTCAAGTTGCAATTTGTTATATGAAAAATATTGCAAATTCCTCTTTAGTATCTGAGGTAAAATACAGACTTTCTAATTTAGATGTTGACTATGTTATTTCATCTGGAAATGTTGAACAACTAATTCAAGACAACAGTAGCATTGCTTTCCCTCAACTGGTTTCAACTGAAAGGCCAGATAAGGCAGCAAACCACCTATTAGAAGGGCGTGTTGTAATACTTGTAAATGGCTCACCTTATTCGCTTATTGCTCCTGGAATTTTAATGGATTTTTTATCTTCACCTGAAGATTTAAACTTAAAACATCAATACGCAAATCTCCTGAAAATAATAAGGCTAATTGCAGCTTTCATAACTCTTCTGCTCCCTGGTTTATATATAGCAATCTTAAACTACCATACTGAACTTGTTCCAACTGAATTACTGTTCACAATTGCAGGTTCAAGAAATAGTGTGCCATTTCCTGTAATTGTAGAAGTTATACTAATGGAATTATCTTTTGAATTAATACGAGAAGCTGGACTTAGAATACCAAACCCAATTGGGCCTACAATTGGTATAATAGGTGCTTTAATTTTAGGAGATGCAGCTGTTAGTGCAAACTTAGTAAGTCCTATTTCCATCATAATTGTTGCCTTAACTGGAATTTGCTCATTTGCAATACCTGATTTTTCATTAAACTTTACTTTTAGAATTTATAAGTTTCTATATATCCTCCTTGGATACATTGCTGGTTTCCTAGGAATAGCCTTAGGTCTATTTGCTCAAGTTTCAATACTTTCAAACCTAAATTCATTTGGAGTTTCATACCTAGAGCCATATATTCCAGTAACTAACTTTGATACCTCTGTTTCTTACTTTGTTAACTCAATTTGGAAAAGAGAACATAGAAGTGATTTTCTAAATACAAAACGCCCAAGAGAACAGCCTAGAATAAGCAGAAAATGGAAATATTGGAACAATATGTTTACAAAATAAAGGAGTGTGATATTATTTTGAATAATGTACAAAAAATTGGCCGAATAGAAGCTATAGCATTACACCTAGCTATAATATGTAACAATGTTATTTTTAACATAACATCAATCATCTTCAACACCTCAGGTTCTGCTTCCTGGCTTAACATTCTTTATATAAGTTTTCTAGCAATAATTTTTATGCTTCTAGTTTTGAAGCTCCTTAAGCCATTTCCAAGCTTAAACTTATTAGATATATCCAACTACCTAGGTGGAAAATTCTTAAAACGCATCATGGCTGGCTTATATATATTAATGTTTGTTGCTCTTACATCAATTTACCTTAGATACTATGTAAATGGACTACACCTTATTTACTTTCCTAGGTATAGTCTTCTAGCTATAGCCTTATTAACATTTGTTCCAGTAATTATTGCAAGCAGAACTGGTCTAAAAGCAATATATGGAACAAATTTGTTTGTTATACCAATTACTATACTATCCTCAATTTTGCTATTTTCAATCTCTAATAAAAATTTTTCATGGCAAAATTTCTGTCCCATATTTGGCTATGGTGCCAAGGAACTGTTCATAAATCAATCTATGAACATCTTTTCATTTAATATTATTGGATATATGTTTTTCTTACCACCATTTCTAAAAAAGGAAAACGAATTCAAGAAAATTTCTATAATTACATTAATTATTGCTGGTTTATATTATTTATTAACAGTTATTGCATTAACCATGACATTTGCCTACTCTTTCCAAACAGATGAAACATTTTCGCTTTACCTAATAGCTAGGCTCGCAACTCTAGGCCGTTTTTTTGAAAGAATTGATGCTATCTTCTTTTTTGTATGGATTCTAGCATTTTTATCTTTCTTGAGTTTTAACATATATATAATAAGCATCTTAATTAAACAAAGCTGTAATTTGGCTGATTCTAAAGAACTAATCTATAGTAATAGTATATGTTCAATAATAATAGGAATTTGCTTTACTTTTAAAAACATGGCAGCAGCAAGTTCATTTACAGTTTCTTTCTATAAGCCTTTTACTGTTATCCTAATATTTGCCATTAGCTTCTTAGTAGTTTTGCTGGCTAATTTAAAAAAGAAAAGGAGTTCTTAAATGAAATTAAAAAACTTTTTTTGGGTAGTTATTTGCATTCTATCGGTAATCTTGCTTACAGGTTGTTATAGAGTTCAAGGTGTTGAAAACAAGGCATATGCTGTAGCAATTGGAATAGATTCATCTGATACGCACAATTTAAAAATTGCTATACAATTTGCAGTACTAAATTCTTCTGAAACACCAAAATCATCAGGTGGTGCATCAAATGAAAACTCCAGCATAATTAAAGTTGATTGTTCAACTTTAGATTCTGGTATTAGCTTAATTAATAGTTATATCAGTAAACAAGTTAATCTTTCACATTGCAAAGCTGTTGTAATATCTGAAGAATATGCTTCTAATGGTCTTTCTAATATTATTTATACATTAATGAATAATGTAGAATTAAGGCCAGATTGTAATATAATAATAAGTAAATGTGATGCTTCTGATTTTTTGGAGAATTCAAAACCTGTTTTCGAATCTAACCCAGCAAAATATTTTGAGTTAAATTTTAATTCGAGTGAATATACAGGCTATATTAATAATATCACTCTTTCAGATTTTTATTATAATATTCTAAGCCATTCTTCTAGTGCTTCTGCAATTTTAGCTGGAATAAATACAAAAGTTGTTCAAGAAAAAAGTAAAAGTTCTATTTCAAATATGGATGATAACTATGTTCCTCGGACAAACCCCTATAGAATCTAAAAATCATGTTGAAAGTATTGGTATGGCTGTGTTTAAAGATGATGTTTTAATTGGTGAATTAAATAATATAGAAACTTTAAGTCATTTAATTATCACTAACAGACTTAAAAATGCTACTGTTAATATTAAAAATCCTTTTGACAACAGCAATAATATTTCATTTTATATAAGCGAAAACAAGAAAACTAAGCACAAAGTTTCTTTTGTAAATGGTCATCCATTTATAGAATGTGAAATTTGGCTTACAGGCAATGTTCCTACAATGTACGATTCAATTAATCTTTCTGATGAAAACTGTATAAATGTACTGAATGAGGAATTGAGTTCATATATAGAAACTCAAGTTTCTAGTTATTTATATAAGACTTCAAAAGTATATCAATCTGATATTGCTGGATTTGGTGAATATGTAAAACCTAAGTATTTAACATGGCAAGAGTGGATTGATTCAGATTGGCTACGGCAATTATTCAAATTCATTTTTTGAGGTAACTGTTCATTCAAATATTCAGGGTGGATACTTGTTTGAAAAAGTTTAAAAGGAGATATTTTGTATTATGAATATAATTTTTATTTTTTTTCTGTTATAGTATTTATAAAAACAATAAGCTATGGGATTTTTGAAATAAAAACAAATAACAATACCTTTGGTGGTATTGTTATATTTCTCATAGCTTTATTTGCTTTAATTTTTCCTAATATAATTATTCTAACAAATGGATTATATTAATATACTATGCTTAGAATAATTGCAAGTATTATAAAAACCACTCCAAGGATAATTGTGTATTTTTTAAGTTGGCCTTCTTTTGTTCTACCTTTATTTTTCTCAAAGAATGAATTTCCTCCAGTTATAGCACTTGAAGCACCTTCATCTTCTTTTGATTGTGATAAAGTTAAGAATGTTAATACAACTGCAACTATTGAATATATTATTATTAATAATGTTTTCATATCAAAATCACCTTTCTCTTAATAAACTGACTTTATTATTGTAGCATAAAGTTTCTAAAAAAGCAATAATTTTATGCTATTTTTTGGAAACTATTATGTCCCCAAAGTTTTTGTTTTGTTCTGTTATTATTTTATTTCTTCTGCTTAGTTCTAACATTCCTGAAAATGCTGTTACTGTTTCTAGTTTTGTGTATTTCTTGCTTGTGCATAGTGTTCTAAATACGAATTTATGTTTTTTTACTAGTTCTCTGAAAATATCTTTTACCTTGCTTGCTACTGTAACTGTTTCTATAATGGCTATTTTCTCCATGTTTATTGCATTTTTATTTTTTTTGTTTTCATTTCTTTCTACTAGTAACCTATAGCTTTCTGCGATATCTTCTTTTTCATATTTTCTTTCTAGTTTTCGGTTTGGAAGTTCAATTTTTTCTGGCAACTTGAATATCCTTTTTGAATATGTGTTGTATTTTTCTCTAAATAGTTTTATTATTTCTTTATATCTTTTATATTCAATAATCCTTCTTATAAGTTCCTCTTCTGTAAGTTCTTCCTCATCCTCGCCTTCTTTTGGTAAAAGATGTTTTGATTTTAGGTACACTAAAGTTGATAGCATAACAATAAATTCGCTTGCTATTTCTAGGTTTAGTTCTTCCATAGCATTTAAGTATTCAATATACTGGTCTGTAATTTGGCTTATATTTACTTTATCTATATCCATTTTATTTTTATCTACTAAATGGCATAGAAGGTCTAGTGGACCTTCAAAATTTTCTAGTTTTATGTTATATTTTTTTGTTTCTAATGTTAGTATTTCATTCATTACTAGTTTGACTCCCTTTTATTCTTGTGCTAGTTTTATTGTGTCGCTTAAATAGCCCTTTTTTCTTAAATATTGTACTATTTCTTCGGTGCTCATTGTATTTTGTTTTTTTGTAAATATATTTTTAGCAGAGTGAATTTCATATTCTAACATTTCTTCTTTGTTTTGGCATATAAATTCATCTATATCATTCTTTTTTATTCCTTTAGCTATTAATTTGTATTCTATCTCTTTGATAGACATATTTTTAAGGTTTTTAAATTCTGCTACTGCTCTTTTTATATATTCTAGGTCGTTTATATATCCATTTGTTTTTAATTCTTCTATAACTTCCTCTACTTGTTCAAGAGGAAGTTCAGAGAATTTAAGTTTTATTTCTGCTTCAGTTCTTTTTTTATATAGAACATATTTTAAAATTTTTGTTTTTAATTTATCATATTCTTCAAAATTATCCATTTTACCACTACTCTTCTGGTTCTGTTTCTTGTTCTGGGTCTACCACTTCATCTCCTAAGCTGTTTTCAAAAGCCTGCCTAAAGTTGTCTCTAATTTTTTCTTCTAGTTCTTTTGCTATTTCTGGGTTATTTTTGATATATGCTTTTGCATTTTCTCTGCCTTGTCCTATTTTTTCTCCTTTATAGCTAAACCATGCACCCGATTTTTCTACTAGATTCAAGTTTACTGCAATATCTAATATATTGCCTTCTTTTGATATTCCTTTTCCATATACAATATCAAATTCTGCTTCTCTAAAAGGTGGTGCAACTTTGTTTTTAATAACTTTTACTCTAGCTCTTGCTCCTGTAACTTCTCCATCTGTTTTTATATTTTCAATTTTTCTTATATCTAATCTAACTGAAGCATAGAACTTAAGTGCTCTACCACCTGGGGTTGTTTCAGGGTTTCCAAACATTATTCCGACTTTTTCTCTTAATTGATTAATAAATACAATAACAGTTTTAGATTTATTAATTACACCAGCAAGTTTTCTAAGTGCTTGAGACATAAGCCTTGCTTGTAAACCAACATGAGCATCTCCCATATCTCCATCGATTTCTGCTTTTGGAACTAATGCTGCAACAGAGTCTACAACAATAATATCAACAGCTCCACTTCTAGTTAAAGCTTCTGCAATTTCTAGTGCTTGTTCTCCTGTATCTGGTTGTGATACTATTAGGTTATCTATATCAACTCCTAGATGTTTTGCATAAACTGGGTCTAAAGCGTGTTCAGCATCAATAAAAGCTGCTTCTCCACCAAGTTTTTGTGCTTCTGCAATTGCATGTAATGCAAGTGTTGTTTTACCAGAAGACTCTGGTCCAAATATTTCTATAATTCTTCCTCTAGGAATACCTCCTATACCAAGTGCTATATCTAAGCTAAGTGCTCCAGTTGGAATAGCTTCAATATTCATTGCTTTATATTCTCCAAGTTTCATTACTGAGCCTTTGCCAAACTGTTTTTCTATTTGCCCCAAAGCAGCTTCCAAAGCCTTTTTCTTTTCTAAATTATCTGTACTCATAAAAAATTCCTCCTGTTCTTTTGCATTCTGCTTTTCACAGAATGTTATATTTTATACGGATAATTGTTATATTGACCCTTTCCGGGATCAGATATGCTGCATCATTGCTTTTATCAGTTACATTTTAAAGTTGTTTTATACTAACTGTAAGTTAGTATAAACTAACATCCGAAAATTGTCAATACTATTCTGCGTTTTTATATTTTCTTGCAATCCGATAGGAAATCTTATATTTATATCAGATCCAACAGGTATACATAAAAATGACCTTCCAGATAAACTGCTTGCAGTTTATCTGGGAGGTCATTTTTATTCAGCGAAACCATTTCTTATTCCGGAACCTTCACATACGGAAGAATCTCGCTTAAATGTGCGATCGCCACACCATAATTAGTCATAGGGATCTGCTGCTTTTTTGCCCGGTCGATCCGGTACATGACGTATTTCCGGTTAAACATGCATGCTCCGCACTGGATCACCAGATCATAACCTGTGAGATCTTCCGGAAAATCTGTCCCGCTTACCAGGTCTACTGTCAGCGTATCCCCGAAACGTTTTTTCAGCATACGGGGGATTTTTACTCTTCCTATATCTTCCTGCAGCGGTGCATGGGTACAACATTCTGCGATCAGCACCCTGGAATCAGCATGCAGAGTATCAATGGCTTTCGCCCCTTCCACATAATAATGAATATCTCCCTTATATGCTGCAAAAAGTACGGAAAAAGACGTCAGCATGCTGGCAGAAGGTTTCCTTTCATATACATAAGAGAAAACCTGAGAATCTGTAATGATCAGTTTCGGCGGAGCCGCCAGAACCTCCAGTGCTCCGGTGAACTGGTCTGTTGTCACACTCATGACCCGGCATTTTTTATCCAGCAGTTCTCGCAGAGTCTGAACCTGTGGAAGGATCAGACGTCCTTTCGGTGCCTGGATATCCTGAGGCATGACCAGAAGGACCAGATCACCGGCAGAAACCAGATTACCTGTGATCATACGGTTTCCATACCCTTCCGGTATGCATCTTGTCAGGTTTTCCTTTATTTCCTGTATCCCCTCTCCTGTTACAGAGCTGATACAGCATGGGGTTACTCCGGTCTCTTTTTTTATCTGTGAGATCAGAAAAGATTTTTCTTCCTGTTCATATGTATCTGCTTTACTGAGCACCGGGATCACCGGGGTATTTTTTTCTTTGAAATACCGGAACCAGTCCAGTTCTTCCTTCATATCCCTTC
>ERZ824488.1364-NODE-1364-length-27218-cov-8.661672_pt1 | contig 27218 bp, 27 predicted proteins | sample MGYA00519936_ERZ824488 | MGnify/ENA primary metagenome ERZ824488 (study PRJEB31778, sample SAMEA3449153) | human gut metagenome | biome: human gut; feature: human-associated habitat; material: faeces | place: United Kingdom | collected 2010/2012 ... | reverse complement strand
TATGAGTGAAGTAACCATAAATGGAGAAAAATATGCTTCAATAGAGGATTATATAAATAATAACCCAATGTCAAGCATAAAAATTAAGATGGAAGTAACCCACGAAGATACAGCAGTAACAGCAGATGGAACAAAAATAAAATCAATAGAACACGGAGCCCCAATTCCAGTAGGATATAGTTATGTAACAGGAGAAAAAAACACAGGAGTAGTAATTCAAGATGACACTACAAGTGACCAATTCGTATGGGTACCAGTATTACAAAATCAAAAAATAAAAATTGAAATAACAGCAGAAGAGGCAATAACAGAAATAGAACTACTAGACCCAACAGGAACTAAAATTACAACTCCAGCCCCATCAGGAAAAACACATACAGCAAGTGTAGAGCCAACAAGAAATGGAGTATATAAATTAACAGCAAAAACAGCAAATGATGTAAATGAAAAAATAATGTATGTTTCAACATTATATGCACAAGATGCTTTCACAACCAAGGAAATGTTTAGAAATCTGGTACAGAAAATGATGCAAAATCAAAATAAAACAGAAGCAGAAATCTTAGCAACTTTACCAGGTGTAGGAGAAAATCCAACAATAGATACAGCATATCCAATATATGCAAATATGGAGGCTTCACAATTCACAGATAATGCAGATACTCCAGAAGCAACAGTGACTTTATATAAAAATAGTGTAAATAAATATGGAGGATTTTATATAGCAAGATACGAGGCTGGAAGTGCAAATCCAAGAACTTCAAGCAGTGGAACTGGAGATGCAGTTTTAAGCCAAGCAAATAAATACCCATATAACTATATAAATCAAACAGATAGTATAACAAAAGCAGCAACAATGAATAATGAAAAAACAAATGTAATAGCAGGACTAATAAATGGAGCAGCATGGGATAGAACTTTAAATTGGATATTAGAGACAAATAACAATATGAGCTTAGCGGATATAAATGAAGATAGTACAAGTTGGGGAAATTACAGTAATAGTAAATTCAGTTTTACAGGTAAATATTCAACAAACTATGGAGTTAATTTCAACGATGCACCAACATCAACTGAAAAGCCAGAAAATAGTAGTTACCTATTAGGAACAGGGGTATCAGACTACACAAGGAAAAACAATATATATGACCTTGCAGGCAATTGCTGGGAATGGACAACAGAGTCTAATTCTTCAAGCGATCGAGTTAACAGGGGCGGTCGTTACTTCGACAATGGCTTCGACTATCCAGCGTACAATCGCTTCAGCGGTTCAGCAGACCTCAGCGGCAGCTACCTTTCCTTCCGTTCAGCACTTTATGTATCGCTGTAAGCTTGCAGGCGATACAGTAATTAAATATTCCAAAGTAGTTTTAGGGAAACTACTTTGAAGCTAAGTAGCTTAGCGAATTTTATACGCTAAGTGAAGGCAAATTATTTTCTTGGGCGGTGGCCAAGAAAATAATTTGCCCACTAGCGTGGCGCCACTAGCGTGGCGCTTTTTCTGCGTTTTAGAGGCTTTTAAAAGCCTCTAAAACAGAAGAAAAAGCGGTAACTTATAAAATAAGTATGGTGTAAATGTCAATATTTTTTGTATGATTTTGGCAAAAAAACATGTAGGATTTTGGCAAATTTAAGTAGGAGGAGATTTTTATGAGTTATAGCCAGATGGTAGATATTTTAAGAAACGAGCACAAAAATGAAATAGTACTAGTAAAAGCAGGAGCATTTTATATAGCAACACGGAGAAGATGCAGTATTACTAAATAAAAAACTAAAATTAAAATGTAGTTGTTATAGAAAAAATATATGTAAAGTAGGTGTGCCAATAAATTCATTAAACAAATACTTGTTAAAAATAGAGGAACTGGGTTATGCCTATCATGTATATAGTGTGGATAAAGAAAAAGTGGAACTAGTTTTGGAAAAGGAACAAAGTGGAAAAAAACACTATACACAAGAAAACCATATAAATTGCTTACTTTGTAAAGGAGCTAATGCTTACGAAGATGATGTTTATCTAGAAGCATTGAAAAAACGATATGAGCAAAAACGAAATGAATAGCAAAGAAAATAATATATTAAGCTTAATACCAAAAGCAGAAAAATATATACAGTATATAATAGAAATGATAATAAAGATACCAAGAACAGAGAAATATAGCATAGGAACAGAATATAAGCTATCTATATATAAAATGCTTGAAAATATAGTAGCATTAAATAAAATTGAAGAAAGTAAGAAAATAGGCTGTTTAAATATAATAGATACAGAGTTAAACTTGCAAAGAATATACTTAAGAATAATGTATAAAAATGGTTGGATAAACGATAAAAAGTTAAATGTGTGTATGGAGCAAATATACGAAATAGGAAAAATACTAGGGGGCTTAATAAAATATTATGGGAAAAACAATAAAAAATGAATATGAAAAGGCCTTAAGCTATGAAGCACTTATGAAAGCACATATGCAAAGCAGAAAAGGAAAAGGTTATAGAAAAGATATAATATTATTCAACCTGAAACAAGAAGAATATATAATGTGGCTCTATGAACAATTAAAAACACTAAAATATAAACATGGAGGTTATACAGTATTTTATATAACAGAACCAAAATTAAGAAGAATAGAAAAATCTAAGTATTTAGATAGAATAGTACATAGATGGTATGTAAATAGTTTTATAAAGCCATATTTTGTACCACAATTTATAGAAACAAGTTATGTCTGTTTAGAAAATAAAGGAATGCATAAAGCTTGCCTAGATGTACAAGGAACTATGAAACATTGTAAAAACATATGGGGAGAATATTATATTTTAAAAATGGATATTAAAAAGTATTTTGAAAACATTAATAAAAATATTGTATATGAAATACTACAAAGAAAAATAAAGGATGAAAAGGTATTATGGCTAACTAAAGAAATATTATATTCAAACAATGGAGAAAATAATTTACCAATAGGAAATTATACATCGCAAATGTTTGCAAATATATATTTAAACGAACTAGACCAATATGTAAAACATAAATTAAAAGGAAAATACTACTTTAGGTATATGGATGATGCAATTTTAATAAGAAAAACAAAGGAAGAAACAAAGCAAGATTTAGAAAATATCAAGGAATTTTTAAGAGAACAATTAAAATTGGAATTAAACAAAAAAACACAAATATTTAAAAATAAACAAGGAATAAACTTTTGCGGTTATAAAATAAATGAATATAGATTAAAAATACGAGATAAGGGAAAGAGAAAACTAAAAATAAAGGTAAAAAAATTAGAAGAAAAAGTAAAAAAAGGTATAATAAATAGCAAAGAAGCAAAGCGTTATTTAGCAGGACATTTAGGATATATGAAAATAGCAAATGTTAAAAATTTAAAAGAAAGGTTGTTTTTCTAAAAAACATAGGGATAAATCGAAAAAGTCTAATTCTTCAAGCAATCGAGTTAACAGGGGCGGTAATTACAACAACAATGGCTTCGACAATCCAGCATACAATCGCAACAACAATTCAGCAGACAACAGCAACAACAACATTTCCTTCCGTTCAGCACTCTAATACAAATTTGAGATTATGTATTTTAAGGAATGCATACAGTAAAAGTATTAGTATTAAAGAGATTTATTCCTTCCTAATTTAGGTAAAAAAGTATCAATAAAATGTGTATTAGTAGAACCTCGAAAATACGCATTTTATGCTATATAGGGGAACTTATGAATGAAGTATTTTTAATTGGAAAAGTAATAAAAGAAATTGAATATAGGTTTATGCTAGAGAAAGGCAAGAATGCAAAGGCAGAAATAAAACTAGAATTATTAGATAAAACACAATTAAAAGTTATAGCATATAACGAAGAAGCAGACTATACAATACAGAATATAAGAGAAAATGACATTGTATTTATATATGGAATGATAAAAGAAACAGAAGTAATTATAAAAAATATACATATCATTTAAGAGAACAATATTTTTTGGCTGGGACATTTTTTATAAAAATAAGTTTTTTTATTTCATGGAAAGCTTTTTTGTGATATAATAATTCCAAACGAAAGGAATGTGGTAAAATGAGAGTTATATTAGCATCTGAATCTCCAAGAAGGAGAGAACTTTTGGAAATGATGGGTTTGAAGTTTGAAATAAAGCCAAGTAAGTGTGATGAGACTTTTGAAGAGGGGTTTACTATTGAGGAACAATCAAAAAGATTAGCATTTATTAAGGCGAAGACTGTGTTTGATGAAACAAGTGGAGATAGGGTTGTTATTGGTTCAGATACAATGGTGCTTAAAGGCGATAAAATATACGGAAAGCCACATTCAAAGGAACAAGCTTTTGAAATGTTGCAAGACTTAAATAATGATAAACATAAGGTAATTACAAGCATTTGTGTAATTTCAGAAAAAAGTGGAGAATATAAGGAACAGGTAGATTATGATATAGCAGAAGTGTATTTCAAAAAAATGACAGATAGAGAAATAGAGAGTTGGATAGAAAAAGAAAAGCCTTATGATAAAGCAGGGGCATACGCAGTGCAAAGTGCATTTGGAGTGTATGTTGATAAAATTATTGGAAACTATTTTACAGTAGTAGGTTTGCCAATACATAAATTAAATGATATGTTAAAAGAAATTGAAAGATTATAAGTCTAGGGATTAGTCCTTAGGCTTTTTAAAATTTTTGACATATATTTTTATTCACTCGAATACAATTTAATATAAAAACACAAAGGAGTGAAGTATATGTGGCGGAAATCAAAGTGTGCGAGAGGTTGAGGAGAGGCTTAAGACAAGTTGTGTGTGGGGCTTAAGTGATGTTGAAGCCGAGAAAAGGCAGAAGGAGTTTGGAAAAAATAAATTAGATGAGGCAAAAAAGACAAGCATTTTTGTGCGTTTTTTAAGCCAGTTTAATGATTTTATGATTATTATCCTAATATGTGCAAGTGCAATTTCTGCTGTGATATCTTATATTGAACACAGCAATGATTATATTGACTCAATAATAATTATAGGAATTGTAATTCTAAATGCAATTATGGGAGTAGTTCAAGAAAGCAAAGCTGAAAAGTCTATAGAGGCCCTTCAGAAATTAGCGGCACCACAGGCAAAAGTTAAAAGAGGAGGACAAGTAAAGCAAATCCCAAGTGAAGATTTAGTGGTAGGAGATATTGCTCTAATTGAGGCAGGATGCTACATTCCAGCAGATATTAGACTAACAGAAACATATAATTTTAAAGTTGAAGAATCTGCATTAACAGGAGAAACTATACCAGTAGAAAAGAAAGCAAATGCAATAGTAGACCAGAATGCAAGTTTAGGAGATATGGAAAACCTTGCTTTTGCAACAACAATAGCAGTAAGTGGCCATGCTGAAGGAATTGTTACAGAAATAGGGATGAGTACAAAGGTAGGAAAAATTGCGAAAATGATTATAACAGATGAGTCCCCAGAAACACCACTCCAAAAAAGACTGCGGAGATGTAGGAAAAAAGCTTGGAATAGCAGCACTTGCAATATGTAGTTTTGTATTTGTAATTGGAATTTTGAAAAAAATTCCAACAATGGAAATATTCATGTCATCAGTAGGACTTGCCGTTGCAGCAATTCCAGAGGGCTTACCAGCAGTTGTAACAATAATGCTATCAATTGGAATTACAAGAATGTCACGAAAAAACAGTATAATTCGTAGATTGCCAGCAGTTGAGACACTAGGAAGTAGTACAGTAATTGCATCAGATAAAACAGGAACACTTACACAAAACAAGATGAAAGTTGTAGAGATAATGACTTTTAGTGGAAGCAAAAAAACAGAAGTTATAAAACTAGGAACAATGTGCACAGACTGTTCAATAAATGAGCAAAATATTGTAACTGGGGAAGCAACAGAAAAAGCAATAGTTGAGGAAGCACTTAAAAATGGAGAAAATAAAAACACATTATATGAAGAAATGAAAAGAATAGATGACATTCCATTTGATTCAGAAAGAAAGATGATGACAACAATACATAAAATAGGAAACAAATATAGAATTATAACAAAAGGTGCACCTGATGTATTAATAAAAAGATGCACTAAATATATTGATGAAAACTCAGAAAAAACTATGCTCCCAGAAAACAGAAAATATATTGAAAAACAAAATGAAAAAATGGCGCAAAAAGCCCTAAGAGTTATAGCTGTAGCATATAAGGATATATCAAGTCTTCCCAATAAAATTGATACAAAATTAGAAGATGATTTGACATTTTCTGGCTTAATTGGAATGATAGACCCACCAAGAGAAGGTGTAAAACACGCTATCGCAGAATGTAAAAAAGCCGGAATAAAACCAGTAATGATTACAGGAGACCACATACTAACAGCAAAAGCAATAGGAGAAGAACTAGGAATTTTAAAACCAGGAGACATAGCAATAACAGGACAAGAATTAGATAAAATAAGTGACAAAGACTTAGAAAACAACATAATGAAATATTCAGTATTTGCAAGAGTTTCACCAGAACATAAGGTAAGAATAGTAAAAGCCTTTAGAAGTAAAGGAAATGTAGTTGCAATGACAGGAGACCGGAGTAAATGATGCACCAGCCCTAAAAAATGCAGACATAGGAATAGCAATGGGCCAAACAGGCACAGATGTGGCCAAAAATGCAGCAGATATGATTTTAGCAGATGATAATTTTGTTACAATAATAGAAGCAGTAAAAGAAGGTAGACATATTTATGATAATATAAAAAAAGCAGTGCATTTTTCAATATCAACAAATGTTGGTGAAATAGTAACAATGTTTATGGGAATTTTGCTCGGATTTGATGCTCCATTTGTAGCAATTCAATTGCTATGGATAAACTTTGTAACAGATTCATTACCAGGAATAGCACTTGGATTAGAACCAATGGAACCTAATACAATGAATAAAAAACCAAAGAAAATAAATGAAAGCCTATTTGCAGGCGGGCTATGGGGTAAAATTATACTAGAAGGAATAATGATAGGAGCAATAACATTATTTACATTTGCTCTTGGTAAAAAAATGTATGGAATGCAAGTGGGAAGAACAATGGCATTTTTCACACTAAGTGCACTAGAATTAATACATAGTTTTAATATTAAGAGTGATGAATCAATTTTCAAAACAGGAATATTAGATAATTTATATTTGATAGGAGCAGTTATAATTGGTCTTATTTTGCAAGCAATAGTTATTGTAAGCCCTAAAATATCGCAAATATTTGATAGTGTTCCATTAAACACTATGCAATGGATTACAGTAATTATAATGTCACTATTACCAATAGTAATAGTGGAAGCTCAAAAAGCAATAAACAACTTAAGATTTGGAAAAGTTGTATATCCTAAAAAAGAGGTAATGGGAAGAATATGAAAAAAACTTGTAAATTATCAGAATTAAATATAGGGGAAAGAGGAATTGTAAAATCACTTAAAATTCAGAATAAAGAAATTCGTAGGCACTTATTGGATATGGGAATTACAAGAGGTACAACTATAGAAATAAAGAAAATTGCTCCAATGGGAGACCCAATAGATATTAAACTTAGAGATTATGAGTTATGTATAAGAAAAGAGGATTTAACACAGATAGAAGTTGAGGTGATATAAAGTGAAAATTGCACTAGTAGGAAATCAAAATAGTGGAAAAACAACATTGTTTAATGCAATAACTGGAATGAATGCTAAAATAGGCAATTGGCCAGGGGTTACAGTTGAGAAAAAAAGTGCAATAGTAAAAGGCACTAATTATGAGATAACAGACTTGCCAGGAATTTACTCACTTAGCCCATATAGCACAGAAGAAGAAATTGCAAGAAAATTTATCTTCGAGGAAAATCCAGAAATAATAGTAAACATTATAGATAGCACATCACTTGAAAGAAGTTTATACCTTACAACACAGCTTTTGGAACTAGATTCCAAAGTTATAGTTGCACTCAACATGGCAGATATACTAGAGAAAAAGGGAATAAAAATTAATATTAAAAAACTAGAAGAAAAAATTGGAACAAAAGTAGTCAAAATATCTGCTTTAAAACAAACAGGTATAACAGAGTTACTTTCAGAGATTAAAAATTATAGAACAAAAAATCAAATAAAAATATATGATAAAGACCTGGAAAATGCTATAAATAACATTAATAATAATCTTTCAAATAACGAAACACATAAAAGGTTTACAGCAGTAAAAATATTAGAAAATGACCCAAGATTTTGCCATTATTGCACAGCTTTTATAGAAGAACAAAAACATAATTTAAGAAAAAAATATGATATAGATATTGAAGAAGTTGTTGCAACAGAAAGATATAGGTTTATTGAAAATGTAAAAAAAGAATGCACTCAAAGAATAGTTGTTGAAACCCATAATTCAGATAGATTAGATAAAATTCTTTTAAATAAATGGATTGCAATACCAATTTTTATAGGTATTATGTTTCTAATATACTATTTGTCAGTTGGAGTGGTTGGTAAATATACTGCTGAATGGATTTCAAATGGCTTTGAAAACTTAGGTGAATTAATGTCGGCTTTTATGGAAAAAGCAAATGTTTCTTCTTGGATAAATAGCTTAATAGTAGATGGAATAATAGCTGGAGTTGGGGCAGTTTTGAGTTTTATTCCACAACTTGCAATACTATTTTTATGCATTTCAATATTAGAAACAACAGGCTATATGGCACGAATCGCAATTTTGCTAGATAAATTATTTAGAAAAATTGGTCTTAGCGGAAAAAGCTTAATTCCATTCATTGTTGGGTCAGGATGCAGTGTTCCTGGAATTATGGGAAGCAGAATAATAGAAAATGAAGATGAAAGAAAAATGACTGCAATTTTAACACCATTCATTCCATGTAGTGCAAAGCTACCAATAATAGCATTATTTACAGGATATTTCTTTAAAGAAAATGCAGGACTTGTATCAGCTTCATTATATTTTTTTGCAATAGGAGTGATAATTTTAAGTAGCTTTATAATGAAGAAATTTATATTTAAAAATACTTCTAGTACATATATATCAGAACTTCCAGAGTATAGAATTCCGAATTTAAAGTATATAGTAAAAGATGTAGCAGAAAAAGTTTTGGCTTTTATAAAAAGAGCGGGAAGCACAATTTTAATCTGTTCAATTATAATTTGGTTTTTGTTATCATTTTCTACAAAATTGGAATATGGAGTAAATGTAGAACAAAGCATTTTAGCTAAAGTTGGTCAAAAAATATCATTTGTTTTTTACCCAGTAATCGGGAAAAACAGTTGGGAGGCAACAGTTTCTGTTATACAGGGGCTTGTTGCAAAAGAGCAAGTAATATCATCAATGGCAGTAATTTCAGGTCTTGCAAAGGAGACTGGAACAGGAAACCAAATATTTGAAACAACAGGGATATTCGGATTTTTTACTGCAGCATCAGCATATTCATTTTTAGTGTTTAACCTATTTAGCGCACCATGTTTCGGAGCAATAGGAGCTATGAAGAAGGAACTTGGGGGGACAAAAAATGTTATTAAAGCAGTCAGTTTTCAAATAGGGTTAGCATGGATTTTAAGTACAATTGTGTACCAAATAGGTTTAAATATAGAAAGAAAAAATATAAATCTAGCAGATTTAATAATTTCACTATGTATAGCAATTGTAATTTTAGGTATTTTAAATTTAAAGAAAAATGAGGGAAGTTGCGCAAGATGTCCGTATTGTGCATCTTGTAGTAAAAAATAAAAAGGCATATTTGCCTTTTTACATAATAACAATATTTAAGCAACCAGTAATATAATTATAAAAATATATAGTTGCAAGCAATATAAGCAAAAATATTGCTTCACCGTTTTTTAGATGTTCAAATAAAAATTTTTGAGCAATATAAAAAATCATAATCAAAGCTACAGAACAAACTGGAATTAAAAATTCAATTGAAACTGTAGGTGTAAAAACAATTACAAAGATTAGATAGATAAGTACAGGAATACAAAACAATGAAACCTGCGAATTTTTCCTTAAATGTCTAGTCTTTTTTTTGTAGCAAATAAGACCAATACAAATTATAAAAAGCAACAACAAATTGTAAAAAAATCCATAATTTACTACAAGAAAGTATTCCAATTTTTGAACAGTAATATTAGAAATACTAAACGAACTTATTGAATTGCTTTCTAGTGGCATTGCCTTATATAGAAAATGACCTAATGTCAATGAAAAAATAAATCCAATTAAAACAGAACTAGTATATTTTGCTAAAATCTTATAGCTCTTAGTTTTAACACATTTTAAAATATATAAAGCAAATAAACAAAAAGCAAAAATTAAAAAAGAAAAATGTACTAAATTTCCAATTGCTATTACAGGTATAAGTGCTAAAAACCATAAAATATTTATTTTCTTTTTTCTCCATAGAACAAGATGGATGTATGCAATCATTAAAATAAATAGATTAGATAATTCATAGGTTATGGAATAAGAATTGCTAGCAAAAAATATTGCTGAAAATCCATTAATAACACATAAAAACATTGAATATATTTGATTTCTAAACAACTTATTTGAAATTTTACAAATAAAAAAATTGGTAAAAATCAATAAAACAATATTAAAAAAAAGACTAAACCAATTTATAGGACAGCCGGAGAACACTGTTATTGACACATTCAAAACCATTTGTATAAGTACAATCAATATAATAATTAAAAGCCCACTATTTTTGCGAATAAAATCTCTCATTAATTTCACCGTAAATATAGTATCACAAAAATGTCCAAAAAACAATTAATAATGCAAAAATACTAGAATTCATTATAAAGTTTATGATATAATAAGGCATATTAATTTGGGAGAGTTAACTATGAGCAAAAGAAAAGATAATAATATATACAAAACACTAATAACCATTATAGTGGCAATAATACTAGGAATTACTGGATATCTCAATATTGAAATTCCAGAAGATACAAGCGTTTTAGGAAAAAATCAAGAAATATCATATGCTTCATCATTTGAGCTAAATACAATACCTGCTTTTGAAGGAAATCCATATGTTATTATAAATAACAACATACCAGAGTTTAAAGATGAAGAACTTGTAACAGAATCTTTTGAAAAATATAGTCCATTAGATTCTTTAGGAAGATGCGGACCAGCTATTGCAAATGTCGGAACAGAAACAATGCCAACAGAAGAAAGAGGAGCAATAAGCAGCGTAAAACCATCAGGCTGGCAAACAACAAAATATGATATAGTTGAAGGAAGATACCTATATAACCGTTGTCACTTAATAGGTTACCAACTAACAGCAGAAAATGCAAATAAAGAAAATTTAATAACAGGAACCAGATATATGAATGTTCAGGGAATGTTACCATTCGAAAATAAAGTTGCAGAATACATAAAAAAAACAGGCAATCATGTTCTTTATAGAGTAACTCCAATATTTGAAAATGAAAACCTAGTTGCAAATGGAGTTCAAATAGAAGCAAAATCAGTAGAAGATATGGGAGAAGGAATATGCTTTAATGTATATATATACAACAATCAACCAGGAATCACAATAAACTATAAAAATGGTGACAGTTCTCTAAATTAAAGGAGATGACACATTGAAATTAGAATCATTTAGAAAACTAGAAAACAAAAATCAAAAGACAGAAATAACAGGCTTTTTACAAGAACTTTCAAACCATCTAAAAAAAGCACATCAAAAACCTATAGAAAGACAAGAAGGCCTATACTATGTCCTAAACGCAAACCCAAAACAAATCTACCTAACAAAATTCGGAGACAAAAAAGTCTTTGAAGCAAAAGACTTGCCAGAGAATATAAGGCAGGTGGTAAGTGAGGGGTTCATATTAAGGTATAAGGATGGAAAGTATGAAATAGATGAAGAGCTGACAGATAAGAACTTTGAGGGGGAGTTGGATATAGATAATTATAGGGAATAAAGGATACTTGAGGGCAAGTATCCTTTCGTAATATTAACGAAAGCTACTCAATATAAGTAGCTTTTTGATATTATAATATTTTCCAATACCCTTTTTTATCTGAACCAATTCTTTCAATCTTTTTATTATTTTTTAGGTTCTTCATATTTTTAACAATACTTCGTTTTGAAATTCCTAGTATTTCACTTAATTTCATTTGTGTTATATAAGGATTTTCAATTAATATATTTAGTATTTTTTGTTCACTTTCAGTGAACTTTTCAGTGAACTTTTCAGTGAACTTTTCAGTGAATTCTAAATTTTCTGTTGGTTCAGTATTTTTAACTTTTTCTTTTCTAAGGATAACTTTAAAATCTCCTCTTAAAGAGATAAACTCAGGTTCTGGTAATCCCATCATTTGCATTTCTCTCTTTATTGTAGCAATTCCTGTGTGTCTATTTTCGATTATATTTCCTTTTTCTTCGAGCAATCTAACAATATTTTTATTTCTTGCCTCAAGAATCATATCTGTTCCTAAATTTTCCAACCTATTATTTCCATATAAATCACCAGGATTTAAAATCTCTATTCTATCATCATATATTTGTACATAAATATATGCACTTTCTCTACTAATACTATAATCTCTATGAACTAAAGCATTAGCAACAGCTTCTCTTAAAGCTTTCATTGGATATTCTGGTAAATTTTCTCTTTTACCATTGCTATCAATAATGATTTTAGTACCTATATTTTTTCTTATAAACGATAATGTCTGTTCTAACATTTCATCTAATGTTCCTTCTATTTTTTTATTATCATCAAATCTTTGACCCATTTCTCCAATGGCTCCCCATTGAGTTCCTGGAACAACAACACAGGCAATAACCAATTGTGGTAAATAAGCTTGAGGATATTCGGAAAATAGTAGAGTTCCAGCTAAAGTAGGATAAATTTCTCCAGTACTATTTTCAATAATACCACTTAATTTTAAAATTTTTTCGTTAGAAAATTTAGAAAAATTAGGTTTAGTTTCTTTTATTTTTTCAATATACTCATTGATTTTGTCTTTATCTAAATCATCAATGTTAGCCCTTTTTATTGGTCTTAAGTCTTCTTGAATTCCATCATTATAGCTTTGCAAGCTATATATTTCGTATTCTGTCATAGGCTCATCTGAATCTCCTATTCTAATATATGAGCCTTTATGCATTCCAGCACCTTTATAATAGCAAGGTTTTTTATTTTGCGGAATTTCATGTATTTTTACTGCTAATAAAGTCTTTTCTTTATATGTAATAGGTAGAAATTCTGGTCGGATAATAGGCTCCATAGAATTTGTACATAATGCTGTAAGTTGTTTTTGTAAATCATTCACATCATATACATCCTGTTCTATAAAATTATTATGCTCATTTATTCCAAATATTATAATCCCACCATATTTATTTGCAAAACCTGATACTGTATCATAACATTTCTTAGGAAAATCAACTTCAGCAGTTTTTGCTTCAATTCTATCGGTTTCTGTTTGATACTTCTGCATATATTCAATTGCATCAATTACTTCTTGTTCTAACATATCATAGCCTCCTCTTAATATAACGATAATAATTCATATATTATTCTTTTTAAAAATTCTACTTTAAATTGAATGTATTCTATTTGTTTTTTTGATACATATTCAAATTTATACAAATGAAAAAAAGACAAATTTTTAACAATACACTGCTATATTACTATATATGTACAAGGTTGTCAAGAAAATAAGTGAAATAATAATTATAAAAATGTATTTACTTTTTAAAATTAATAGGGTACAATGTTTAAGTGGAAACCTAAAGCATAAAGTGAGGTTTTAATATGTATTATAACGGAGAAATAAAAGCAGTTCTATTCGACCTAGATGATACACTTGTTAATAGCAAAAAAGCAGAATATGATGCAATTTGTGAACTAAAAAAAATGTATAGTGAATTTGATAAAGTGAAAGATGATGAGTTTGCACAAATATGGAATAATATTACATTAGAAATATATGAGGAATATCATAAAGGAAAAATATCATTTGAAAAATCGAGAATGAAAAGAATGCAAGGATTGTTTGGTAACTATTTAATTAATATATCCGAAGCAGAGGCTAAAAACAAATTTAGAGACTATCAAAAAATCTATGAAGCAAATTGGAACCTATTTAATGATACAGAAGAAGTACTAAAAAATTTAAAAAGCAAATATAAGCTTGTTATAATTTCAAATGGAAATGGAAAACAACAAAGGCGAAAAATTGAGCATACAGGACTCAATAAATATTTTTCAAATATAGTTATTTCGAGTGAAGTAGGGTGTTCTAAACCAGAAAAGGAAATTTTTGATATTGCATGTCAAATGGTTGATTCAGAACCAAAAAATTGTGTAATGATTGGAGACAAATATAAAGTAGATATTGAAGGAAGCCTAAATGCGGGAATGCAGGGGATTTGGGTTAATAGGAAAAAAGAAAATTCAAGTTATGAATATCAAATAAAAGAATTGAAAGAACTAAAAAAATATTTGTAAGTGAGTTTTAAAAGTACAGCATAAAAAACGCTAATTATAGATCTTTAAGGCAATTGGTATAATAACCAAATTTTCACAAAAGTCATAAAATATACATTATATGACCAACAACTTGAATAAAATAATATAGATGATATAATAATTTTGGTGATAATAATGAATGAAATTTTTAAAATAGATGATAAGAAGGCATATAAACTTTTTTTGGATATTTATTCTGATAAAATTAAAAACAAATATAAAGATGAATATGTGGAAATAAAATTAACAAAAGAACAAGCCCAAAGGGGTATAGAAAAAGAGATAATATGTGATTATATAGATTATTGTTTGCATGACAATGAAGATGCAGAAAAATGTCCTAAATGTTTTGGGTATGGATTAGATATTCATAATACAGAAAAAATTATTGTAAAAATTCCAGCTAAAGTAAAACATAATGATGAGATAGTATTTAAAAATAAAGGTTCAAGATACGATAAAAATGATGAAAGAGGCAAACTACATATTTTAATTAAAATATATGGAAATAAGAGTGAAAAAAAGAAAAAACAATATATAAATTAGCATAAATATTTCATTAAAGGAGTAATATATGGATTTGTATGAGAAAAATGGGAATATATTATATATACTAAATGTATTAAAAAAATATAGTGATGAGAATCATAAAATGTCAGCAGCAGAGATAGGAAGAAAAGTAGAAGAAATATATGGCGTAGAAATTGATTCTAGAACTATTAGGCGAAATATAAACTTATTAAAATATAAGCTAGATTTTGATATAAGTACAAGAGATGAAAATGGACAAGGTTATTACATAATAAAAAACCCAGAAACAGATTTTGAACCAGGAGAAATAAGAGCAATTATAGATACATTCAATTATTCAGGTTTTATGCCTGAAAAAATTTCAAAAGAAATAATAAAAAAATGCAAAAAACTTCAAAATGTATATGAAAACAAAGAATTGAAAGATTATAAGATATATTCTATTGATAATAAAACTACTAATATGGAAGTTATTAAAAATATAGAAGATATTTCTAAAGCGATAAATGGTAAGAGAAAAATAAAAATTGAATATTGGAAATATACCATAGAGAAAAAATTTGATTTTACAAAAATAAGTGAAACCGTTATATCGCCATATGCAATTGTATATAATGACCAGCTGTTTTATGTTATAGCAATTAAGGATGGAGAAAATACTTTTTATAGATATAGATTAGATAGAATAAAAAATATTAATATTTTAAAAGAAAAAAGAATACTAGAAAAGAATGAGAAGCAAATCGAATATTATGCTAAATCCACAGTAGAATCTATAGCTGGAAAATTAGAAGAAATAGAAGCAATATGCCAAAATACATTATTAAATCCCGTAATAGATAAATTTGGGAAAAATATTACTATTATAAAAAAAGATAGTGGTTCCTTTAGATTGATATTAAATACGAACAAAGATGGATTTATATATTGGGCACTTAAGAATATAAGGGATGTAGAGGTCATTGGACCAGTAAGTTTAAGAAATGAAATAAAAGAAATAATAAAAGAAGCAGAAAAAAAATATAAAAATTAAGAGAAAATTATGGGTGATGAGATGGAAAAAGAAGCCGAGTTAACTATGAAAATTTTAGGGATTTCTGAAAATGATAAAGGCAATTATAACAGAATTGATAAAAATGGATTTAAAATTAATGAATGTAAAAACAAAAATAAATATATTTTGGTCTTAGGAATAAATCCTGCTGGCGATGAAAATAGTGCTGTATATGAACAAAATTATTTATATTGCATTCCAACGATAACTGCAAAAAAAGAAGAAAAGCGTTTTTATAATAAATACTTTAAACCGATTTATGATTTGTTTGATGAGGTCACCGAACAAAAAATAAAATGGGATTGGTGTAATTTAGAAAATATTGAAGATATAAAAAATAAAGATAGTCAAAATTCTAAAAAAATTGAAAATTTTTATAAAGAAAGTCATGAAAAAGAGTTTACAATTCTTTCAGGTGATTTGTTTTATTATCATGAAGCAAATCAAGAAACATTCAAAAATAATTTCAAAAATGAACTTCATAAAATAGATAAAAATAAAATGAAAGAAATTTTGGAAATACATATAAAAAAGATATTAAATGAAGGAGAACTAGAACTCATATATATTAATAATGCATACGCATCAGATTTAATATATAAAAATATTTTTGCTGAAGGAGAAGAAACGGGGAAAGAAAGCCAAAAAGAATATGAATTTGAATACAAAAATGGGGTGTATCCAATTCCAATATTATTTGGGTGTATGTTATCTGGAAAACGTGCAATGGATAAATATTCTAAAGCAAGATTAAAAAAAGAAATAAAAGAAATATTAGAGAAAAAGAAAAATAAATGATTATTATAAAAAGCAAGGCATAGAGTCTTGCTTTCGTGCATTTTGTGACCAAGGATGTTGATTAATTATAGATTAATTAGTATTATTAACAAGATAATATTAATTAAGGAGGAGTTTAAATATGAAAAATGTATGTATTATAGGAGTTGGAGGAGCTGCAGCAAATATGATTAAACAGTATCCTTTTGATTGCTTATCTGCTTTTCATGACTACGCACAAAATTTTAAAATTAAATATGGATATATTTCAAGTAGTTTAGAGGAAATCCATTCTATTCAAGGCTTAGTTGAATATCCAAAAAAAGAAGATTTATATGAATCGGTGATTGATAGAATAGTAAAAGAAAGAATACAATATATTGCTATCGGTGAAAAAACTTGTAAAGGACTACATTGTTCAGGTGATATAGAAAATGGGAAAAAAGCTTTTGCAGAGAGCAAGGAAAAAATTCAAGATTTTTTAAAAAATCTTACATTAAATTCGGATTTGGTTATAACTATTACAGGAATTGGAGGCGGTTGTGGTACGGCTGTAACGCCATTAATAAACGAATATATAAGAAGTTTAAAAATACCAATTGTTTCAATTGTTCAGAGACCGTTTAAGTTTGAAGGTAAAAAAAGAAGAGAAGATGAATTTAAAAGCAATATAGATATATTTAAAAAATCATCCAATAAAGTTATTGTTGCAGATGCAGAAAATGTTTTTAACACAATTCCAAACGAAAAAAGGATTTCGAAAATATTTTATAGTTGTGATATATATATAAAAGAAATTATTGAAAAGGAATTAATTAAAACCATTGAATAGAAATACATTTGATGAAAGAGATAACCATATAAAGGTAATAAGATTCCTATCTTCTTTTCGGGAATGCTATCTAATGGAGGAGAAAGTAAATATGGACAAAAGAGACTAATAAATGAGATAAAACAGAAACTAAACATTGTGTGACCAGATATATTGAAAAATTACAACTTAATTTGTATTATTAAAAAGTACAAATTAAGTTGTTTTTTATAGTCTTAATTACATGAAAGGAGAAAATAAAAAATATGAATAAACAAGAATGTATAAAAAGAATTAAATCAAAAGAATTAAAAAAAGATAAAATACCAGAGGAATTTTTAAATGATGAAGAAGTAATAATAAATGCCATAGATGCTTATGATGGCTTGGTATGTGAATATATGGGAAAGCAACTAAAAGCTAATAAGGAACTTGCAAAAGAAGTTTTTAAGAGAAAGTATGGATATGCTTTAGAATTTTTTTCGGAAAATGTAAAGAATGATTTTGAATGTTGCAAAGCCTCAATAATTGAAGGAATATCAGGATATAGATACATTGGAGAAAAGCAAAAAGACAATAAAGAATTAGCGTTATTGGAAATAAATAACGGACTATGTGATGTTAGAGAAATTCCAAAAAAATTGAGAAAAGATAAAGAAATAGTAGAAACATATTGGAAGAAAATGTATTCAACAGCTAAAGATATGTGGTATGCGCCTGGATTTTTTTGCTCTATAGTTGCAATAGATGATTTTGGGAATGAAATAATTGATGAATTTAAGAAAGAAGAATATAAAAGACATATCCAAGAAAGAATAGATAAATATGAAGAACAAACTGAAGAAGTTCAATTTATTAAATGCAAAAATAATAAATTAGAACATGAATTATTTAGAACAATATTGAATCCACTTATAATTATAATTGGTTCTAAAAAAAATAAAATTGCAGAGGATATAATTTCTAATTACTATAATGAAAATAGCACTGCTATTAATATTATAGAAATTTATGAAACTAATGTTGAAACACACAATTTTACATTAATTACTAAAGATGTAGATTATATTATCAACTTTTTAAGATTTGCAACATATGCAACTGCAAATGATTCGTTCCTTACAGAAGATAACCTATCAGATATAATAGGATGGTTTACACATAAAGACCTAGACAATAACAATCTAAAAGTGCATAAAATGGTTTTAAATTCCGAGACACAAGATTTCAAAATAGAGCCAATAGAGCCCAATATAGATCTTGTAATTTTGCAAATTGCATGTAATAATAGAGGAATAGAGGTCTATAAATCAAATACATTTTGGGGAAAAATATATAAACAATTTGGAACAAATAATATTGAATTACATATACACGATTCATTAAATATATCTGATATAGAATTGTATTGGGTAACATATCAAGAAACCATAAAGGCGAAAAATTTAATTATGCTATAAACAATAAAAAGTTTAGCCAATTAACCATTCCTCCACAAAAGTCATAAAATATACTAAGACTTTTATGGAGGAATTTTTATGGCGAAGATAATTGTTTTTAATAATGACAGCAACCGCATGGAGACTTATTATAGAAATGAAAATGAGCCAATGCCTTATAATACCAATAGGAGCTTATTAGTTCGAGAGTTTAGAGGTTCAAGTAATAGCAATACTTTGTGGACAACAAAGAGGGCAATGCAGAGTTGGAATGCAACGAGGTATTTGTATGGGAAACCAATTCCAGTGGGTTTTGCTTTTAAAAGACCATGGGAAGGTGGGCATAGTAATCAGTCACAGCATTATGCTGGTGTGGCTTTTGATGTTGGTCAAAGGCTTAGCAACAGCGAAAGAAATGCTTTAAGAAATTTGGCTCAAGAATCAGGAGTATGGTCTTATGTAGAACCAGCAAACCTTACTCCTACATGGGTTCACTTTGATAAGCGCTTTGGCAGACCTGCTTGCTCAACAGGAGGATATCCAGTTGTTAGAAGGGGTAGCATTAGCACTTATGTATTAATTGCTCAGGACGATTTGAACACTTTGGGGTATAAAACTGGTGGTCTGGATGGAATATTTGGAGGAAGAACGGAAGAAGCTGTTCGTAGGTATCAGACATCAAGAGGATTAGTTTCAGACCGGAGTAATTGGATGCAATACTTGGCGTTCTCTTCAAGAAGATGTAGTAGGCACTGGAAGAACTAGTACAACACTCGATTAGAGTGTTGTGTTTTTTGATGTTTTATGGTATAAATAGGTGTAAAAGAAATGGAGGATTTATGAAAAGAATTGTATCAATACAAGACATATCATGTATAGGAAAATGTTCTGAAACAGTGGCTTTGCCTATTATATCAAGCATGGGGGTTGAAACTGCAATACTTCCAACAGCAATTCTTTCAACGCATACAGCATTTAAAAATTTCACTTTTAAAAATTTAGCTGATGAATGTAGAAAAATTATGAAGCACTGGAAAGAGGAAAATTTTGAATTTGACTTAATATATATTGGATATACTGGAACAGAAGAAATTTTGAATTTGGTGTTAGATTTTATAGATGAATTTAAAACTGATAAAAATATAGTAGTTTTTGACCCAGCAATGGCTGATAATGGAAAAATGTATGCAGGAATAACCAAAAACATCATTCAAAAAATGAAAGAAGTCTGCAAAAAGGCTGATATTCTAAGACTTAACCTAACAGAAGGCAGTCTTTTATCAGGAGAACAATATAAAGAAAACTCTAACATTGATGAAAACAAAAAAACAGCTGAAAAATTAAGAACATTAGGACCTAAACAAGTAATTATAACGGGTGTTGAAAAAGATAATAAAATTGGAGCACTAGGATTTGATGGAGAAAACTTCTATAGCAATTTTGAGACCAAGTATAATGTAAGTTACCATGGCACAGGAGATGTATTTACAAGCTGTTTAGCAGGAAGCTTAGTAAGAGGAAAAAGCATTGAAGAAGCAATAAAAATTGCAACTAAATTTACAACAGAATGTGTAAGATTAACATTTGAAGATACTCCAAATGATAAATATGGAGTAAATTTTGAAGAAGCTTTACATTTTTTAGTGAAAGAAATATTGTAATTTAAAGGGTTTTGTGATATTCTTATATAAGTAAAAATGAAAGTGAGGAAGTAAAATGAAAGTAATATTATTAGAAGACATTAAAAATGTTGGCAAAAAAGAACAAATTATAGAAGCAAATGATGGATATGCAAGAAATTTTTTATTTCCTAAGAAAAAAGCTATTGAAGCAACAAAGGATAATCTAGCAAAATTACAAGCCAAAAAAACATCTGAGGCAAACAAGAAAAAGGCTGAAATAGAAACAAATAAAAAGATTGCTGAAGCGTTAGCAAAAATAGAATTAACAATAAAAGCAAGAGTTGGAGAAAACAGTAAAATATTTGGTGGAGTAACATCAAAAGAAATAGCAGAAGAACTAAAAAAACAACACAAATTTGAAATAGATAGAAAAAAAATTGTACTAAAAGAGCAAATAAAAAACTTAGGAAGATATACAGCAGAAGTAAAATTCGGAGATGGAGTAAATGCAGAGCTTACAATAAATGTAACAGCAGAATAAGGGGCGAGAAATATGGAAATAAGTAAAATTCCACCACATGATATAGAAGCAGAACAAGCTATTTTAGGGAGTATGCTAACAGACCAAGATGCAGTTGTGGATAGCATTGAAATTTTAAAACCAGAGGATTTTTATAGAGAAGATAATAAATTTATATATGAAGCAATGAGTAACTTATATGGCAGAGGGGAGCCAATAGATATTATAACAGTGAAATCAGAACTAACTTCAATGCAAAAATTTGAAGCAGTTGGTGGAATTGAATATTTAGCTACTCTTCCAGATAAGGTACCTCTTGTTTCAAATGCAGATAAATACATAAAAATAGTTGAAGAAAAATCAATTCTAAGAAAACTAATAAAATCAGCAGATGAAATTGAAAGTATGGGATATAGCCAAACTGAAGAAATAGATAATATAATGGACCAAGCAGAAAAGAAAATTTTCAACATTATGCAAGGAAAGAATCAGAAAGGTTATACTCCTATTAAAGATGTATTAGTAGAAACATTTGCAGAACTTGAAAAATTATATAATCAAAAAGAGCCAATAACAGGAATTCCAACAGGATTTTCAGACTTGGATTATAAAACAGCAGGTCTTCATAATTCAGATTTGATATTAGTTGCGGCAAGACCAGCAATGGGTAAATCAGCCTTTGCCCTAAATATTGCAACATATGCAGCAGTAAATGCAAAAAAACCGGTCGTAATATTTAACTTAGAAATGTCAAAATCTCAGCTTGTAAACAGAATCCTTTGTAGTGAAGCAATGGTAGATAGTAATAAAGTTAGAACTGGAAAAATAGATGAGGAAGACTGGGTAAAACTTGCAACAGCTTTAGGTCCTTTATCAGAGGCACCTATATATATAGATGATACCCCAGGAATTTCAATTGCTGAAATAAGGGCAAAATGCAGAAGGTTAAAATTAGAAAAAAATATTGGACTAGTAGTAATAGATTATTTACAGCTAATTCAAGGTAGTGGCAAAAAGAATGCTAGCCGTGAACAAGAGATTTCTGAGATAAGTAGGTCACTTAAAATTCTTGCAAAAGAATTAGATGTACCAGTAATTGCCTTATCACAGCTATCAAGAGCTGCAGAAGCAAGACAAGACCATAGACCAATGTTATCAGATCTTCGTGAATCTGGAGCAATAGAACAAGATGCAGATATTGTAATGTTTCTTTATAGAGATGATTACTATAATCCAGACACAGATAAGAAAAACATAGCAGAAATAATACTTGCAAAACACAGAGCAGGTTCAACAGGAACTGTAGAACTATTGTGGATGGGAAATTATACAAAATTTGCAAATTGGGAAAAATATAGAGAATAGGAGAATAAATGTTAAAAGAAGAAGTTTTAAAAACAATAAAAACCTATAACTTAATAGAAAAAAATGATAAAGTTGTAATAGGCGTATCAGGCGGACCAGACTCGATATGCCTATTACATCTGCTATATAGCATAAAAAAAGAATTAGGATTTGAAATAGTAGTTGCGCATATTAACCATCAAATAAGAAAAGTTGCAGATAGTGAAACTGAATATGTTAAAGATTTTTGCAAAAACTTGGGAATAGAGTGTTTTGTTAAAAAAGAAAATATTACGGAATTAGCTAAAAAACAAAAAAAAGGCACAGAAGAAGTTGGAAGGCAAGTTAGGTATGATTTCTTTGAAGATGTTGCTCAAAAAACAAACTCTAATAAAATTGCAACAGCACATAATTCGAATGACAGGGCAGAAACTGTAATTCTAAACATCTTAAGAGGAAGTGGAATTTCAGGGCTTAAAGGTATTGAAGCAATGCGTGATAATAAATATATCAGACCATTGATTTTCACAAAGAGGGAAAAAATTGAAGAATATTGCCAAGAAAATAATTTGAATCCTAAAATTGATGAATCAAATATGGAAAACATTTACAACAGAAATAAAGTGCGCAATATTATAATTCCATACATAGAAAAAGAATTTAATAAAAATATAATTCAAACAATAAATAGGTTATCAGATGTAGCAACAGAAGAAAATGAATTTCTACAAAAGCTAACAGAAGAACAATATAATACAATTTCAACAATCGAAAATGATACAATAATATTAGACTTAAAAAAATTCAATCATTTGGAATTAGTAATAAAAAGAAGGTTAATACTATATACTATAAATGAGGCAATTCATACAACAAATGGTATTGAAAAGGTTAATATTGATGATATTATTAAACTTTGCAAAAATAATATAGGAAATAAATATCTAAGTCCAATAAAATTAATAAAAATATATGTAAAAAAAGGTAAAATATATTTCATAAAAAACCTTGAAAATAATTAAGTGGTATGATATATTATTAAAATAAACAAGAGAAAAGGATGGTAAAAAATATGAAGAACAGTGTAAGAACAATTGTAATGTGGCTAATAATTGGAGTTATAAGCATTATATTGTTATCAGCAATAATTGAAAATGCAGAAACAAAGATGACCTATGATGAATTAGTTAGTGCAATAAACAATTCAAAAGTAGAAAAAATAGAACTTGAAGCTGATGGAAATAGAGCTTATGTCAAATTAAAAAATGATAAAGTTGAAAAGGAAGTAAATATTCCAAGTATTGATAGCTTTATGACAGAAATAAGTGATGACATAGCAGCACAAAGATTCACTTTCGAAGAAAAATCAGAATCAATATGGATAAGAATTTTAGGACTTTTATCACCATTTGCAATAATTATAGTATTCTTTATATTCTGGTTCTTGATAAGTAGTGGTTCTCAAGGTGCAGGAAATAAAACAATGACATTTGGAAAGAGCAGAGCAAGAGTGTTAAATGCAAATGAAAAAGGAAAAGTAACTTTTAAAGATGTTGCAGGTGTAGATGAAGAAAAAGAAGAATTACAAGAAATTGTAGAATTTTTAAAGTCACCAAAGAAATTCACAGATATGGGTGCAAGAATTCCAAAAGGAGTATTACTTGTAGGTCACCCAGGAACAGGTAAAACACTTTTAGCAAAGGCAGTTGCAGGAGAAGCAGGAGTTCCATTTTTCATAATAAGTGGTTCAGACTTTGTTGAAATGTTTGTTGGTGTAGGTGCATCAAGAGTTAGAGACTTATTTGAACAAGCAAAAAGAAATGCTCCATGTATAGTTTTCATTGATGAAATAGATGCAGTAGGTCGCCAAAGAGGTGCAGGTTTAGGAGGAGGACATGATGAGAGAGAGCAAACATTAAACCAATTATTAGTTGAAATGGATGGATTCTCAGCAAATGAAGGAGTAATAGTTTTAGCAGCAACAAACAGACCAGATGTACTAGATAAAGCACTATTAAGACCAGGAAGATTTGATAGACAAATTGTAGTATCATCACCAGATGTAAAAGCAAGAGAAGAGATACTAGAAGTTCATAGTAGAAAGAAAAAATTAGGTGAAGATGTAGATTTAAAAGTAATAGCAAAAAATACAGCAGGATTTTCAGGAGCAGACCTAGAAAATGTAATGAATGAAGCATCACTGCTAGCTGCAAGAAGAAACAAGCAAGAAATCAACATGCAAGATGTTGAAGATGCAATGATAAAAGTTACAATGGGACCAGAAAAGAGAAGCAGAGTAAGAAGTGAAAAGGAAAATAAATTAGTAGCTTTTCATGAAGCAGGCCATGCGGTAGTAAGCCATTACTTACCAACACAAGATACAATTCATCAAATATCAATAGTACCTCGTGGAATGGCTGGTGGATATACAATGTATAGACCAGATGAAGACAAGAATTTCATGTCAAAAATTGAAATGGAAGAATCAATTGTTGGGTTGCTTGGAGGAAGAGTTGCAGAAAGCTTAGTACTAGATGATATATCAACAGGAGCAAGCAACGATATAGAAAGAGCATCAAAAATTGCAAGAGACATGGTAACAAAATATGGGATGAGTAAAACTCTTGGACCAATAGATTTTCAAGGAAAAGAACCATATGAAATGCAAATATTTGGAGAAGATATTGGAGATAAAATAGGACAAGAAGTTAAAAAATTAATTGATACAGCATATAATGATGCACAAGAATTGTTAAAACAACATAGAGATAAATTGGATTTAATAGCACAAGCATTGCTAGAAAAAGAAAAAATAAATGAAGAAGATTTTAAAAGATTTTTTAGCTAAAATAAAATTTGAGAAAAAGCAGTTAGACAATAAAAACAGTCTAGCTGTTTTTATGTATAAAATTTATATAAATATCTCCTTACTATATTAGTAATATAAATGTAAAATGAATGTAATTAAAATGAAAAAATAGTATGCTAAAATAAAGAAAAGGAGAATGTATTATGAAAAAACAATTAATAAGAAAATTAACAATATCATTTATAATGTTATTAATATCAATAGTATTAATAACAACATCAAATGCTGCATTTAAGCTAACAATAGGGCTAACAGGAGGAAAGACAGATATAAAAGTAGGAGACGAAGTAGAAGTAACAATAAGCCTAAATGAAAAAATAGTAGCATGTGATTTTGAAGTTAAATATAATCAAGAAATTTATCAATTTGAAGAAAGCTTAACAACAGGAATGTATGCAGCGGTAAATGGAGATAAATTATCATGTATATATTATGATTTGGCAGAAAAAGGGACAAGTACGCTTAAATTAAAATTTAAAGCATTAAAAGAAACAAGTACAAAAACAACATTTGGGCTAGAAAATGTAAAATTTAGAACAAAAGGACAAGAACAATCATATACAGGAAATAATATAGAAGGATTAAATAATGTATTAACAATAAACTCTGTTAGCAAAGTGACAACAGGAAACACAACGGGAAATACAACAGGAAACACAACAGGAAATACGACTGGAAACACAACAGGAAATACGACTGGAAACACAACAGGAAACACAACAGGAAATACAACAGGGAATACAATAGGGAATACAACAGGAAACACAACAGGAAATACGACTGGAAATACAACAGGGAATACAACAGGAAACACGACAGGAAATATGACTGGAAACATAACAGGAAATACAGTAGGAAAAACCACAACAAGTACAGAGGCAACAAAGATTTTGCCAAAAGCAGGAACGAGAGAAAATTGTGGATACATATTACTAATATGTTCAATATTTTTAATGTTATCAGCAATATTTAAATATAAAGAAAAAGAACTAAACAAAATATTTAAAGCAGGAGGATTAATGTTAGTAATAACAGTAGTAACATTAACAACAGTAGGAAATCTAAAAACATATGCAGCAGATACAGAAGGAAAAATAGAAATAAAATTTTATAAAAATTTAATAGGAACTAACAAAAATGCAACAATAGCATTAAACAACAATACAAAAAATATAAATAAACAGACAGCCAAAAGTAACAATAGTAATATAACAGAAATAAAAAATAGTAATGGAGAGACAATAGAAGATACAACTAATATAAAAACAGGAGATAAAATACAAATAGGAACAGAAGAATATGAAGTAATATTATATGGGGATTCAAATAAAGATGGAACAATATGTGGAGAAGAAGATATAAAAACAATAGTAAATGACTATTTAGGAAAAAATAAATTACAAGGAATAGAAAAAATAGCAGCAAACTTAGCAAACGAAGATGAAAAATTAGACACAGATGACATAATGAAAATGATAAAAGTATACAATGGAAAATCAACAAATATAATAGACAAAGAACCAGAAGGAAATATAGAACCTAAAAAAATATCAGACTATGTAAAAATAGGAGATTACATAGAATATACACCACAAAGTGAAACAACAACATATAAAATAGAATCAAAATATTCTGGATATGATAATGATGTAGAATTTACACAAGATAATTTAAAATGGAGAGTATTAAATATAAATGAAGATGGAACAATAGATGTAATAAGTGATGAACCAACAAATAAAGATGTTTAT
>ERZ824488.1355-NODE-1355-length-27350-cov-10.135886_pt1 | contig 27350 bp, 35 predicted proteins | sample MGYA00519936_ERZ824488 | MGnify/ENA primary metagenome ERZ824488 (study PRJEB31778, sample SAMEA3449153) | human gut metagenome | biome: human gut; feature: human-associated habitat; material: faeces | place: United Kingdom | collected 2010/2012 ... | reverse complement strand
GTATAAGGAAGTCTATGAGCCGACCTATACCACGACACCCGAAAAACAGGGTTAATGGAGGTAACACACAATGGATAACGAGAGAACTGCAGTCATCACGATCGGTGACGAGGAATACACACTCCTGCTTACCACCAAGGCTACCAAGGAAATCGCCCTCGTAATCTATTTCGCATCTAAAAAGAATAACGGAGGTAAACGATAATGGGAAAAATCACACTCAGCGAGGGATTTACGGTGATCCCGGAAGGAACTCACATCTTCAAAATCATCGAAGTCAACTATAAGGAACAGTTCGGCAAGCTCGAAATCAAGATGAAAACCGCCAAGGGTCAGACCCACATTGAGCGTTTTTCTCTGCTCAAAGCAGACGGCTCTACCAACGAAGGTGCGCTCAATGCCTTCTCCTATTTCGCAAGAGCGGCTACCGGCGACTTCTCAGCGCAGAACATTGACCCGGAAGAACTTGTCGGCTTCTTCGTGGAGTGCGATGTCGAACATGATATTCAGCCCTCCAACAAAAACCCCGATAAGAATGTCACCTTCGTTCGTCTCGCTGATAAGAGACACGCCGAAGGGTATGACGAGGAAGAGGTTGTTACACCTCCTCCTGCAAAGAAGAAAGCGGCAGCCCCTGCCCCCGCAAAGAAAACAGAGATCAAGGCAGAAGATATTGACCTTGATGCCCTACTCGGATAAGAAACTCGGTATGCGGGTGGCGGTCTCTGTACCGCCCCCGCTATACCCCTACGGAGGTAATACTTATGACTGAAAACGAAAGAATCGAACTGTTCAAAGAGGAAATGGAATCCTGCTTTCCGCAGATACTTCCGTTCGGGATAGTTGAGAAGTTGCAGTCAATGAACTTCTTTACCGCTCCTGCTTCCATTCATCATCACGGTCAATATGAAGGGGCGCTATTCGATCACTCTTACGAAGTTATGAAAGCCCTTCTTGATCTTACCGATAAACTCGGTTTGATATGGGAACGCCCGGAATCCCCGTACATTGTGGGTATGTTCCACGACCTCTGCAAGACAGATAACTATATCCACCGTGAGGAACATGGAGAAGAAGCGTGGGAGTATAACAATGCGACCCTCCTTCCCGGACACGGGGAGAAGTCCGTGATCCTGCTTCAACAGATCATTAGCACCCCTCTCACCGAGGAAGAACTGCTCTGCATCCGTTGGCACATGGGCGCATTTGACAACAAGGAGAATTGGAACAGTTATGGGCGGTCTGTCACCGAATATCCGAATGTCCTCTTCACCCATACGGCAGATATGATAGCGGCGAGGATTATGAGAATATGAGATACGACACAATCCCGCCCGAACTCACAGCTCTTCCTCAATGGGTCTGCGCTTGGAAGAACTCGAAGATCCCAATGCAAGCCAAGGTCAAAAAAGGTGCTTCATCTGTTTCCCCGGAGACTTGGGCGACCTACGAGGAAGCAAAAGCCGCCGTAGAAAACGGCACTTATGACTACCTTGGTTTCGTCTTTAACAACAACGGTATTATCGGTATCGACATTGACTGCGGGTATGATGAGGACGGTTTTCTTTCAGAGATAAGCATTGACTGTATAAGGGCTTGTAGATCCTACACAGAGCAATCCCGGAGTGGCAGAGGTATTCATATCTATCTCAAAGGCACTCTGCCCTTCAAAGGCAAAAACAATGGTGCGGGGTTGGAGATTTACCGTAGCAGTCGCTACTTCCTTGTGACTGGCGAGAAACTGATCTACGAGACTATCATTGAAAATCAAGAAGCCATTGACTATATCGTAGAGAAGTATTTTCCCAAAGTCGAAAAGGAAAGCAACGGTACAGGTACGGGGCGTATCTACTCGCCGCATTACTCAAAGCCGGAGAGCGGTAAAATATCAATTCAGCCCTCGTACCCGCCAATACCGCAAGGTATGAGAAACCTATCCCTTACTTCTCTTGCAGGGCAACTCCACAATCAAGGGTATGGGAAGAAAGAGATATATGTCGAGCTTCTGAAAGCCAATCAAGCCGCCTGTAAGCCGCCCCTGTCGGTCGCAGAAATACAAACGATAGTCAATAGCGTTACAAAGTACAGGAGGTAGGATATGGAAGATAGATGCGTAATTTGTGGTGAGGTTATCCCCGAAGGAACGATGGTCTGTCGGCTCTGTGCGGGATCAGAACACAACCCCGTCACCCCGGAATATATCTGCGCCCGGCTCGGCGACCTCTTCGGTTATCCTTGCACCTACTCACCGCAGGAGGAAGAACTGCACGACACCGAGGAAAAGTGCGAGTGGTGCTATAAAAGACTTTGTCAGTTTGTAAGTGAGGAGAAGAAAAAATGACTTGTAGAGATTGCATTCATTGCAAAGTGTGTAAGCACTATAAACATTTTGAAGATTGTGAAGATTATCAAAAAAACTGTTTTTATAAAAATGACACCGAACGTCTTGCCTTAAAAGCACTACTGTATGCGGCAATGCAGAGTAGACCGTATAAGTATAACGGATTTTTTATTGAAAGAACCGAACTCGGTGGCGTAAAAGAGATTCCGTTCAGAAAAGCTACGGAAATAGTTTCGGAGAAACTTTATCAATTTATAAGTGAGGAGAAGAGGAAATGACTTGTAAAGACTGTTTAGGCAATTATCTTGGCTACTGTAAATTTGATTGTCTTTCTGCTGACAAATGCGACAATTTTCAAGACCGCTCCGCGTGGGTGAAGTTGCCGTGCAAAGTGGGGGATAAGATATGGATTATCCGAACGCTGACATATCCAATAAAGCCGAACGATAAAAGGGATAGGATCATAACGCAAGATAAAATACAGAAAATTTTTTTTGAAAGAAAAGGGCTATCGTTGAAGACTTTTATGGATACAATATCGGCTCAAAAAATCGGCAAAACCGTATTTCTCTCCCGCGAGGAAGCGGAGAGGGCGTTGAAAGGAGTATAAATACAATGAGCGGTAAATGCAGACCGTGTTTGCGGGAAAAGACGCTTGCGAATCTTGACCGTGCTTCGAGAGCAGGTTACATCTCTATCACGGACTATAACTGTGTAAAATCGGTATTTGAAAAACTTGCCGAATACGAGAAACGAGAGAAAAGGGGTACAAAAGAATGTTAATACTGATTGATATAATTAGTTTGGTTTTGATTGTTGTAGGGGCGATTTTGTTACATAAATCTTGTGGTGACAGCGGCTTTGCACCAGCAATATTAGGCGGACTTTGTTTCTTCGCTTCGTTCGCATTCACGCTTGCTTGTCTTGGCTCAATCATTTCTGCTGAAAAATCGTGTCCACCGCAGATTCAGATGTATGAAGAGGAAAACAAAAAGATTGAGGCGCAAATATCCGAAGCAGTACAGGTCTATTTGGCACATGAGAGCGAGGTTTACTCCAACATAAAACTTCCCGACGATAGTTTAGTGTCTGTTGTTGCGGCGATTCCCGAACTCAATTCGTCACAACTCATCTCCAAACAGATTGAGATATTAGAAAGTAACAATGAGAAAATAAAAGAACTGAAAGAAAAGGTTGCACAGTTAAGCGCAAGTAAATGGTGGCTTTATTTTGGGGGTTAATAAAATGAAAAAAGAAGAAAGATATTACCACGAATGCCCGACATGCAGAAGCCCTTATGTAGACGATAATTACTGTCCGATTTGCGGACAGGCGTTAGATTGGAGAGGTGAAGATGATTAAGTATTTTTGCGATATATGCGGTGATAATGATAGTTGCTATTGCTTTGTGTCACCACCCGGAGGGCATAATCAGATACTACAAGAACAGGAGGAAAAAGAATGTCAGATAAAGAAATGTCCTACGAGGACAAAGAACTATTTCAACTTAGCAACGGTCGCTATATAATGTCGGAAGAACTCTCCGACAAAATGTTTTATATCAAGCGTATTCAGCCGGAGTCTTATCAACTCGACAATAGCGGGTATTCGTGGGACGAAAGCGGAATGGCAGAACTCTTCTCCGAGTGTTACAAGAGCGACACTCGCTACTGCCCGGAAGCCAAGTCGTGGTACACCTATGACAAAGGTGTATGGAAGAAAGATGTCGGCTCTCTGCTCGTAGCGGAAAAGATAAAAGAGTTCACCCGCCTTATGGTACTCTACTGCGGCGAGATCACAGACGAGGACAAGCGCAAGTCCTACTTTGCTTTCATAAACAAAATGGGCGACCGGCGTTTTCGTGACCGTCTTATGAAGGATGCTGCAAGCGTGTATCCAATAAAGGCAGCGGAGTTCGATGCCAACCCTAACCTTATCAACTGTCTCAACGGAACATACGACCTTGAAAATATGTGCTTCCGTGAACATGATTGGCGGGACTTCCTCACAATGCAGACCAACTTTGAGTACACAATGCAAGAGGATGTTCGGTGCGAGAGGTGGGAGCAATTTATAACTGAGGTCACGAGCAGAGACAAAGACAAAGCAGATTACCTTCAAAGAGCCTTGGGCTACTCAATGCTCGGTACTTCAAAAGAGGAATGTATGTTCATTCTTCACGGTAAGACAACGAGGAACGGCAAGTCAACTCTGCTCGGTACAATTCATCACCTACTCGGAGACTATGCCACCGTCAGCCCTGTTTCTATCATCTGCAAGAGCGACCGGGCGAAGAACGCAGAAGCGGCTTCTCCCACTATCGCAGGGTTAAAGGGTAAGCGTTTTGTTACAATGGCTGAGAGTAATCAGTACGGAAGGTTGGACGAGGAGACCATTAAGCAACTCACAGGCGGCGAGGAGATTTCTGCTCGTAATCTGTACGAAGCTCAAATGACATACCTCCCGCAATTTACAATGTGGCTCTCCTGTAATGACCTCCCCTCCGTGCAAGACAAATCTCTCTTCGCTTCTGATCGTGTAAGGGTGATAGAGTTTAACAGACATTTCACTGAGGATGAGCGGGACGAGAGCCTTAAAGAAACCTTCCGTACACCCGAAGCAATGCAAGGTATCTTTACTTGGCTACTCATAGGCTACTTCCGTTATAAGCGGTTTGGTCTGAAAATGTGCGAGAGCATGAAGAAGGTTATCAAACAGTATGAGAAAGATAACGACCTTGTGTTACAGTTCCTCGAAGAGAAATGCACAAAGACCGAGGACGGCGGCACAAAGGCAAAAGCCCTGTACGATGCGTATAAGATTTGGTGCAGGAGCAACGGCTATTTCGTAATGAGTGCAAAAAAGTTTAATGCGAACTTGGAAACTCACCCGGAATGGCATAATGGTAAGAGAATGTCACACGGTTATGCAGTTTTTGACGGTGTAACCTTGAAAACGGGTAGTTAAGGTAGTTCATTTTAAGTATTTTCAGTAAAGTCCTCTATATATGCGTGTATATAGAAGAGTTTATAGCAAAAAGCGAAAATAAACTACCACAACTACCCGAAAGGCGAAAGGAGCGTTTTAATGGATAAGAAAGAATTGACGAAACTCGGAGGAGAAATCGTCAAGCGTGGGCGACCAAAGGGAACGGGAGGAAATGAGCGAAAAGATTTATCGTGGAGTGGTAATAAAGAATTGCAACCGGGAGACAATAGCAAGTTTCTTCGTCATGCTCTTGCAAGTTGGGATTTACCGCCGATAGATATTTCTGATGCTTCCCAAGTGGCACAAAGGATTGAATGGTTTTTCAGTCATTGTGCAGAGGACGATATGAAGCCAACTGTCATAGGATTGTGTAATGCTCTTGGTATTGACAGAAGTACTTTTTATCGTTGGGGAACGGGTGAGTTCAGAAAAGGCGAAACGAGCGACCACTACACCCTTGTAAAAAAGGCACGAAATATCCTTGAAGAATTGTGGGAGGATTATATGCTCAATGGCAAGATCAATCCCGTTACCGGGATCTTCCTCGGCAAAAATCATTTCGGCTATGCAGATAAGCAAGAAGTCGTTTTGACTCCGAACAGTCCGCTCGGAGACACAAAGGACACAAAGGAGCTTGAAGAGCGGTATATTGAAAGTGTTGTCGAGGACGAATAAAAACGCACAAAGGCGCACAAAGGCAGTTGCAGGAGGACGGGAAGCGGCAAGCCCCGCCGCCGTCCTCGTCTGAAATCCACGCCGAAACAGATACAACGAAACCCCGCCGGGCGGCTGTGCTGCTCGTTGCGGGGTTTTGCTTGTCCTCGTGGTTGCCCTCTCTGCGGCTCTCTGTGCGGCGTTTGTGGTGTTGGTAGTGTGTTTATATGGGTAAGAGTAAAAACGCCTTGTAAAGCGTTTTATATGGCTTTACGGCGATAGGGTAAAAGAAAAGCCCCGACACGCTGTCGGGGCTTGTGTCTTATCTGCTCCACCAGTGGCGGCGGGGCTTGTCTTTCTGATCTGTCCACCATTGCACACGGGCAGCAAGGTCGGCGGGGTCTGTGTATGGTATCTTGACTAATTCGGGGCGCATTGTTTCCGGCGTGAGGTAGTACCCGAAGCCGAAGCGGGGCAGCGTTTCCGCTCCTTTGGTGTTTATGATGTTTCGGGAGTCTTGCGCCGTGGGGCAGCGCAGAGCAAGCCGGGAATCCATATTGACTTTAATTTGTCCGTTTATAATGTCTTTCGTGGGTCTCTGCGTGGCTGCTATCAAGTGAAGATGCGCCGCCCGTCCGAGTTGTGCAAGGCGTTGCAACTGCGGGAGCGTGTCCTGTTTCTGCGTTGTCATAAGGTCGGCGAACTCGTCTATAATTATATAAATATGCCCGCCGTCCCATTCTTTCAGCCCTTGCGCCTGTAATGTCTTGTATCGGTCATCCATAAGGGCAACGGCGGCGGCAAGCGTGGCGGCGATCTCGTCCGGCTCTGATGCGTACAGCAAGCAATGCGGCAGCGTTCTATATTGGTTTAATTCAACCCGTTTTGGGTCTATCAGGATAAACCCGCTGACGGTCGGCGGCTTGTAAAGAGCGGTATATATTAGGCTGTTTATAAGTACACTTTTACCGCTTCCCGTGCTTCCTGCTATGAGTATATGTGGCTGTTTAAGCATATCGAGACAGACCGCCGCCGCCATTCCTCCGGGCGTGTTCCATTGTGTCAAGGTCTGCTCCCCCTTTATTTTCTTTTTTTCCTGCTTTTATAAAATATAGCTGTTAGGGCTTCCGGCTTGAAGTCCGGCACGCTCTCCCGATCAATTAAACCCCGTGCGGCGTATGTTCGCAAAGTTTCATTTGTAATTTTGAATTGTGCATACATTTCCGCAAATTCATTATATTTTGATTCGAGAACGGGCAAAAGTTCTTGTAATTCTTTTATTTTTTCTTTTGCGTAAATTTCCGCTTTTGATTCGACTTTCCCGGAGCAGATCGGGCAATATTTCGAGCCATTCGGCAAAGTTATATGTTTTCCGCAAGATTTACAAATATATTGATGATTCATTCTTTTATTTTCCTTTCTGAAAGAAGAGCCGCCAAGGGCGGCGGCTCTCTGTGCTTTTATAAAATTTTCATTTCGGCAAAGTTTTTCATTTCTCCGGCGATCCCTTCGGGAGTGTTCGCCCACATTTCAAGCCATTTCGGGAAATGATAGCATAAATATTCATTGAGGTTTTCGAGGTTTTCGGGCTTGCTTGCAAGGTCTTTTATTGCTTGGGTAAAAATGTCGGCGTTTTTCTTGTTCTGCTGATATTCTGACATTGCGCGCCCCTCCTTTACTGCTTGCGGGTTATGGTGTAGGCGTTAAAAGTTTTACCGCTTGCCACCTGTCGCCACTCATAGCCGCAAGCCTCGAAAACGGAACGGAAGCAAGAAACACCGCAACCGCCATCAAAGGACGGAAGCCCGGCGAAGGTATGAACGGAATATGGGAACGGTTTGCCGGTTTCGGCGTGGTCGTATAAAATACGCATGATTTCCGGGTTGGCGTTCATTGCTCCGGCTATGGCTGCGGATTCCTTATCATATCCGCAACCGCTTGCGCCGTCCTCTGTAACGGTCGCCCACGCTCTAACGGTGGCGCGTGGATTCCATCCCCAAGTGCGGGAGCGGTGGAACTCTACCGAAATATCAACAGAGGGAGCAACGGCGGCGGCTTCTGCTGCGGCGAGTTTTTCGAGCCTTTCGGCGGTGCGCTTGGCTTCCTGTCTTGCCTTCTTTGCTTTGATCCTGTCGAGGATGTCGGCGGCGGGTTTCTCGTCCGGGTTGGTGGCTTTGAGTGCTGCAAAGGTTTTCGGGGTTGTCTGATCTCTGTAATACCAAGAGCCGAGAAGCTCGGCGGCGGTCTTGGTCTCGATTTCTGCGTTAAACTTTGCGAGGGTTTCGGCTTCGTGTGCTGCAATTGCTTTTTTGATGTTTTCGTACATTGTTAGTACCTCCGTTATAGGTATTGATTTTTTACCGGTGGTCTGCTATAATAGAGGAGCAGCCGCCCGGCGTGGGTTGGTTGTGTGGGGCGTTCCGTTGCTCTGTGGTAGGGGTTAGCGGTGCGCCCTTTTCTATTACGCTATCATTATATCATACTTGTATTTACTTGTCAATAGTAAATGCAAAAGTTTTTCAAGATTTTTTGCAACTCGTCCGGCTGCTGTGCGTTTTTTGTGCGTTCCGTCCGGCTCTGATCCTGCCGGGGCTACGGTGTACCCGTGGGGGATTGCGGCGGGCGTTGCGGGCGGGGGTGAGTGCCGTAAGTACACTCGAAAAATAAAAAGGACTTTTTATATAAACCCCTTGACATTTGCATTTACCTGTGTTATACTAAATGCAACAAGCAAGGAGGTCACACCTATGCAGACATTCAAAAACGCTATTGGCTATGTTCGTGTATCAACAGAACAACAGGCAAAAGACGACAAGTTCGGTATTGATGTTCAGAAGCAAGCAATTCTTCTCTATGCTAATACCAATGGATATAACATTGTCGATTGGAAGATTGACGAAATCAGCGGCGCAAAAGATGACCGCCCTGCCCTGAACGAAATCCTCTACGGAGACAATGTTACCAACCCTCCGTTTGAAGCGGTGATTGTTTTCAAGAACGATCGTCTTGCCCGTGACACGAAATTGTACTTCTACTACCTATACACTCTTGAAAAGAAGAACATTCGGCTTCTAAGTACCAAAGAGGAGTTTGCAGAAGGTAGCGAATTCGCAAATATCTATCGTGCGCTTCTCCAATTCGTTGCAGAGCAGGAACGAAAGAACATTGCAATCAGAACGAGCAAGGGTAGAAGCATTAAGGCACAGTGCGGCGGTTATTCAGGCGGTCGTTGTCCCTACGGATATAAGGTCGAAAACGGCAGACTAATTATTAACGATACTGAACGACCGATTGTCGAGTATGTATTCAAAAGATTTGATGAGCATACTCCGATGCTCACCATTGCTGATGAGCTTAACGACTTTGGGTATCGTACCCGTAAAGGTACAAAGTTTCAAAACACGAGTGTTCGTAGCATTGTAAATAATCGTCCTCTGTACGAGGGAATGTACAAGTACGGTAAAGAAATGAATTGGGTCAAAGGCGTTCATGAGCCGATTTTAGGTTCGTAATTTTTATAACGAGAGAGGGGTAGTGTATGAAACTTGTAAAAATGAGTTGTCCTAACTGCGGTGGAATTTTGGAGGTATCGGATGTCTCGAAACAAGTCAAGTGTCCTTTCTGCGATTCCGTCATTGCTGTTGATGACGAAGTAAAGTATATCCAATTTGATAATACCGAAAAGGCGGGGTACGATTTTGAACAGGGGCGCATGAGGGCGCAACAAGAAGCGGTGTCCGCTCAAATTGCGGAGGAACAAACTCGTGTTCAAGCGCAGCGGGATGCAGAACGCAGAAAGAAGAATCTTGTTTGGTGGGTACTTGGTTGGATTTTCTTATTTCCCGTTCCCCTGACCGTCTTGATAGTCAAATCAAAGAAACTTAAACCGTTGTGGAAAGTCATTTTAGTTATTTTGTTGTGGGGTGCTATTCTTTTGTTTGGAGCGTTATCGGGAAACGACGATTCGCAGATTAAGAGTACATCTACCTCCGCACAGATATGTATTACAGGAGATTTGTTATGAAAAATAAGCGTGAAGAAAACCCGATGTTTACTAAAAAGGGCACATGGCTGTGGCTTTTGTGCGCTCCCGCTGCGCTTGTCGCAAGTGCTTGTCACGAGAGTAAAAAGGAAGTTAAGAAGAAAAAAGTGAAACGCCATAAGAGAGCGGTCGAGTATTGGGATTGGCTCAACGGCGGCGGGCTTTAATAGGCACATACAACAGGGTATGTGTAACAGTCAACAGGGACTATCTCGTAATTGGGTAGTCCCTTTCTTTTTTGGAGGTAAACGATGAATAAAAACCTGATTTCAAAAATTTTTCAAAAAATAAAAAAGACACCTACGGATATTGCCGCTTATGAGGATTTGTTTGCCCTTTGCCGTAATATCGAGCAGGAGGACTTTACCCTCTCTCACTCCACCAACGAGGAACTGCGCAAGGCGGTTACAGCGGCAATAAAGCACCGAAAAAATGTTGAGGTTTTTTTCGAGCTTTACAAGAGAACGCTCTTGTTTGATGCCCCGCATTTTTTTGATTCGTATCTGCTTTACATTGAAATCAATCGTAAGCCGAGTGAACGATTTTATCAACCCCGGCGCAAGGTGTTGAAACGAGTGGTAGATTCCCTGCAAAAACTAACCGATGATGAGTTGGACGAACTGTTTATCTCTATGCCCCCTCGTGTCGGCAAAACAACAATCCTCATGTTCTTTGTGACTTGGCTTATCGGTAAAAAGAGCGAAGCATCTAACCTGTACTCCGCTTATTCTGATACTATCACCAAAGCATTTTACAACGGTGTTTTGGAGATTATCAATGACCCAGTAACCTATCTTTGGCATGATGTGTTCCCGAACGCTAAGCTCGTTCAGACCAATTCACAGGATGAAACTATCAACATTGACCGAAAGAAACGCTATCCCTCTCTAACTTGCCGTTCTCTCTACGGTACGCTGAACGGTGCTTGTGACTGCAACGGCTTTGAAATCTCGGATGACCTTATCGGTGGTATCGATGAAGCCCTTAGCAAGGATAGACTTGTTTCGGCGTGGAGTAAGGTTGATAATAACCTCCTGCCCCGTGCGAAAGAGAAAGCCAAAATCCTTTGGTGCGGTACTCGGTGGTCTATGATTGACCCTGCCGGATTAAGAATGGAACTCTTGGAAAATGACGAAAGATTTAAGAATCGTCGTTATGAAATAATCAATCTTTCCGCTCTTGACGAAAATGACGAGAGCCAATTTGACTACGATTACGCAGTGGGCTTTTCTACGGACTATTACCGTATGCGCCGTGCTTCTTTTGAGAGAAATAACGACATGGCTTCTTGGAACGCCCAGTATATAGGAGAGCCGATAGAGCGTGACGGTGCGTTGTTCTCACCGGGCGAATTTCGTTATTACAACGGAGTACTGCCGGACGGAGAACCAGACAGAATATTTATGGCGGTTGACCCTGCCTTTGGCGGCGGTGACTTTGTTGCCGCTCCTGTCTGTTTCCAGTACGGGGATGATATTTATGTTCATGATGTTGTGTATGACAGCGGGGATAAGAAAGTCACGCAGCCGCTTCTCGCACAGGCGGTAATCAAAAATAATGTTGCGGCTATGCAGATAGAAGCGAACAAGTCAACCGAAGCGTACAAAGAGGGCGTACAGGAGGAACTTAAAAAGCAGGGGCGCAGGATAAATCTGACTACAAAAGCCGCTCCCTCGGATAAGGCGAAGTTCCAACGAATTTTTGATAAAGCCCCCGACATTAGGGAAATGATGATATTCCGTGAATCAGGCAAGCGTAGTAAGGCTTACAGCCTGTTTATGCAAAATGTGTTCTCCTACAAAATGTTCGCAAAGAATAAAAACGATGATGCACCTGACAGTCTCGCTATGGCAATCGCTATGGCACGCAATACTTCGGGACGGGTAGAAGTATTTAAGCGAATTTTTTGAAAATTTTTACTCTCCAATGCTATTATTTGTTAAAATCACTTGACAAGCATAGGAGAATTGTGTATAATAAGATATGATAAGTGGGTTTATAAGGAGGTGCTGAAATGGATAAGCGTACATTGTACGGTCGGGAAGTAATCTATACCGACTTCGATGAGATTACGCCGGAGAATGTTTTGAAGGTTCTCGACAGGGCTATGACTGCTCACGCCCGTAACCGTGCCGACATCCAGTACCTATACGAGTATTATAAGGGCAAACAACCTGTTCTTGACCGTGCAAAAGAGTTCCGTCCCGAAATCTGCAATCGGATTGTCGAGAACCGGGCGAATGAGATTGTCTCTTTCAAAGTCGGTTATCTTATGGGAGAGCCTGTGCAGTATGTCAGTCGTTTAACCGATGACAGCGGCGCAACCGATGCAATCAATCTTCTCAACGATTTTGTGTTCGCAGAGGATAAGGCGGCAAAGGACAAAGAACTTGCTGATTGGTTTACCATTTGCGGTACTGCTTATCGAATGATTTTGCCCGACCCGAAGGGCGAAGAGGACGAGTCTCCTTTTGAGATTTATACGCTCGATCCCCGTAACGCATTTGTGGTGTATCATAGTGGGCTTGGGAATAAGCCTATGATGGGTGTTAAGTATGTAACCCATGAGGACGGCTCTGTTATTTTCTCTATCTACACCGACAAATATTATTTTGAGGTGTTGCAGCCGGGAACGATTAACCAAAGCAATTATACCCCGAAGTCGATTACCAAAAATGAGGGGCATATTTACGGTGATATTCCGATTATCGAATATCCCGCAAATTCTGCTCGGTTAGGTGCTTTTGAAATTGTCCTTCCTCTGCTTGATGCGCTCAACAATGTCTCCTCTAACAGACTTGACGGAATTGAACAGTTTATTCAGTCCCTCCTTATTTTGAAGGGCGTGGATATTGATTCCGAAGAATATAAGGCATTGAGAGAAAATGGCGGTTTGAAAGTCCCGTTGGAGGGTGATGCTTATTATGTTACTCAGGAGCTTAATCAAACGCAAACGCAAACCCTCGTGGATTATATGTATCAAACTATCCTCGTAATCTGCGGTATGCCAAACAGAAATGGCGGCAGTTCCACAAGCGATACTGGGGCTGCGGTAATTATGCGTGACGGTTGGTCGGATGCAGAAGCACGGGCGAAAGATACCGAGTTGATGTTCAAAATGTCGGAAAAGAGATTTCTCCGTTTGGCTATTCGCATTGCGAATACTTTGCGGGATATGGAGCTGAAACTTTCCGCTATTGAGATTCGCTTCACCCGCCGGAATTATGAGAATATTCAGGCGAAAGCGCAGGTACTCACTACACTTCTCGCTAATGATAAAATTCATCCTCGATTGGCGTTTGAACACTGCGGCTTGTTTGTCGATCCTGACCTTGCATATACTCAGAGTAAAGAATACTCAGATGAGCGAAAGAAAGAAGCGCAGAAAGAACTTGAAATGTTTGCTCAGACGGAAACGCAGAAGTCGAAGAAAAATGCGAATTGAGAAAGTGACAATACTCCTGATTCGGAGGACGATAAGCAATGACCTATGAATACACGGACAAGATAATTGCCTATATCGACAAGCAGTTGATTGAAAGATATTCCCGACTGAAAAGTTTGGTCTCTTTTGATGAGTTGAATGTTCTGAACGAGGTCAACACTTTGTACCGTGAATTGTACGAAATTGTTAAAAAGTCGTTTCTCCTTTTGGCTAATCAAGTTTATTCTCATACCACACAACGGAAGTCCTATCGTGACCTTGACGAAGAATGGATCGACTATCTTCTAACGGGGTACGACCCCGTGAGCAAATATGTGTTTGTCCACGAGATGGACAGGAAGTGCGCTCGACTAATAGAAGCCATTATTTCGAGCGACACCAAAGCACAAGAACTTGATGCTGCTTTGCGCTCAATGTCTTTCATGTGCAGGATATATGCGGACAGAGTTACTGATGAAGCCACAATGCAAGCGTACAACGATGACGGTGTACAACTTGTAAAGTGGGTTGCAGAAAGGGACGAAAAGACTTGCTCGATTTGTAAAAAACGGGACGGTCGTGTTTATAGCATCCACCTTGTACCCCCTGATCCACATCCTAATTGTCGTTGTCAGAGAGAAAGGGTGTGAATGTGGAATACGAGAAAATGTTTACCCCGGAGGTTATCGACCTCATAATGAAAATCGTGCGGAAAGGAAATGCCGCCGAGATAAAAAAAGAGAATAATAAACTCGTCATTGTAGAAATTGAACGGCGAGTTAGAAACAAGACCTCTATAATTGGGTAGAGGGAAACAGTCAACAGGGACTATGAGTAATTACACTCGTAGTCCCTTTTCTTTGTATATTAGCCGAAAGGCTTTATATAGGTTAGTGAAAACCTTAAAACGCAGAGAGAAACAACTCTACAAACAGAAATATAGTGCTGAGTGAACAGCCTTGTTAAACGCAGGAGGTAATTCTTATGGTGAAAATTGATACGAGCAAGATTGAGGGTTACGCTGAAATGACCCCTGAACAGAAAATCGCCGCTCTTGAAGCAGTCGAGTACGAGGATAATGCTACCGAACTCGAACGCTATAAAAATGCGGCATCTAAGGCAAACAGCGAAGCAGCCGAATGGAAGAGAAAGCATAATGCTCTCTTGTCCGAAGAGGATAAAAAGAAGCAGGAACGCGAAGAAGAGCTTACTACTCTCAGAAATAGAGTTGAGGAAATGGAAAAAGAAAAACTCATTTCCGAGCATAAGGCTCGTTTTCTCGCCCTTGGGTATGACGAAACACTTGCCGATGAAACCGCACAGGCTATGGCGAACGGTGAAACCGATAAGGTTTTTGCCAATCAAAAGAAGTTCCTCGAAAGCCACGATAAGGCTTACAAGGCTCAACTTATGGGGCAGACTTCTACTCCCCCTGCGGGCAGTTCTGCCGGAAACGGTAAAACTGATTACGCAAAAATGATTGAAGATGCACAGGGCAGAGGAGATTTTGCGGCAGTCGCATATTATACTCGCCTGTCCGAACAAGAAAATCAAAATAACAAGTAAAGGAGATTTTTACAATGGCTGATACTTTTGCAACCAGTTTCGGAGTGCTGAATTACTCCGGGATGCTTTTCAACAAGGGTAACACCCGTACCCCGCTCTCTTCGGTAATCGGTGGCAGAGCAAAGAATACAAATCATGTAGAGTTCGTGGTAGGTCAGAACTATACCACGGGCGGCGGCTCTCAGCCCGCTATCAGTGAGACCGCTTCTCTTACCGCTCCTGATGCAAGCGTAGTAACTCGTTCGCAGGAAACGAATGTTACTCAGATCTTTCAGGAGTCTGTCGGCGTTTCTTACGCAAAGCAGTCCAACATGGGTACTCTCTCCGGCGTGAATATCGCAAATCAGACCGCAAACCCCATCAATGAACTTGATTTTCAGGTTGCGGCTAAGATGCAGAAGATCGCTCGTGATATTGAGTACACCTTTATCAACGGCGTTTACAACAAGGCAACCACCGATGCGACAATCAACAAGACTAAGGGTCTCGTATCCGCCATTACTACCAATGTCAGGGCTATGGGTAACAAGCCCCTCGGTCTGTGGGACATTGCAGATATGGTGAAAAAGGTCTACGAGAGCAACGCTCCTACCACTGGTCTGTGCCTGTGGTGTGATGCAATCACTCTGTTTCAGATCAACGCCGATGCGGTACAGAACGGTCTTACCGTAATTCCCGCTGCTCGTGAGATTAACGGCATTGCGCTTTCGAGCGTTGTAACGCCTATCGGGGTTGTGTACCTTTATCTCGGCGAGTGCCTACCCGAAGGTACGGCTCTGCTTCTCGATCTCGATGTTATCGCTCCCGTTAATCAGCCGACTCCCGGCAAGGGCAACTTTTTCCTTGAAGAGCTTGCTAAGGTCGGTGCGGGTACGAAATATCAGATTTTCGGTCAGCTCGGTCTTGATTACGGACCGGAATGGTATCACGGCAAGTTCACGGGTATTGCTAAGACCTTTGCGAAGCCTGAGTATAGCCGTAGCGTTTATGTTGCGGGCGGTACTATCAATACAACTACCACTTCTGAGTCAACGAGTGGTTAATAATCGAAAGAGAGGTGAGCAGCAATGACAGACGAAGTAATGAAAGCAAGACTTTCTGCTTTAACGGGTGAGACCGATGATAACATTCTGCTCACCTTTCTCGATATTGCGGCAGAAAAGGTCTTAGCGAAATGCTACCCGTACCGACACGATAAGAGAAGTGTTCCAGCTCGGTATCATAATACGCAGTTGGAGATTGCGGTATATCTGCTCAATAAGCGTGGTGCGGAAGGGGAAACTGCGCATAACGAAAACGGTGTTAACCGTTCTTATGAAAGTGCGAGTGTTCCTGATTCTATGCTGAAAGGTATTGTACCGTTTGCTTCCATCTTTCCTTGGGAAGAAAGTTAGGTGTCGTTATGCGGTGTATGGAGCGAAATAAAACTTCATTCCATTATTGTTTGTACGAAAGTGAGAAACCCGTTATTGACGAAGCCGGAGACGAGACGGGAGAAACACAGGTAGTTTATTCTGACCCCGTGTTCCTCAAAGCCAATGTTTCTCCGGCAACGGGTAACTCCTCCGTAGAACAGTTTGGAAACTCTTTGCAGTATGATAAGGTTATCGTCCTTGACGATGTGACTTGTCCGATAGACGAACATACCGTTTTATTTGTGGATAAAACCCCGGCTTTTGACGGTGAAGGAGTTCCGCTTTTCGACTATATCGTGAAGAAAGTGGCTCGTTCTCTCAATAGCGTGTCTATCGCCATCAGCAAGGTTGAGGTGTCGTAATGGAGATAAGAGTAAAGGGTTTGGACAGTCTGATAAACAAATTGAAAACCTATCAAAAATCCCTCGAAGAGAAACAGCACCGATTGTTGGAGGAACTCGTTAAAATCGGCATAGATGTTGCAAGTGCGAAATTTCAAACGGCACAGTATGACGGTGATAATGATGTAATTGTCAACAAACAGCCTGAATGGGTTGGCGATAACAAACTGTTTCTTACGGCAACGGGCAGTTCGATCACCTTTATCGAGTTCGGCACCGGCATACATTATGCAGAGCAGCATCCCAAAGCCGCCACTCTCGGTGCTATCCGTGGGGCGTATGGACAAGGAAAAGGCTCTCGTGACAGTTGGGGATATTACGGAAATCCGGGTACGAACGGAAAAGTCGTTAAAGAAAACGACAAGGGTACGGTGGTTCTTACCCACGGTAATCCTCCCGCTCGTGCAATGTACGATTCTGCAAAGGAAATGCGTAGTCAAGTCGCAAATATCGCAAGGGAGGTGTTCAAAAATGGTTGACATTGAGAACGCCGTGTTCACAAAGGTTAAGACTGCTTTGACAAAGCAGTTTCCCAATATTACGGTCGAGAGTGTAACGACTTATAGTCCCTCAAAGTTTCCGTTCGTTTGCATTGAGGAAGCAGACAACTACTCATATTTACCCACAAGAGATACGAGTAGTAATGAAAATCACGCAACTGTGGTCTATGAAGTTAATGCTTATTCAAACAAAACGAGCAAGAAGAAATCAGAGTGCAAGGCTATTATCGCTACCGTTGACGAAGTAATGAACGAGTTAGGGTTTACCCGAAACACAAAAACCCCTATCAACTTGGACGAAGCAACCAAATATCGTATTTTCGCAAGATATACGGCGATTGTGTCCAAAACCAATACAATTTACAGGAGGTAATAAGTTATGGCTATTTCCACTTATAAAGTCTTTCTTATGAAGAAAGTAGACAACGCAGATACTTGGTCGAAGCTCGTTGACATTAAGGACTTCCCCGATCTCGGTGGTGCGCCCGAAATGCTCGAAACCACCACTCTTTCTGACGGTGCGCAGACATACATCCCCGGTATTCAGTCGCAGGATGCACTTGAATTTACGGCAAACTATACCAAAACCGACTTTGATACGCTCAAAGCACTCGAAGATAAAGACCTTAGTCTTGCGGTATGGCTCGGCGGCACGGTATCGGGTGGTACTGTTACTCCGACCGGCTCTGACGGTAAGTTCGAGTTTACAGGCAGATTGTCGGTATTCGTTGTCGGCGGCGGTGTGAATGAGGTCGTGGATATGACAATTTCCATTGCCCCGTCTACCGTAATTACGGTCGCAAGCGGCGATTAAGAGATATAGGAGGGCTTTATTATGGCAAAGACTATCACAATCAAGTACGAGGGTACTGAATATACCTTGGAGTTTACGAGAAGGTCTATTGAAGCAATGGAGCGGCAGGGCTTTGTCGTTAGTGATATTGGCGATAAGCCGATGTCCACTCTTCCCACTCTTTTTGCGGGAGCGTTTTTGGCTCATCACAGGTTTGTAAAGAAGGAAGTCATTGATTCCATCTTTGCGAAACTTACTAACAAGCAGGAGTTCATTCAGAAACTTGCTGAAATGTATAGTGAGCCGCTTGAAGCCCTGATGGACGAGCCGGAAGAGTCTGAGGGAAACTTGACTTGGGGAGCGAGTTGGTAAGTGACTCGCCGCCCCTTAACGGGGGCAAGTCGGTTAACGGCTCTGCCCCCTCTTCTTTGACTGAGCAATTCTATGAACACTTACCGTTTTACCTTTCAATAGGGATGTCCTATGAACAGTATTGGAACGGAGATTGTCTGTTGGCAAGGTATTACCGAAAAGCTCATCAAATGAAACAGCAAAGGCGAAATCAGGAACTGTGGTTACAGGGGGCTTATTTTTATGAAGCTCTTATTGATGTTGCCCCTGTTCTTCATGCCTTTGCAAAGAAAGGTACTAAGGCTACTCCCTATGTTTCAGAGCCTTTTGCCCTAACTGATAAAGAGGTAAGAGAGCGCAGAAAGCGAGAGGAACGGCTACGGTACGATAAACAAAAAGCGAAAGTTGCGGCGTGGGCTGCGAAAACAAATATGCAAATGGCAGGACGGGAGGTGAAGCAGGATGGATGAGAATGTTGTTGATACCCTAAAAATTGAGATTGTCGGGGATTCAGGGAAAGCTGTTGACAGTATAGGTAAACTGATCTCCACTTTGGAGAAAATTAAAGGGGCTACGAGCGGTAGCAATAAGGGGCTTAATTCTATTCAGAAAAACCTTTCAAAGATTTCGGAAGCCGTAGCGAAAATCGACTCAGGTAGTGCATCCAAATTGCGTGACCTTGCGGACGGGTTGAAAGGATTGAACGAAGTCGGAAATATCCGAACTGGAAAGACCGCAGACCGCATTGTTGACCTTGGTATAGCGGTTGACCTCTTAAAGGATGTCGATTTTTCTAAACTCACCGAACTTGCAAACGGATTACAGGCACTCGGTGCGGTTGGAAATGTCAATGTTCCTCGGTTTGACAATTCTTCTGCTCCTACCGATAATGCTACACCGTCCACTCCGGCAATGGACGAGCAAGTATTCATTCCTCCCTCTGCCGTGGAGGAAACCCGATCTGCATTGAATAGTCTATCTGCCGACATGAGCAAAAACCGTTCCTTGTGGACGGATATTGCGAATGTTGCGCAAGGAGCTTTTCAGAAAATAGATACTGCTCTCGTTCCTCTAAAAGCAAAGGTTGCGGGTATGGCACTTGCGGGGGGTATGCAGTTCAACATCCTCAAATCTAAACTTTCCGATGTTGCTTCTGCCGTTTCCTCAAAAGTTGGTAGTGCGTTTGATGCACTAAAACAGAAAATGCAACCTGTTGGAAATGCCGCAAGGTATGTTTGGAATACCATAACCCAACCCGTTCAGGGTGTTATCTCAACACTTGGGCGAGTTGGTAGTAAGTTTGGGGAAATTCTCAGTAAGGCAAAAGCGGCTCTAACGCCTATCGGAACGATTGCGAAATCGGCTTTTGGTAAGCTCAGCTCTCTCGCAGGACAGGGCGCAAAAGCCGTTACAAAGAGTTTTCTGAAAATTGCGGGTGCGCCCTTACAGAAACTTAAAACATCTCTGTCAGAAGCAACTACAAAGTTCCGTGGACTTTTTACAATGTTCAGGAAACAGGCTATGTACAGAGCGTTTAGTGCCATTATTCACGCTATTGCCGCAGGATTTAAAGAAGGAATGGACAACGCTTACCAGTACAGTAAAGCACTTGGCGGTAGTCTTGCTTCTTCCCTCGATAGTATTTCAACGAGTTTCTTATACTTCAAAAATAGTATCGGTGCTGCGGTTGCTCCGCTAATCAATATGCTTGCTCCGGCAATCGAATATGTCATTGACAAGTGCGTGGCACTCATCAATGTCCTCAATCAGGTGTTCGCAAAACTTTCGGGTGCAAGCACTTGGACAAAAGCCGTTAAATATCCTACTCAGTATGCGAAAGCCGCTAATAGTGCAACCACCGCCAACAAGGAACTTAAAAAGTCGATTCTCGGAATTGACGAAATTAACGCCTTACAGGATAACAATAGCGGTGGCGGGGGCAGCGGTGCAAGCGGTCAGGATTACTCGCAAATGTTTGAAGAAGTTCAACTCGGAGATGTGGCTAATCCTTTCGCTGATTTCTTTAAGCCATTTGCCGATGCTTGGGCGAATGAAGGACAGAATACAATCAATGCCGTTAAAACTGCGTTTGAGGGTATCAAGGACTTTTGTACTGCGGTCGGAGACAGTTTCCGTGAAGTTTGGACAAACGGAACGGGGCAGCAGACCTTAGAGATCATCTTACGCATTTTCCAAAACATTCTGAAATGTGTCGGTAATCTCGGCTCAGGGCTTGCGAAAGCGTGGAAAGCAAACGACAATGGCACGAAGATACTTCAAAATATTTGGAACATCTTTAACGACTTGCTCTCCTTTGTTGAGGGTATTTACGGTGCAACCGCCGATTGGTTGGCTACGCTTGACTTTACGCCGCTTATGACAGCATTTCAGGGTTGTACGGCGGCATTAGAGCCGTTGGTTGATTTGATTGGAGGAACGCTACTATGGCTCTATCAAACCGTTCTTTTGCCGATAGCGAGTTGGGCAATAGAGGAAGCCGCCCCTGCTTCTATCGATGCGATAACTACTGCACTCTCGGCGTTACAGGCGTTCTTTGAACCTTTTCTTGCAGGAGTACAGGAGTTATGGACAGCAATTCAGCCGGTTGTTGAATGGGTCGAAAGCGTTGTTATTGTAATCATTGACGGAGTGAAATCCATTTTTGAGAAACTTGCCGCTACCTTTCAGGAGAAAGGCGAGAAAATTCAAAACATTGTGTCCGGCATAGGCGATGTTATATCAGCCGTGTGGGTTGTTGTAGAGCCTATCTTTAATCTGCTCAAAGACCTTGTAGGAAATGTATTCTCTTTTATTGGGGACATTATCAGTTCTGTTGTAGGGTTTGTTATTGACCGGTTCTCAGGGCTTATTGACTACGTAGCGGGCGTGTTCACGGGAGATTGGGAACGGGCTTGGAACGGAATCAAAGATATTTTCGTGGGTATTTGGGACTTGATAAAGGGTGTTGCTCTTGCCATTTGGGATTTCTTAAAGGGTATTTGGAACTCTATCAAGGATAATGTCGAGTCCATTTGGAACGGCATTAAGTCTTTCCTCTCCACTATCTGGAATGGCATCAAAAATGCCGCCGTGTCCGTGTGGAATGGCATTAAGACGGGAGTAATGAATGTCGTAAACGGGATCAAGACTGGCATCACGACCGCCTTTAACGCCGTGAAAACTTTCCTTACAAACTGTATGAATACGATCAAGTCTGTTATGACGAGCGTGTGGAATGGTATTTGGGGAGCAATCAAAGGCGTTATTAACGGTATTCTCAGGGGAATTGAGTCAATGGTAAACGGTGTCATAAAGGGGCTTAACTTTATGATAAACGCATTGAACAAACTGAGTTTTGATGTCCCCGATTGGGTGCCGGTCATAGGCGGTAATAAGTTCGGCTTTAATATCCGAAACATATCCGAAGTATCTCTTCCTCGATTGGAAAACGGCGGTATGGTAAATGCCGGAACAGCGTTTATAGCGGGTGAAGCGGGCGCAGAGGTTGTAGCGAACATTGGCAATCGAACGGGCGTTATGAACACCGATGAAATGAGAGAAAGCGTGGCGCAAGGTGTTGTAGATGCCAACGCTGAACAGAATGCTCTTCTTCGTGAGGAAATCAGTATTTTGCGCAGACTGCTTGATAAAGACACTAATGTTACGGCTTATGTCGGAACGGGTAGTCTCATCAGCGGTTTGGAAAGAAAAAACAGACGGGACGGCAGAACAATCGTCCCTGTCGGAGTGTAAAGGAGGAATGTTTGAATGGCTACATACTCAGAACTCAATCCGATTAGGTCGGTCAACGGTAAAGCTATCAAGTGTCCCTCCTCTTTCCTTTGGAAATTGGAAGATGTCTCTGCTTCGGATGCAGGGCGCACGGAAGATACCGTAATGCACAAGAAGCGTGTCGGTCAACTCGTAAGGCTTGAACTTTTGTGGCAGAACATCTCCACTATGGAGGTTTCCGAACTTTTACAAGCGTTTAACCCTGAGTATATTACGGTATGCTATCTCGATGCAATGCAGGGCAAATATGTTACCTCTGAATTTTATGTAGGTAATCGCTCTGCTCCTATGTATAACGCTACGAAAGGACTTTGGTCTAACCTCTCGTTCAATATCATCGAAAGGTCAGGTGTGTAATATGGCATATCCCATTTCAAAAGAAGCGCTCGACCTTTTCACAACACCGTACAGACAGGTCGTAGACATTAGTTTTTACGGACTAAGTGAAAACTTGAAGTTGACCGAAAAGGATATTGTTCTCGGCGGCTTATCGGTAAATCGCTATTGCGTTTCCGGCAGTAAGATTGAGATAGGCTCGGTCGTAGCAGCAGAGATAGAATTGAAACTCAACAACTCGGACGGACGATTTAATAGTGTTCAGTTCGAGGGGGCTGAAATGTATGTGCGTGTCGGCACAAAAAAGTGGGATGCAAGGCGTTGGGAAAACGCAGTCTACCACTATGTACCCTTTGGATATTTCACGGTTGACGAAGCACCACGGAAATTGGAGGTCATTACTCTTGCGGCTCTCGATCGTATGGTATTGTTCGACAAACCTGTTGATATAGGCTTACTTTCGTTTCCTATGACGGTGAGCAATCTGCTTTCCCGCATTTGCGATATATGCAATGTCACCTTGGGAACGAATGTTACGATACTTCCTAATCACGACTATATAATACAGACAGCACCCACCACGGAGGATTTGACCTATCGGCAGTTACTTTCGTGGATTGCAGAGTTGACAGGTACTTGCGGTTTCATTGATTGGGACGGACACCTTATTTTGAAATGGTATTCCTCGACCGATACGGTTATTGATCTGAAAAATCGTTTCAGTTCCGACTTGGAAGAAAACGCCGTTGAAATTACGGGTGTGCAGATCGCAACAGAGGAAGAAACTTATCTTGTCGGGGATGACGGCTACGCCTTTAATATCGAGGGCAACGAACTAATTCAGCACGATTATCGTGCGGTGGCACAGGCTCTATACAATGTTCTTGGCGGTTTTACTTACACTCCGTTTTCAGCAACAATAAAACCTATGCCGCACCTGTACCCGCTCGATGTTATCACATTCCTTGATAAAACGGGCGGCGAACACACTACCATTATTACCGACTACACTTTCTCGCTTAACACAAGTACCTCTATCGAGGGTAAGGGCGAGACGGCAACAAAGAGCGGATATGCTTCTGCAAACCCTCTTACGAAGAAAGAGTCGGCAATTATTAAAAGTCTGCAACAGGGGCAGAACGAAGCGTTAAACGATAGAGTTCAGACGGTACTTGCGTTCAATGAACTTATCTGTAACGCAATGGGCTTGTACGAAACTCCTGTTACGCAGGATGACGGCTCGGTTATCTATTATCTTCATAACAAGCCTAATCTTGAAGAAAGCAAAACAATATTCACTATGACTGCTACGGGAATTGCTTGGACAGCCACGGGTTGGAACAACGGAAGCCCTGTATGGTCTTATGGCGTAACTGCTGCCGGAGATGCGCTTTTCCGTCTGTTGTCTGCCGAAGGTATTGAAGTGAGCAATGTTGGCGAGGATTACAACATTGAAATCACGCCGAAAGCGTTCAGAATTTATTATCGTGATATGCTCGTTACGAATATCGAAGCGGACGAGATGAATATCCCGAAAGCATTTTTTACCACATACGCCCAATGCGGTAGAGTACGGCTTATTCCCTATGGTGATACGGGAACAAACTTAGTATTTCTTGATTAAGGAGGTAAGGTCTAATGGCTCTTAGCGGCAGTTTTCATAATTATCCTACAAGTCAGTTTGGACTTTACTGCGAATGGTCGGGAAGTCAAAGTAAAACCGGGAACTATACCGCCGTAACCCTTAAAGTTTATCTGCACATTTGGAAAATTCATGTCGGGGCGAGAAGTGACGGTATTGCAAGTATTAACGGCTCTTCCGGCACTTACTCGACCCCTGCGATAAACGATGACGGTAGCAGTTGGCATTTTGTACACCTGTTTGATAGGACGGTTAATGTTTATCACAATTCCAACGGTGCAAAAACGGGAGTTCCGCTTAGTGCAAGTTGGCGATTCAGTGGTACTTATTCAGGTGTTTCAATCGGTACTATTACCGCATCTACTACCGTTGACCTTGACACGATTGATCGCTCTGCTCCTACCGTCTCGGTATCTGCTTCGGTTGTATCGACTTCGAGCATTACCGTAAAAGGTACTGCGAATAAGAATTGTAACAGTTGGGATTACAGTCTTGACGACGACTCTTCGTGGACTAACTTCTCCACCTCTAACGGTACTTCGGCAAGTAAGACACTTACGGGACTGTCGAGTAAGAATTATACCGCAATTAAGGTCAGGGCAAGGAGAACGGATAATGAGGTTTGGGGTACTTCGGGAAATGCAAGTGCTGATATTACCGCCCCCCAGATTTCTTTCTCTTCAAGCAATATTACCGCAAATTCGGTTTATGTCAATGCAAAATCCTCTGTAACGGCTGATATATGGCAGTACAGTATCAACAACGGCTCGTCTTGGACACAGTTTTCTACTACTGCGGGAACAAGTGCGGTAAAGACGATTACGGGGCTTACACCGAATACGACCTATCAAGTCAAGGTTCGTGCAAGAAAGCAGTCCAACGGATTGTATGGTGAATCTACCGCTTCAAGTGTTAAAACCCTCGGTGCAACCGTATTAAACTCCGTAAATACCCTGACCGTTGATGTGCCCTCTCCCTCGTTCAATATAAATTGGACGATCCACGATAAGAGCTATACTCACTCATTGGCGATTAAAAACGGTTCTTCAACAATTCTCACCATTACTGGGTTAACAGGTAGTGTGGGAACAAACAATAAGACTATATCCCTGACTTCGGCACAGAGGACAACTATTTTGATGGCGATGTCGGAGGTAAAGACTTTAAGCGTAACCTATGTCCTGACTACTTACAGTGGGTCAACACAGATTGGTACTACCTCGTCTGCAAGCGGAACGATTTATACGACCGCAAGTACTTCAAAGCCGACATTTACAAATTTCACTTTTTCAGATAACAACAACGCCGTAGTGAATGTCACTCAAAATGCAAATCTGTTTGTGCAGTCGAAGTCCTCTCTTCGGGTTGTCTGCGATACTGCTACTGCGAAAAACGGTGCAAGTATTGTAAAGTATCGTGCCACGGTAGGAGAGAAAAGTATTTCCTCTACGACAACCTCAATCCCGTTCGGTACTATCTCAGATGCAGGAACTCTCTCCTTGATCGTTACTGCGATAGACAGCCGGGGGTATGAAACCTCCGTAACGAAGAATATTACGGTTATTGATTATGAAAGCATCACTATTGATTCTTATCATATTCGCCGTGAAAACAATGTTGAGGACACAATACAGTTTGATTTTACGGGAACGCTATCACCCATAACCGTAAGCGGAACGGCAAAAAACTCCTTCGTGAGCGCACGGTATCGAACAAAAAATGTCTCCGCAACATCGTGGGGCAGTTATACAACAATCAGCAGTGTCGAAAGCACCACTTCGAGCTTTTCATTTGACAATGACAGTTGGATTACTCTTGCGAGTGCCAATGCCTACTATGTGCAACTTGAAGTTTCGGACAAACTCTCCACAAACACGATTACCCTTTACATAAACAAAGGTCAACCGCTTGTGGCGTTCCGTGCGGAAAAGGTCGGTATCAATACGAACGACCCGCAGTCCGCTCTTGATGTCAACGGAAAAATTATGATGAACGGTCAGATTGTACAAGGATTTGTAGGTGAAGTGTGTACGGGGGTGTCGTTGAACGATGTAACCGCTTCGGGTATTTATTACGCTTCGTGGATAAACAGTACACAGTCGGAAAGTAATTATCCCGCAAGCAACTGCGGTGTCCTTGAAGTTATATCGCCCCTCCCGTATTTTGTTATGCAACGATACACAAGTAATTCGGGGAGTGTTTATGTTCGGGTGAAACTAAATAATGATTGGGCTGCTTGGAAACAAGTGATCACTTAATAAAGGAGGACTGAAAAATGGCTCAAATAACAAAAGAGATTGTTGTTGACGTCGCAAAGAAAAACCTGTTTCAGGCGATTGTTGCGAAACAGAACGACAACAATTCTCGATTTCTCAAAGTAACGCTCTGCAATGAGGGCGTTAAAATCGAAATCCCGTCAAGTGCAACGGCGATTGTCAATGCCGAAAGAGCGGATAACTCTTCAAAAGCATTTGCGGGTACGGTCAATTCGGACGGCACGGTGACTGTTCCGCTTACGAACTGGATGCTCGGACTTGACGATGTTGTACGGTGCAGTATTTCGGTTATCGGATCAGACGAACAAAAGTTGACTTCAACCTCGTTCTCGATTGATGTCGAAGCGGCTGAATACGAAGGCTCGGATATTACGGAGGACGAGAACTACGATATTCTTATCACCCTTATTTCCGATGTCTCCGATGTAAAATTAGCATGCGAGACTGCTACTACGGCGGCAAACTCAGCAGCCGAATTAGCGACCAACGCTGCCAAATCGGTTGAAACGCTTCTAAGCGGCAAGGTTGACAAAGTTGCGGGTAAGGGGCTTTCGACGAATGATTACACGGATGCGGAAAAAAACGAGGTTGCGAAAGTGTCTGCCCTTCCGTATGCAACGTTATCGTTGGAAGAGTACGACACGCGCAAGCGCGGATATATAGCCGCAGACGGTGAGTATACGGCAAGCGGGAGTTGGTTTTCGTATTATTTCTATACAGACAAATATCCAATAAAAAAAATTAACGCAAAGTTATATTCCAATTCAACCGCAACTTATTCAATTGCGTTTTATTCCGCAAAGGATAGTATCGCAAGCAATTTAATTTC
>ERZ824488.1350-NODE-1350-length-27464-cov-12.748039_pt1 | contig 27464 bp, 24 predicted proteins | sample MGYA00519936_ERZ824488 | MGnify/ENA primary metagenome ERZ824488 (study PRJEB31778, sample SAMEA3449153) | human gut metagenome | biome: human gut; feature: human-associated habitat; material: faeces | place: United Kingdom | collected 2010/2012 ... | reverse complement strand
AACCCGCATAGCCAGCTTGGAAGGCTGGAATTCTACCATTGAACTACACCTGCATATTTCCTCCTGACAAGTATAGATTATAAAGTAGTAAATTGGTTTTGTCAATAGAAAATTAAAAAAAAATTTAAAAAGTGATTTTTTTAGTTTTATGTTTAAAAAATAAAGGTGCAATCTATTGAGATTACACCTGTTCTTTAGTTTGTTAAAACTTAAGATTACAGTTACTTACGATTGTTAATCCATAAGGAGTAAGTTGCTTTTTGCTTGAGTGATTAGTTGAGAAAATAATTTTATCATCTTTGTATTTCTCTGGAACGTGGTTTGGTTGTACTGTGTCAGTTATATTTACTGATACTAAAATGCGTTTGTCTTTGAATGTTCTTTCATACATAACTGTGTTACTTGTGACAGAAATGAATTTAAAGTCTGCATTTGCAAGTGGTAAAGCGTTATGAACTTTTCCTAAGGTGCGATAAAATCTCATTAATTTTTTATCTCTGTGTCCCCAAGGATATGTCTTTCTATTCCATGGGTCTTTGTAGCCGTAAAGTCCGACTTCATCTCCATAGAATATACACGGATTTCCTGGGAGAAAGTAGAGAATAGATAATGCTGATTTTAATAGCTCTTTACCTTTTTTGTAATCGGAATGGGTGAATGTAGAATCATGTGCATTTTGCCAGTTCCGATCTTTGTTTCCAATGTCCCAAATCCATTCATAAGCATTGTAGAGCATTCCGTTTCCAACTAATGTGGTGATTGCTCGTGGAATGTCGTGAGTGGATAAGGAGTTCATTGTTGATAATAATGCTCCTTGTGGGTAATCGGCACAAATTTCGTTGATGGTGTTTTCTAAATAGTATGAATCGTGGAAACGCACGTATTTTAAAATTGCATTTGTAAATGGGTAGTTCATTACGCTATGAAGTGATGTTCCTAACAGGTATTTTCTGTTTCCATCATTTTTTCTAATAGCGTTTTCCCAAACTTCACCGAGTATAAATGCATCTTTTTTGTATTTTTGTGCTGAATCACGGACCATTGTAAGAAAATAATCTGGTAATTCATCTGCAACGTCTAATCGCAGTCCATCGATTCCCCATTTTCTGAACCATATGTCAATTACGCCATTTTCTCCAAAGAGAAAGTTTTGCCAATCTTTACAGTCTGGATTACAAACTGGAAGGTTGCCAAAATTCCACCAGAATTGGAAATTGTTAAATCCATCTTTCTTATACCAATCAAAATACTTGGAGTCTCTACCAGAAAATGCACCTATTTCAGGAAATGTTGAAAGCCTGTTAAAATAGATACTGTCATCTCCAGTATGGTTGAATACTGTATCGATAATTACCTTCATTCCAAGTTCATGAGCTTTTTGACATAATTCTTTCATGTCTTCTGCTGAACCAAGATATGGGTCAATGCTGAGATAGTCAGCTGTGTCATATCTATGATTAGACTGGCTTCTACAAACTGGAGAGAGGTATACGATTTTGACTCCTAATTTTTTGATGTATTTCAAGTGCTTTGTGATTCCCTTTAAATTGCCACAGAAAAAGTCTGTGTTTGTGATTTCGCCTTTTTCATTAGGCATCCAGTCAGGAATCTGATTCCAGTTTTTATGAATAGTTCTTCTTGGCATTTCAAAAACTGATACGCTTTCATCTCGAGCAAACCGGTCTACCATGATATGAAACATAATAGAACCTTTTGCCCATTCTGGGACTGTGAATATGTTGTCAGTAACGGTGAATTGCATCCAAGGTAAATCATTTTCAGTTAAAGTTATTCCTTGTGATAAATTATTTTTTATATAGTATAATTTACCGTCAAGTAGAACTTTAAAACAGTAAAAATATAACCCTGAACCAAATCGGAAATGTATAAAATCACTTAAAAAAGTGCTCATTTCATTTTTGGTAGTGGTATATTTTAGCGAAAATTCCTCCTTTGCTGGACTGTGATATTTTTGTAATATCACTGTTACGTTTTCAGCATATCCTAAGTCGTTAGAAAACCTTACACAAAACCGAAAAGATTGTTCTTTAGAGATTTCTTGTAAATTGGATGCTAAAATTTTTGAGTCATAACTAATATACATGAAAAAGCCCCCCTTAAAATGTGCTGTAATTAATAAAGTTTCATATGAGTATTTTATGAAGATTATTGATAAAAGTCAATAGATTTTGCTAACAAAATTCGACATTTTATTACAATTTATTACTTTAAGATGTTTTTTATAAATAAAAAGGTGTATTTAAATTGGTTATTGTTATTATATTTGTTTGTTTTTGTGATAAATAGCGTAAAAAATTTTAGAGCTTAGTTGGATTTAGTTTACAATTCATGTTTTTTATAATAAAATATATACGTAAATTTATAGAGAAAGTATTATGATTATGAAGAAAATAATATCAAATTCAGAATTAGAAACAAAGTTAATAGGAAAAAAGTTTGCAGAATCTTTGAAAAAAGGTGATGTTGTTGTGTTGAGTGGAGAACTTGGCGCTGGAAAGACAAAATTTACAGAGGGAATTCTTCAATTCTTTGGATTGGATGGGGATATTTCTAGTCCTACTTTTAATATCGTAAATGAGTATTCTAATGAGTATATTAATTTATATCATTTTGATGTGTATAGGTTGGAAGATGTTGATGAGTTTTTTGCAATTGGTGGAGATGAGTATTTTGAGAGGGGAATTTGTATTATAGAATGGGGAGAGTTAATAAAAGATGCTTTACCTAAGAATTATATTGAGGTGACTTTTTCTAGGGATTTTGATGATGATGATAAAAGACAAATAATTATAGAAAATGTTGTTAAGGATTTTTAGATAATTTTGATGAGGAGGTTAATGGTATGAAAATTTTAGTTGCAGATACATCTAGTTGTGTTTGCAGTGTTGGTATATTTGAAGATGATAAATTGATTGGAAAGAATGAGATTGATAATGGTAGAACTCATTCTGAAAATTTTATGCCTTTAGTAAAAAAAACTTTTGAAGATGCTAATTTAAAATTGGATGATATGGATTATTTAGCTGTAGTTGTTGGACCTGGTTCTTTTACTGGGATAAGAATAGGTGTTTCTGCTTGTAAGGCTATGGCTGAAATTAAGAATATAAAGGTAGTTCCAATAATTTCTTTGGATTTATTAGCTACAAATGCTTTAAAAAATAGTAGTGTAATTTGTTCGATGATTGATGCTAGGAACAATCAAGTTTATTGCGGAATTTATGATTTGGAGATTAACAAAATTGAAGAATATGTTGCAGATGATATTGAATGTGTTTTAAATATATTGAAAAAATATGATGATATTTCTTTTGTTGGTGATGGGGCTGTTTTACATGAACAAATGATTAAAGATTTTTTGATGGATAAAAAGTTACATTTTTTAGAAAATAATAAGCAAAACGTTGATAGTTTGGGGATAATTGCTTATAAAAAAATAAAAAATGGTGATATTACAGATGCTGATTCGATTGTGCCTGTATATTTGAGAAAGTCACAGGCTGAGAGGATGAGAGATGCAAAGAAAAATAGTTGATATGAATGATGAGTATTTGAAAAGAATAGCTACAGATTTGAAGGAGTATGATCATTTTTGGAATGAAAAAATTTTAAAAGATGAGTTCGAAAATCCTAATTCTAAATATTTTGTTATTTGTGATTCTGATGAAATTTTTGGTTTTGCTGGATTATGGTTTAATATTGATGAAGCTCATATTATGAATATTGTTGTTAGAGAAAAGTATAGAAAAATGGGAATTGGTTCAGAATTACTAGAGTATATGATTGGTGTTGCAAAAAGTTTTGATAAAAATTGTATTACGTTAGAGGTGAGAGAGGATAATGCTCCTGCAATTGGATTGTATGAAAAGTTTGATTTTTCAGTTGTTGGAAGACGAAAGAGGTATTATCATAATCTAGTTGATGCAATTATTATGACAAAGTTTTTTTAGAATTGATGGTGGAGAAATTTTTCTTTTGAAATTATGTTGTTAATATGTTTTAAATTTTTGGAAAGAATAAATTTGGAAGCTTGCAATAAAGAAAATTATGATATAAAATTTGTATGAAAAATACATAGGAAAAGTTTTAAGTTTTGGAGGAATAATTTACAAATGAAAAATATTAATGAATTGAGTTATAAGGATTTAAAAGATGTCTGTGATCCTAAGATGTTTAAATTTGATAAAGTAAAAGAAGTTAAGGATACGACAAATCTTGTTTATGGACAAGATAGAGGAATTAAGGCTTTGGAATTTGGAGTTAATGTAGATTTAAAAGGATATAATTTGTATTTAGAAGGACCTGTTGGCGTTGGGAAAACAATGTATACAAAGAAATTCCTTGAGAATAGAGCTAAAAAGGAAAAGGTCCCAAATGATTGGTGTTATATTTATAATTTTGAAGATCCAAATGAACCTATTGCTGTTTCTTTACCTGCTGGGCAAGGAAAAGTTTTTCAAGAGACAATGGATTCTTTTATAAAAAATATTAGACGAGATATAAAAAAGACTTTTAATAATGATGAATTTGAAAAAGAGAAAAAAGTAATAAAACAAGAATTTGAAAGTAAAAAAGAGAATATATTAGGAAAATTAAATGATAAGACTTTAAAGCATGGTTTTCAGGTTAGAGCAGCTCAAAATGGAATATACATGATGCCTGTATATGAAGGAAAAACTATAGAGGAAGAAGATTATGAAAAATTACCTTTAGATATAAAAAGTCAATTTGAAGAAAAATCTCAAATTGTACAAGAAATGATTTTTGATACATTGTCAGAATTGAAAATTATTGAAAATAAGGCAGATAAAAAGATTGAGGAGTGGCAATCAAATGTGGCTTTATTAACAGTTAATATTCATGTTAATAATGTTAAGTCAAATTATAAGAGAAATAAGAAAATTAATAAATTTTTAGATAGTATTAAAAAAGATATTTTGAAAAATATTAATGTTTTTATGACTGATGAAAAATCTGATGAGCAAAAGCAACAATTACCACCTCAAGCAAGAGCTATGCAAAATAAAGAACCTTGGTTAAATTATAGAGTTAATTTGTTTATAGATAATAGCAATTTAGAAGGTGCTCCTGTTGTTATGGATTCTAATTATACTTTTCAAAATATTTTTGGAAAATTAGAATATGAAAATCAATTTGGAATAATGAAAACTGATTTTACTATGCTTAAACCTGGTTTGTTGCAAAAAGCCAATGGAGGATATATTATTTTTCAAGCTAAGGATTTGCTTTCAAATCCTCAATGTTATGAAAATTTGAAAAAAGTATTGCTAGTTAAAGAAGTTAGTAGTGAAAATACAATGGAGCAACGTTCTTCAATGATGCTTGTTTCTTTAAAACCAGAACCTATTCCATTGGATTTAAAGGTTATAATGATTGGTGATGCAGAAATTTATCATACATTATTATCTTTGGATGAGGATTTTAGAAAGTTATTTAAAATCAAAGTTGAATTTGAAGAAGATGCTCCAAAAACAGAAGAAAATATTAAAAAACTTATTAATTTTGTAAAAAGCTATTGCGAGCAGGAAAATTTATTAGATATTGATAAAGAAGCTATGGCTAAAATTGTTGAATATGCTTCTAAATTATCAGGAGATAAGGAAAAATTATCTACGCAATTTAGTGAAATAGGACAAATTGTTGGTGAGGCTTCTACATGGGCTAAATTAGATAAATCAAAAATTGTTACAAAAAAATATGTTCAAAAGGCTTTTGATGAAAGAATTGAAAGAATTAAAAAATATGATACAAAGTATTCACAGATGATTAAAGAAGGTGCTCTGCTTATTAATACAGATGGCTATAAAGTTGGACAAATTAATGGCTTGACAGTTATAACTATTGGTGATTATTCTTTTGGAAAACCTTCTAAGATTACTGCTAATACTTATATAGGTAGACAGGGAATTGTTAATATAGAAAGAGAAGTTCAAATGTCTGGTTCTACTCATTCTAAAGGTGTTATGATATTGACAGGATATTTAGGAGAGATGTTTGCTCAAGATAAGGCTTTGTCTTTAAATGCTAGTATTTGTTTTGAGCAATTATATGGTGGAGTTGATGGAGATAGTGCTTCTAGTACAGAGGCATATGCTATTCTTTCAAGCTTGTCAGAAATGCCTATAAATCAGGCAATTGCAGTTACAGGTTCAGTTAATCAAAAAGGTGAAATCCAACCAATCGGTGGAGTTAATGAAAAAATAGAAGGATTTTTCCAAATTTGTAAAATGAGAGGATTGACTGGTGAACATGGAGTAATAATTCCTATTCAAAATGTCAGAAATTTGCATTTGAGTGATGAAGTTATAGATGCTGTAAAAAATGAAAAATTTCATATTTATGCTATTAGAACAATTGAAGAAGGTATTGAAATTTTAACTGGAGTTCCTGCTGGCAAAAAAGATAAGTATGGAAAATTCCCAGCTGGTACAATAAATTATTTAGCAAATGAAAAGTTGGTTAAGTATGCAGAATATGTAGAAAAAAATAAAAATGTGTAAATGAAAAATAGTTGAAAAATGCGCGTTATTGCTATAAAATTGCAATGACGCGTATTTAATATAATGGGAGTTTTTTCGAACTTTTATTATATTAAAGTAACAATGCACAATGTATGAAAAAGGCACGAAATTTAAAATGTTATTAATTTTTATTTTTGCGCATTGAAAGTTGTGTCAGGAGTTTTAGTAGTAGTTTGAAAGGAGTGACAGAAATAGAAAAAAATAATGATTTATGCTATGTTAAAAAGCTGGAAGCTACTATTGAAATGACATTAGATATTTTATTACAGGTAAAATCAGAGATTGAATGTATGAAAAAAATGCAAGTTCAAGATAGAATGTTATTAGAAAATATAGAATTTTTAGTTAAAGAAATAAAAATTGCTAGTAAATAAATATTTATTATGATATAGTTATTTAGAAAATATTGTTTAAAGGAGGAAAGGGTTTGGAAATAGCAGAAATGGAAATTGAAAGATTAAAAGAGATTTCTAGAAATATTCGTATGGATATTATTGAAGAAATTTATGCTGCTCAATCAGGTCATCCAGGAGGTGCACTTTCATGTACTGATATTTTAACAGTATTATATTTTAATCAAATGAATATTAATCCGAATAGAAAGGATGATTCAAATAGAGATAGGTTAGTTTTATCAAAGGGACATGCGTCTGCTGGATTATATGCAGCTTTAGCGGAAAGAGGATATTTTGATAAAAAAGAATTAAAAAATTTTAGAAAGTATGGAAGTTTTCTACAGGGGCATCCTGATATGAAACATATTCCAGGTGTTGATATGACAGCAGGTTCTTTAGGTCAGGGGTTATCTGTTGCTAACGGAATGGCTATGTCTGCAAAAATTGATAAAAAAGATTATAGAGTTTATTGTATAGTTGGTGATGGTGAAATTCAAGAAGGCCAAATTTGGGAAGCTGCAATGTCTGCAAGTCATTATAAGTTAGATAATTTATGTGTAATTGTAGATAATAATAATTTGCAAATAGATGGCAAAGTGTCTGATGTTATGAATGTATATCCAATTAAAGATAAATTTGAGGCTTTTGGATTTGAAGTTTTTGAAGTTGATGGTAATAATATTGAAAATTTAATAGATGTTTTTCAAAAAGCTAGTGAAGTTAAGGAAAAACCAACTGCTATTATTGCTAAAACTGTAAAAGGCAAAGGGATTACATATATGGAAAATCAGGCTGGCTGGCATGGAAAAGCTCCAAATGAAGAAGAATATCTTGAAGCTGTTAATGAATTAAAAAATAGTGTGAGGAGGTCCTAATGAGAGATGGGAAAAAAGCAACAAGACAAAGTTATGGAGAGGCTTTGTGTGATGTTGGAAGAAAAAAAAGTAATGTAGTTGTGTTAGATGCTGATTTAGCTGGAGCAACTAAAAGTGGTTTATTTAAGAAAGAATTTCCTGAAAGATTTTTTGATATGGGAATTGCTGAACAAAATTTAATAGCAACTTCTGCTGGAATGGCAACATGTGGAAAGATACCTTATGCAAGTACTTTTGCTGTGTTTGCTACAGGTAGAGCATATGACCAAATTAGAAATAGCATATGTTATCCAAATTTGAATGTGAAAATTTGTGGAAGTCATGCAGGGGTTACTGTTGGTGAGGATGGTGCAACACATCAAATGTTGGAAGATATAAATATTATGAAGGGATTACCTAATATGAAAGTTTTTTGCCCTTCAGATGATGTTCAGACAAAGTGGTTAGTAGAAGAAGTTTCTGAGATTTCTGGACCTTGTTATATTCGTACAGCAAGATTAGCTTCTCAAATTATTTATGATGATGATAAAGAATTTAAAATTGGAAAAGCAGTTCAATTTGGAGATGGAGATGATGCTACAATTTTTGCTATAGGAATTTGTACTGCTGAGGCGTTGAAGGCTCAAAAGATTCTTAAAGATGAAGGAATAAATGTTAGAGTTATTGATATGTTTTCTTTGAAGCCTATTGACAAGGATATTATAATTAAATCAGCGAAAGAAACGAAAAATCTTATTTCTGTTGAAGATCATAATATTATTGGAGGATTAGGTAGCATTATTGCTGATGTATTAGCTGAAGAATTTCCTGCGAAACTTATAAAAATGGGTGTTAAAGATAGATTTGGAGAATCAGGAAATGCTAATTTATTGATGCAAAAGTTTGAAATTGATTGTGATGCTATTGTGAAAAAAGTAAAAGAGGTAATATAAGTGGATTTAGAAAATGCAAAAAAGGTTTTTGAAGAATATGCTTCACACTTTGTTGTTAAGGATAACAAAGTAAATGTAAAAGTTAAACATACTATGGGTGTTATGAAAGTAGCTGGTTATATTGCAAGTGAACTTCATTTGTCAGAAGATGATGTAGAATTGGCTAAAATGATAGGGTTATTGCATGATATCGGTAGATTTGAACAAGCAATAAAATATGATAATTTTGATGATTACAATACAATGGATCATGCTGAATATGGTGTAAAAATTTTATTTAAAGATGGTATGATTAGAAAATTTATTGATACAGATGAATATGATGAAATTATTAAAAAAGCTATTTATAATCATAATAAATTTGGTATTGAAAAAGGTCTTAATGAAAGAGAATTACTTCATGCGAAAATAATTAGAGATGCTGATAAAACAGATAATTTTGAAGTTAAACAGTATCAGGATTTTGAGTCTTTGTTCAAGTCAAGTGAACAAGAGGTAGAAAAAGAGAAAATAAGTGCTCAGGTTTGGAATGAGTTTTTGCAGGAACAAACTATTGTATCATCACATAGAGTTACTAATATAGATAAGTGGTTATCATATATTGCTTGGATTTATGATTATAATTTTGCACCAGGTTTAAAATATTTAAAAATACATGATTGTGTTAATAAGGTTATTAATAGATTAGATTATAAACAAGAGGACACAAAATTAAAAATGCAATATGCTAAAGAAAAGGTTGAAAAATATATTGATAATAGATTAAATAATGAATGATTTTTGGTGGAGGATGTATGGAAATTAAAGAAGTAGTTGAGGAAATAAATAGGGCAAATAATAGTATTAAAAAGAAAAAATATATTGAAGCTGATAGAATATTAGATAGACTTTTAAAGGAAATTGAACCGATTGAAATTGATAAACACGGGAGAGTTCTTGATTTTTCTACTAGATTAGAATTCTTTTTATATTGCCATATGGATAGTAAAGTTAATATTTCATGGAGTAGAAACTTTTTATCTGATATTTATTTAATGAAAGGAATAATTTTATTTGAAAACAGAAAATTTAAAGAGGCTATTACTTTTTTTGAACATGCATTAAAATGGAATCCAGTGAGTGTACATATATATAATGAGATTTTAGAGGCCTGTATGGGACTTAGGGATTACAAGAGATTTGAGTGTTATTTTGAAAAAGTTATTAAGTATGCAGTGAGACCAATTGATTTAGCAATGCTTTATAAAAAGGCTGGATATGTTTGGATTGAGAAAGGACAAGATGAAATAGGATATAATTTGGTTTTATATAGTAAATTGTTTTATCCTAGAAAAGAGGCAGATCAAGAAATTAAATTTTTGGAGAATAGATTTGGAACAGCTATGAAACGTTTCCCAGACTTAGGAACTATAGAATATTTAAGACAGAAAAATTTGTTATATAGTAGACCAGCATATGTTGTACCTACATATTATTCGTTGATAAAATCAATGTTAGAATTGATGTCAAAAGATAAATTCGCAACTCGTGAAAATTATTTATTATTATTAGAATATTATAATGGATTATATTTTCATAGTCCATCAGGACAGATTCATTCGTCTTTATTAGCTACACAAAGAGAATTTGAATATAAATTTCCTGGAAAGAAAGGAGCCAATTAAATGGGATTTTTTATTGAAAGAGAAGATAGTACAAATGGAAAAATCATAAAAACAGGTGATAATGTCAAAGTATTAGAATCTGGAGAAAGGGGATTTGTAATAGCTATTTTAAATGATGAGTATATGGTTAGTATAGATGGAGATGTTAGAAATTATTTTAAAGAAGAATTAGAATGGATAGATGCTTAGGATGGTGTAAAAAATGAATAGTAGAGACGGTATAATAGGATTTGCAATAGGGGATGCTATGGGCGTTCCAGTTGAATTTATGGAAAGAGAGAAATTGTTAGAAGTTCCAGTAACTCAAATGTTGGGTAGAGGTAGTCATAATCAACCTAAAGGAACTTGGTCAGATGACACATCATTGACTCTTGCTACAATGGATTCAATAATTCAGCGTTACGGAATTTCAACAGAAGATATGGGAAATAAGTTTGTTAATTGGATGGAGAGAGCAGATTATACAGCTGGAGGAAGTAGGTTCGATATAGGAAGAACGACACTTATGGCTTTGGCTAAGTTTGAAAAAGAAAGAAAACCTTTTGAGAGTGGTTCATCAGCTGAGGATAGTAATGGAAATGGTTCTTTGATGAGAATGTTGCCAATTGCGTATTATTGTTATAGTGCACATTTGCAACCAAAGGATGTATTAGATGTTGTTAAAAAAGTTTCTTATATTACACATGCTCATGAAGTGAGTGTTTTAGGTTGTTATATTTATGTTTTATATACTATTAAATTGTTAGAAAAAAAGTCAAAGTTTGATGCTTATAGAGAGATTCAAAATAATAATTATACTGGTTTTTCAAAAGGAGCATTGGATTTATACGGACGTATTTTGAAGAAAAATATAAGAGAGTTTCCATTGGATTCAATTCGTACAACTGGATATGTAGTTGATACTCTTGAGGCTGTTTTATGGGTGCTTTTAAATACTGAAAATTATAATCAAGCTATAATAGGTGCAATCAATCTTGGTGGAGACACTGATACGATTGGTGCGTGCACAGGTGGATTAGCTGGTATCTTATATGGTGTAAAATCAATTAATCCTGAGTGGAGAATTGATTTAAAGAGATATACATATATAAGAAGAATGTGTGATAGATTTGATGAGGTTTTACGTTCAAGTAGTAAAAAATTTGATAAACCAGAACCAGTTTATGGTAGAGAAGAAAGTATTGTTAAAATTATTTTAGGGGATATTACAAAATTAAATGTTGATGCATATGTTAATTCAGCTAATAAGTCATTACTTGGTGGTGGTGGAGTTGATGGTGCAATACATGAAGCTGCAGGACCAGAATTACTTGAAAAATGCAAAGAATTTAGCGGTTGTGATACAGGCGAAGCACAGATAACAAGGGGATATAATTCTAAAGCAAAGTATATTATTCACACTGTTGCTCCTAAGTGGTATGATTCTCCAAAGATAGATAAGGAAAAGACATTGAGAGAATGTTATGAAAATTCTTTGGCTTTGGCTGTTGATTTTGGCTGTAAGAGAATTGCTTTTCCATGTTTAGGTATGGGTGTCTATGGATGTCCAGTTGGAATTGGAGGAAAAATTGCTGTTGATTTTGCAGTTAATGAAGCAAGAAAAAAATATCCTGAAATAGAGGCTATTTATTTGATTTGCTATGAGATGCAGGAATATGATTTTTATATGAATTATTTTAAAGAAAAATTACAAAATAAAAAATAAAAAACACGGCATTTTATGATGCTGTGTTTTTTATCATAAAAAGTTGTAATTGCTGTATATAAAAAAATAATTTATGTATTAAAAAAATAGCTCAATTAGGCTTGATTTATGTGATTGATATATGCATAATAATTTAAACTTTTATGTAATTTTTACTAGAGTTTCAAAATGAGAAAAAATGAACATGAAAAAATTTCATATTTCATATTCATAATCTATGATATTTCTACTTTTTTCAAAATTTTCTATTGCAAATAATGTATATTATTGATATTATATTGTAGTAAATAAGCAGATTTAGTCAGATTGTAAGGAGATAAAAAATGATTGAATTTAAGAATGTGAGTAAAGTATATGATACAGGGACAGAAGCGGTTCATAATGCAAATTTTAAAATAGAAAAAGGTGAGTTTGTATTTTTAGTTGGATCATCTGGTTCTGGAAAATCTACATTGATTAAATTAATTTTGAAAGAAGAAGAACCTACAAAAGGAAACATTATAATAAATGGAAAAGATACTACATTTTTGAAACCAAATAGAGTACCTTTTTTACGTAGAAGTATGGGAGTTGTTTTTCAAGATTTTAGATTGTTACCTGATAAAACAGTATATGAAAATGTTGCATTTGCAATGTATATTGTTAAAGCAACACCAAGACATATTAGAAGACAAGTACCGCTGGTATTATCTTTAGTGGGATTGAGTGCAAAGGCAAAAATGTATCCAAATGAATTATCTGGTGGTGAGCAACAAAGAGTTGCTTTGGCAAGAGCTTTAGTTAATAATCCATCTATGATTATTGCTGATGAGCCTACTGGAAACTTAGATCCAGATACAGCTTGGGAAATCATGAATCTATTAAATGATATTAATCTAAGAGGAACAACAGTTGTTATGGCAACACATGCTAAGAATATAGTTGATGAAATGAAAAAAAGAGTTATTCATATTGATAAAGGAAGAATAATTAGTGACAGAAAAGGCGGATATGAAGAAATTTAAAAAAATAAGATAAAAGGTGATAAAAGTGAAATATAATATTTTAACCTATCATGTTAATGAAGGAATAAGAAATTTATTTAAGAATAAAAAATCGACGATTGCATCTTTATGTATTATGATGGCAACAATGTTGATGTTTGGTATATTTTTTATAATTGGTGAGAATGTTAATCATATAATGAAATCAATTGAAGAAGATCAAGGAATGCAAGTTTTTATAATTGATGGAGCAGATAGCAAAGAAGTTCAAGAAGTTAGAGATATGATTAGCAGTATTGATGGGGTTGCATCTGCAACTATTTATACAAAACAAGATGCTCTAGATGAAATGAAAGTTAAGTTAAAAGATAATCAGGAAGTTTTGGAAGGTTATGATGGCGATAATAATATATTTCCTGATTCTGTAATAGTTAAATTAAAATCACTTGAAAAAAGTGCAGAGGTTCAAGAAAAAATTAGTCAAATTCAGATTAATGGAAAGAATTATGTTGATGAAATTCGTAGTAGTGATAAAACTATAAATGCATTAATTAATATAGCAAATGGTATCAAAATTGTTACAGGAGTTTTATTAATTTTATTAATTGCGATTTCAATATTTATTATTTCAAATACAATAAAATTAACAGTTCATGCAAGAAGAAAAGAAATTTCTATTATGAAATATGTAGGTGCTACAAATTCATTTATTCGTTGGCCATTTATTGTTGAAGGTATAATTATAGGTATAATTTCAGCATTGTTAACAATTTTGTTGATTTATGGTGGATATACATTAGTTATGTCTAAAGTTATTGATATTTTTAAGGGTATACAAATAAATGTTACATTATTAACATTCAAAGATATGTATCAAGTTATTTTAATTGTTTATATGGCATTAGGAATTGGAATAGGTGTTTTAGGAAGTAGTATTTCTATGAAGAAATATTTGGAGGTTTAAAATTTGATTGAAAAAAATTAGTTTGAAAATTATTGTAATAATAGGTATTAACATAACATTATTATTGTTATTTCCTAAAAAAGTTTCTTCAGATTATGTTTCAAATTTACGAGACCAACAAGCTAATTTGCAAAGCCAGTTAGAGGCATCAAATGCGCAGATTGAAATTATACAGTCTGATGTATCTGAATTAGTTAATGAGGTGGCTCAATTAAATGAGGAGATAACATCACAACAAATGGAAGTGCAACTATTACAAACACAAAAAAAAGAATTGCAAGGTAAAATTGAAGAAACAGAAAATCAACTTAATATTGCAGTTGAAGACTATAATAAACAAAAAAAACAATTAGAATTAAGACTTGTGGCATCATACAAAGCAGGAGATACAACTTATTTAGATATGTTATTGCAATCTAGTTCTTTATCAGATTTTATTTCTAATTATTATATGATTTCTAAAATGGTTGAAGCAGATCAAGAAATGCTAAAAAAGATTGAAACTCAAAAGAAAGATTTAGAAATGGCAAGATTAGAACTAAAGAAACAAAAAAAACAGTTAACAGAAACGACAGAAGAAAGTGAAAATAAGGAAGTAGCTCTTGAAAATATGATAATTATAAAAAATAATTATATTTCACAATTATCAAGTGAAGAAGCTAAATATGCAAATGATATAACAGAAATGCAAACAGAAATTAAAAGAGTTGAAACAGAAATTTTAACAGCAGCAACTTTAAATATAGGATATGACTATGTTGGAGGAGAAATGGCTTGGCCTGTTCCAGGACATACAAAAATCACATCGAACTTTGGAATGAGAACTCATCCAATAACAGGAGTATATAAATTGCATACTGGTGTTGATATTTCAGCATCAATAGGTGATACTTTTATAGCAGCAAATGATGGAGTAGTTGCAAAAGCTGAGTTTAATAAAGCATATGGAAATATGGTTTTGATTAATCACGGTGGTGGAGTTTCTACTTTATATGCACATGGTTCAGAGATACTAGTTAAAGTAGGTCAAGAAGTGAAAAGAGGCGATGAAGTTTTGAAAGTAGGAAGTACAGGATATTCTACAGGACCACATGCTCACTTTGAAGTAAGAGTTAATGGAAAATATGTTGACCCATTACCATATATTACTACTAAAAATAATTAGGAGGAAGTTAGATTGAAATACTTAAGAAAAAAAGGGATTGTTACTATTTTAGTAATTAGTTTAATTCTTGTTGTTCTAGGGAAAAGTTTTATGGTATATGCTGATGAGAAATCAAGTTCAGATTTGATTAAAGAGCGACAAGCAAATCAAAGTGAAATCAATGAAACACAAAATGAAAAAAAAGAAGTACAAGCTCAAATGACGGCAGTTCAGAAAGAAGTTGAGGAGTTAAATGCTAAAATAGCAAGTTATGAAAATGAGATTGATGATTTAACATCTGAAATTGATGACACAACAGCAAAGATTGATACAATGACACAAGAGCTTGCACAAAAGCAGAAAGAATTAGAAGAAAAAGAAGAATTATTAAAAAAGAGATTAATTGCTTCATATAAAGCTGGAAGTACATCATATTTGGATGTGTTACTAAGTTCAGGAAGTTTAACTAATTTCTTATCAAATTATTATTTAATAGAGCAATTAGCAGATTCTGATCAGAAATTAATTACAACTATTTCAGATACTAAGAATCAGATCGAAGAATCAAAAAATGCATTAGAAGAAAGTAAAAAGACTTTAGAATCTGATAGAGAATTGCAACAAAATAAAAAAAGTGCTTTAGATGTTACTAAAAATGAAAAAAGTCAAAAGGTAGCACAGCTTAGTGCAGAGGATCAAGATTTGCAAAAACAAATAGAAGAGATGCAAGCACAGGATACAGCAATTAGAGATGCTATTAAAAAAGCACAAGCTGATGAGAAAAGAAGAGCTGATGAAATTGCTAAAAATAATAGCAAAAATAATAATAGCAATTCAGGAAATACTGGGAATACTGGAAATACAGGTAATTCAAATAATGGTGGAAGTTCAAGTCCTTCATCAAATCCAGGAGGATTCATATATCCTGTTCCATCAGCATATGCTAAAATAACAACAGGATTATATTATTCTAATGGTTCATATCATGGAGGAGTTGATTTTGGTTCTGGAGGAATAGCAGGTCAACCAGTATATGCTGTAAAATCTGGAACTGTAATATTAGCACTTGCATTAAATTATAGTTATGGAAATTATATATTAATAGATCATCATGATGGTACATATACTCTATATGCGCATGGTCAAGCAGGTTCAATATGTGTTTCACCAGAACAAAAAGTTTCACAAGGTCAACAAATCATGAGAGTAGGAAGTACAGGAAATTCGACAGGAGCACATTTACACTTTGAAGTTAGAAGAAGTCCAGGAGGATTTAATAATCGTGTTAATCCACGTAATTATTTACCATAGATAAAATTATGAAGAAAAAGGGCGTGTTTCAGCGCCCTAAAATTTTGAAAGGATGAGATATAAATGGATGACGAAGAAAAAAAATATGACGTAAAAGTAAAAGTTATTATTGCTGTTATGATTACATTTGTTATTACTTTATGTGGAACAATATTTTTGTATGGAGAATATTTAAAACATAAAGGAGCAATTATAAATACTTATCAATCTTCTAATGATATTGTTGATCAATTAGATCTTTTAAGAACAGTTATTGACCAAAAATATAAAGGTGATGTAGATGAAGAAAAGCTAGAACAAGGAGCTTTAAAAGGGTATGTATCAGGATTAGGAGATGAATATACAGAATTATTAACAAAAGACGAGTGGGATGATTTGGATTCATCATTATCTGAATTTGTTGGAATAGGTGTGTATATGACTCAATTAAAAAATTCTAATGAAACTGTAATTATAGGAACAATTGATGAAGATACACCAGCAGCTAAAGCTGGTATTAAAGCAGGAGATATAATAAAAGAAATTGATTCAGAAGACGTATCAACAAAAGGATCAGAATATATTTCTTCAAAAATAAAAGGTGAAGCTGGAACAAAAGTTAAAATAAAAGTATTAAGAGACAATGAAGAACTAGAGATTGAAGTAGAAAGAGCTGAAATCAAAGTATACAAAATAAAATCAGAGATGTTAGATAACAATATAGGATATATTGATTTTGATTCATTTACAGACACAAGTTATGAAGAATTCAAGTCAGCATATGAGAGTTTAAAAAATGATGGAGCAACATCACTAATTGTTGATTTGAGAAATAATACAGGTGGATATGTAGATTCAGCATTAAATATTGCAGATTTATTTGTAGATTCAGATAAAACATTATTAATTACAGAAGACAAAAACGGAAAAAGAACAACTCAAGAATCAAAAACAAGTAAAACAATTGATATGCCAGTAGTAGTATTAGTAAATGAATATACAGCAAGTGCATCAGAAATTCTAACAGGAATACTAAAAGATTATGGTGTGGCTAAAGTTATAGGAACACAAACATATGGAAAAGGAGTTATACAAGAAATTTATCCAGACGTTTTAGGAGAAAAAATTGGTGGAGCATTAAAAGTAACTGTATCAGAATATTTCACACCAAATGGAAACAAAATAAACAAAGTTGGAATAACACCAGACGAAGAAGTAGAATTAAAACAAGAAAAAGGTGTAGAAAATACAAAAGAAAATGATACACAGTTACAAAAAGCAATAGAAACATTAAAAAAATAAAAAAAGTTATAAGATGAAAGTGCCCACATATCAACGATTGTGAGGCACTTTCAAAATTTTTTGCGAAAAAATAAAAAAAGTTTAAAAAATATATTGACAATAAAGGCAAAATCTAGTATACTTAGTCTTGTCAGCGAGAGACTGACAAATGGTCGCTTAGCTCAGCTGGGAGAGCATCTGCCTTACAAGCAGGAGGTCATAGGTTCGAGCCCTATTGCGCCCACCATTTCTATATATAAAAATCTATGGCCTGGTAGTTCAGTTGGTTAGAACGCTAGCCTGTCACGCTAGAGGTCGACGGTTCGAGCCCGTTCCAGGTCGCCATTTTTTTATTATATAGGCAAAAATAACTGGCTTGATAGCTCAGTTGGTAGAGCAGAGGACTGAAAATCCTCGTGTCAGTGGTTCGATTCCACTTCAAGCCACCATACAACATATGGGGCTTTAATTTTTTATCATATGGCGAGGTAGCTCAGTTGGCTAGAGCATTCGGTTCATACCCGACAGGTCGAGGGTTCGAATCCCCCCCTCGCTACCATAGAAAAATTACTGTAAATAGTTTGTATCTAAGGATACAAGCTATTTTATTATTATTTATCTTATTTTAATATAATTTCTAATGATATTCCTCGAATCAAATTTTACTGCTAAAACAATCAGACAATGCAAGCTGGTTGTTTTTTATTATGCAATGTTTGTAATGAAAATGTAATACAAACGCAATTGAAATGTAATATATAGCCCGAAATGTAATAAATTAAAACCGTTTAAGCCAATTTAACAATAAACAAGAAACAAAAAAGTATTGATTTATAGATTAATAAATAGTATTATATAAACAAAGGAGGGAAAAATCATGAATAATAAAAAGAAAGTTATAGGGATAGTAGTGCTAGTTGCTATATTAGCAATAGGAATTGGATATGCAGCAATAACAACTATACCTTTGAAAATCTCTGGTACTGCAGGTGCAACAACTAAACAAGGAAACTTTGTAGTAAGATTTGAAGGTACTCCTACAGTAACAAAAGGTGAAAACCTTGACGCAAGTGTAACAGCAACAGCAACATTAACAGATGATACAAATGCTAAATTTGAAGTTGCAGGCTTAACAGCAAAAGGAGATAAAGTAACAGCTAAATACACAATAAAAAATGCAAGCCCAGATTTAACAGCTAAATTAACTGTAAATGACCCAGTAGTTGAAAACACAACTTATTTTAAAGCTACAAAAACAGTTACAGGATTAGCAGAGAACAATACAATGGAATTAGCAAAAGATGCAACTGTAGAAGTAGAACTAACAGTTGAACTAATTAAAACACCAGTAACTGATGATCCAGTAGCAACAACAGTAAATATGTCAATTAATGCAGATCCAGTACAACCATAATTATTAAAATGGATAAGAAAAGCAAAAGGAGGAATTATGAATAGTGATAGACTTAGATTATATATAATAGAGTTTTCATTAATTTTAGTTCTCCTTTTAGCTCTCATTTTTAATGAATATATAACAAGAACAATAATAATGACAGTATTATTAGTATTTATGGTAATAGCAATAAAATTTATTAAAGGCCAAAAAACAGAAACTATATATAAAAAGCAGATGATACTTTTAGTAAGTACAATTGCTATAATTTATGTAGCAATTTTATATATGCTAGGAATAAAATTGGGCTTTTATAGCTCTGTAGTAAAATTTAGCAAATGGTCTATAATAAACTATATAATACCATATGTAGTAATAATAATATCATCAGAAATTATTAGAAAACAGATATTAATAAAACAACAAAAAAAGGCTAATCTAATAATTTTAATAGCAATGATATTATTAGAAATAATAATATCAACAAATATAAGCAGTATAAAAACATTAAAAGATTATTTTACATTAGTCAGCTATACAATATTTACTGCAATAGCTAACAATGTGCTGTACAACTATATTGTAACAAAATACGGAAATTACAAAGCAGTAATATGTTATAGAATAATAACATTAATGTATATGTATATTATACCAATAACACCAGACATAGATATATTATTTAGAGCAATAATAGGAATTGTTGTGCCATACGTGACATATGTTTTGCTAGAGAATTTGTACTCAAAAAGAGTGCAGATTGTAGCAGTGAGTGAAAAAAGAAAAGAAATGATAATATGCATAATACTGTGTATATTAGTATCACTGCTAATAATGGTAGTTTCTTGCAGATTTAGATATGGAACTTTAGTAATAGGCACAGGAAGTATGACAGGTACTATAAATAAAGGCGATATTATAATATATGAACGCTATGAAAAAGAAGAACTAGAAATAGGAGAAATAATTGTATTTAAAACGGAAAATGTTTTTGTGATTCATAGAATAATTGATAAAAAGAGTGTTGGAGAAGAAATAAGATATTATACAAAAGGGGATGCAAACCAACAGGAAGATAAAGGCTTTAGAACACAAAAAAACATAGTTGGAATAGTTAAAGGTAAAATACCATATATAGGAAAAATTACACTATTATTAAACGACATAATTAATAAGTAAAAATCGGAGGATAAAAAGATGGGAGAAGTAAATCAAGATACTATATTGCAACATCAGAGAAAGAGAAGAAGACACAAAATAAAATTAGCTGTAGGAAGTTTTGTAGTAATACTAGTAGCTATTATTCTTATAGCAACATATGCAATATTAAGTAAAAACTATTATAACGAATACAAAGAAAATGCAGAAGTAGAATATAAAATAAGACTAAACGAAAATGAATTCTATACAGGAGAATATTTGGAGGGAAGCACAGGAGTAGTTGCAAGTATAATAAAAGATATAGAAGCCGAATTTAAATATAAATTAGATTTAAAAGAAGAACAAGACTATATATATGATTATAAAATACTTAGCCAAATAGAGGTAAAGGAAGGTAGCAGAGAAAACTCAATATATACAATTGAAGAAGAAATAGCAAGTAAACCAGCAACAGAAACAAACTCGAAACAATTGGAAATAGACGAAAAATTCACCATAGACTATAATGAATATAACAGAAAAATAAGTAAATTTATAACAGTATATAATTTAAGTAACACTAATAGTACCTTATCTGTAAATATGTATTTACATGTAATAAATAAATATGATGGAAGCCAAGTAAATAAAGATGAAAAGGTAATGACACTAAATGTACCACTAACCACCAAAACAGTAGATGTAAGCATAGCAACAAATGTAGTAAAAGGCGAAGGAAAAATGCTAATACAAGAAAGCCAATATGGTGACCTAACATACGTTTTAATAACAGGAGTTTCAATTTTAACCATAGGAATAATAATATTACTAATGTTTATAAAATATATGTTAGAAACAAGAAGCGCAGAAACTATGTACGAGCAAGAGTTAAGAAAAATATTATTTAACTATAAAAGTAATATACAAAAAATAAGTAGCGAAGAAAACTTACAAGGATATAAAATTTTAAAAATAGGCACATTTAACGAAATATTAGAAATGAGAGATACAATACAAGCGCCTATACTAATGTATGCAGAGAATGAAGAAAGAACAAAATTTATGATAATAAATAATGACGTTTTATTTGTTTATGTATTAGGAGTAAAAGAAATAAGGAATGAATTAAGAGAAAAAGCAAAAAATAAAAAACAAAAAGCAAAGAAATAAGTTGTAGGGGCGATTTTAATCGCCCGCACTTCGAAGAAATTACTAAAAAAGAAGATCACAAGGAGAAAAATGTGAAATATAACGACAAGAAATTTAAAGTTATTGGTGCTGTACACACACCAATATTTTATATAAAATTTAGTAAACAATCATTAATACTATTTGTGTTATTAGGAGCAATATTATTTATAGGAATAGGCTATTCCGCAATAAATTCTGTAACAGCAGAAATAACAGGAGGAATAACAGCAACAACACAAAATGGAGTATTCATAACAGATGTAACATATGTAAGTGGAGTAGATGCAAACGTAGATGCATCCAATATAGAATACTATAGAGGAACAATGCTACAAAGCTTGATATCACTTTCAGAACAAAATCCAAACTCAGAAATAAAATATAAAGTAACAATATATAACAATTCAGAAGAAACATATCCATTTGTAGCAGTACTGTATGACGAAGAATTTTATGACAATCCAGACATAGTATTTGAGATAAGTGGATTTAGTATAGGAGAAACAATAGGAGCAAAAGAAACAAAAGAGCTATATATAACATTTAAATATAAAAATCAAACAATACCAGAAAAAACAATATTAAGCTCATATATAAACTTTAAAATAGCAGAACCAAATAGACTAATGGCAACCGCAAGTTCAGAAGCAATAAAAACGTATTTAAGAGGAACAATAACAAAAGAAAAAATAGAAGAAATAGAATTTGCACAAGGAACACAACCACCAGAAGGCACAATAAATGAATTAAGTTTTGACGCATCAGAAAAGCAAGACAAAAGCATAATGGGGTATTACACAGATACAGATGGAAATGGATTATATAAATTAACCTTTTTAAGTCCAGAAATAATAGCAACAAATAAAAATGCAGGGTATTTATTTCAAAATTTATCAAGCGTAAAAAACATAAAATTTGACAATTTTAGTACATATGGTGCAAATAAAATGAATTTTATGTTTGGCGGTTGCAAAGAAATAATAGAAATAAATTTGAACAAATTTGATACAAGCTATGTAACAGACATTCAAGGGATGTTTTATAACTGCGCCAGCATAAAAACATTAGATGTAAGCAAATTTAATACCAGTGAAGTAAAATCTTTTTGCAGTAATGAAGCATGGCGAGCTAACGGGACTTTTCAAGACTGTACTAGTTTAGAAAATATAGATATATCAAGTTGGGATACATCTAAGGCTACAAGTTTTTGTAAAATGTTTTCTGGATGTTCAAGTTTAGTAAATTTAAATGTAAAAAACATTAATACAAGTAATGCGGTAAGTATGGCAAGCATGTTTAGAGGGTGTAGTGGATTAACAACACTTGATGTAAGTGGTTTTGATACCAGAAGTGTAACTGAGATGTACGGAATGTTTTATGGTTGTAGTAGCCTCACAACTTTAGATGTAAGCAACTTTAATACTAGTCAGGTGAAACTTTTCTGTAACAATAATGCGTTTTCAGATGATGGCATTTTTCAAAATTGTGCAAGTCTTGAAAGTTTAGACCTATCCAATTGGGATACTTCTGCTTCGGTAAGTTTTACAAAAATGTTTTCTGGATGTACAAATTTAACAAACCTAGATATAAGTAATTTTAACACAAGTAATGTTGTGTATATGTCATATATGTTTAGTGGCTGTAACAAACTGACAAGCTTAAACTTAAGCCATTTTGATACAACAAAGACAAATAATTTTGAATTCATGTTTCAACATTGTAATAACCTTGAAAGCTTGAATATAAGTAATTTTAAATTAAAAAATAATATAAGATGCTTATTCTACTATTGCAATTTGTTAAAGGAACTTAATTTATCAGGAGTAACTGCTACTAACATAACAAACCTGCAATGGACATTTGCAAATTGCAAGAACCTAAAATCACTAGATTTAAACGATTGGGATGTACAAAATGTGACAACAATGCACCAAACGTTTTCAAGTTGTACAGCTCTTGAAACATTAAATATATCAAATTGGAAAACAAGCGATAAATTAACAACTATGTATGCAACGTTTTATGAGTGTTCAAGCTTAAAACAATTGAATTTAAGTAATTTAGACACAACAGGAGTTGGAGGTGCGTATTCTATGTTTTATAAATGTGAAAGTCTAACAGAATTAGATATTAGCAATTTTAACACAAGTAATGTAAAAGATATGGATTGGATGTTCTATGGATGTAGCAGTTTAATAACAATATATGTTAGTGAATTTAATGCGGAAACAAATACAGGTTGGACTACAACAGCGGTTACAAAATCTGATTTGATGTTTTATAATTGTACTAAATTGGTAGGCGGTAACGGAACAACATATAACAATAATATAACAGACAAAACCTATGCAGTTATAGACACAGCAACAACACCAGGATACCTTACAAATATTAATAAAAACAAGCAGTTAAATAGGTTAATATCTGCTAGCAGTGTAGCTCCAAATGGAAAATATTTAAATAGTACAATAATAAAAAATAAAATAGAAACAATAGAATTTAAATTAGGAAAAGAAAAACCAGAAGGAACAATAGAAGCTTTTGATGCATCAGAAAAACAAGATGAGAGCATAATGGCATATTACACAGATACAGATGGAGATGGATTATATGAATTAACTTTTACAAGTGATGGAGTAATTGCTACAAACACAGAAGCACAATATTTATTTCAAAATTTAACACAATTAACAAAAATAACTTTTGACAACTTTAGTACTTATGGTGCAACAAATATGAAGTCTATGTTCTCAAACTGTAGTAAATTAACAACATTAGATGTAAGTAAATTCAATACAAGTAATGTAACAAGCATGTTAGAAATGTTCTATAGCTGTAGAGCATTAACAACATTAAATTTAAGTAATTTTAATACAAGTAGCGTAACAAATATGCAAACTATGTTCAGTGGTTGTATGGCTTTAACAACATTAGATTTAAGTGGCTTTAATACAATTAATGTAATAACCATGAGAACTATGTTTAATAATTGTAAAGCTTTAACAACAATATATGTAAGTGAATTTAATGCAGAGACAAGCACAGGATGGACGACAACAGCGGTTACAAATTCAACAAGTATGTTTTCGAATTGTACCAATATAATTGGTGGCAACGGAACAACATATAACAATAATATAATAAACAAAACCTATGCAGTTATAGACACAGCAGAAACACCCGGATACCTTACAAACATAAACCATAGATGGAGGAAGAATTAAATATGAAAGTTTTAATAACAGGGGCTTCTTCTGGAATAGGAAGAGATATGGCAAGAATTTTAGCAAAACTAAATTATAATCTAATTTTAGTTGCTAGAAATGAAGATGGATTAACTAAAATAAAAAATGAACTAGAAACAGAAAACAATAAAATAAATATAACAATATACCCTATGGATTTAAACATAAAAGAGAATTGCTACAAATTGTATGAAAACGAAAAAAATATAGATGTATTAATAAACAATGCGGGATTTGGCTTATTTGGAGAATTTGCAGAAACAGATTTAGAAAAAGAAATAACTATGATAAATACAAATATAACAGCTGTGCAGATATTAACAAAACTATATTTAAAAGACATGATAAAAAAAGACAAAGGAAATATATTAAATGTAGCATCAATAGCTGGATTTATGCCAGGACCACTAATGGCAACATATTATGCGACAAAAAATTATGTTGTTGCATTAACGAGAGCAGTTAGAAAAGAACTAAAAAAGAAAAAATCAAATGTAAAAATTAGTTTGCTATGTCCAGGGCCAGTAGACACAAATTTTAATAAGGTTGCGAATGTAAAATTTAAAATACCAGGATTATCAAGTGAAAAAGTAGCCCAATATGCAATAGATAAAATGCTAAAAAATAAATTTATGATACTTCCTGGAACATTAATAAAAATAGGAAAGGCATTTTCGGAAATAACGCCAGATATAATAAAAGAAGAAGTAGCATACCATGCACAAAAAAGAAAGAGACCAAAGGTCTAAAAAGGTATTCTTCATCAAATTTAATGAGTGCTAAAATTTAAGTTAATTTAACAACCTCTTAAACATATAATAAGTTTAGGAGGTTTTTATGATACGAATTGGAATTTGTGGATATGGAAACTTAGGAAAAGGTGTTGAAGAGGCAATAAAGTATAGCAAAGATATGGAATTAGTTGCTATTTTTTCTCGAAGAGACATACAAACAGCGGTACCATTGATAAAAATGGAAGATATGGAACAATACAGAAAAAAAATAGATGTTGTAATTATGTGTGGGGGTTCTGCAAAGGATTTGCCAAATCAAGTTCCGCAATTTGCAAAAATATATAATACAGTAGATAGTTTTGACACACATAAAAATATACCAGAATATATAGAGAAAATTAATAGAATAAACAGGGAAAGTAATACAATATCTCTTATATCAGCAGGCTGGGATCCGGGACTTTTTTCAATAAACAGATTGTATTCAGAAGCGATAATTCCGAATGCACACACATATACTTTTTGGGGGAAAGGGGTAAGTCAAGGACATTCTGATGCAATAAGAAAAATAAATGGAGTAAAAAATGCAATACAATATACAATTCCCATAGATAGTGAAATAGAGAAAGCCAGAAGAGGAGAAATACTATGTTTAACGAATGAGCAAAAACACTTAAGAGAATGTTTTGTGGTACCAGAGGAGGGGGCTGATTTAGAAGATATAAAGCAAGAAATAATAAATATGAAAAATTATTTTGAAGGTTACAAAGTAATAATTCATTTTATTACAGAACAAGAATTAAAAGAAAAACATAATCAAATGCCACATGGAGGAAGTGTAATTTGTTCTGGTTTTACAAGTACAGAGAATAAGCAAATAGTAGAGTATACTTTAAAATTGGATTCTAATCCAGAATTTACAGCCGGTGTTTTAGTAGCATATGCAAGAGCTGTTTATAAATTAAGTTTGATAAAGGATTATGGAGCAAAAACGGTTTTAGATATACCACCAGTTTTATTATCAAGTAAGAAAAGAGATGAACTTATAGAAAAAATATTATAGGTGATAGTGAATAGGGACTTACTATACTTAATAAAATTAATTAGGAGGATTAAACATTGCTTTAGAAAGGACGGAGATAATAGGGTGGTTATAAAGATAAAGAAAAGTGTTTTGTTTAAGATAAGTGTATTAGCGATTATGATAATTACATTATCAGTTGTAACAATATCTTTAGGAATGGATCATTATTATAATGTTGATTTTACAACAGGATTAGTTACAGCAAGTTTACTAAATGTTAGAAGCGGACCAGGTACAAAATTTCCAATAGTTGCAACAGTAAAAAAGAATGAATATATTAGGGTATTTGCAGGGATTGGAGATTGGTATGTGGTACAATTAGATAGCAATTATATAGGAGCAGTAAGTAAAAAGTATATAAAGCCAATTTATCCTAATACTGGAACAGGAACAGGTTTAAACAATAATGATTCAAATAATAATACAACTAATACAACAAATTTAACTTCAGATGAATGGGAAGTATTTAATCTAATTAATCAACAAAGGAGTCAAAATGGTTTAAGTCCATTAAAAATAGATTATGAAGTGCAAAGAGTAGCAAGAATAAAAGCACAAGACATGGTAAACAATAACTACTTCTCACATACTTCACCTACATATGGTTCACCATTTAATATGCTAAACAATTTTAAGGTATCTTATAGAACAGCAGGAGAAAACATAGCCGGAAATTCAAGTAATAGTGCGGCAGTAACTGCATGGATGAACTCTTCTGGACATAAAGCTAATATACTAAATAGTAGTTTTAATTATACTGGGATTGGAGTAATAAATGGTTCAAAATATGGAAAAATATATGTACAAATGTTTATAGGGGTCAATTGAAAAAGTAAATTCTATTTGGAAAAAGTAAATTCTAGTTACCGAGTAAATGCTAT
>ERZ824488.1347-NODE-1347-length-27501-cov-6.601545_pt1 | contig 27501 bp, 25 predicted proteins | sample MGYA00519936_ERZ824488 | MGnify/ENA primary metagenome ERZ824488 (study PRJEB31778, sample SAMEA3449153) | human gut metagenome | biome: human gut; feature: human-associated habitat; material: faeces | place: United Kingdom | collected 2010/2012 ... | reverse complement strand
AATTCATCTCACCACCTGAAGAGGTGGGAGAATTCTTGCTACATTTGTTAAAAAAGTACTAATTAGCCTCTACGTTAATTCTGTGTAACAGCTTCCCTAACCTGTTCTACAGATAAAAAAGTTGTTTCTGCTATTTTATCCAGATCATGCTCTCCATTCTTCCCATTCGCCAAAAACAGAGTATTTATCTATTGTCTCCATGCACTCTACATTTTTCTCATCTAAATTTAACACCTGCATTTTTTCATCTTCTTTTCTGTATTTTTATTACAAATGTATTGACTACAATTATGCAATAAGATTTTTTAACAAATAGGTCCTATTGATTTCCCCCTTTTCTAGCCTTATATGAGATCTTCCCTACTTTTGTGATGTGCAGCTCATTCAGAATCAGATGTTTGGAATCCCGAATTGCTGTATGTTTCGACGTATAGAAATAAGGGCTATTCCTTCACCATCACTTCCTCTACCGCTTTCGACCACAAATGGATCCCCAACCGGAACATTTTTGAGAGTATCTCCGAGGTGGTGGATGAAGTCTTTGCAAGTTATCTCTCCCGGCCCAATGTGCGCCAACCCATTCTGACCCAGTACTGTGACGGGCAGAGGGTCAGCTGCCCCAACTGGCTCTCCCAGTGGGGTTCCAAATATCTGGGGGATCAGAATTATACACCTGTTGAGATTCTCCGCTATTATTACGGGGATGATATGTATATCAACTCTGCCGAGGAGATCTCCGGCATCCCGGCTTCCTGGCCCGGGGAGACTCTGGATATCGGAAGCCGCGGGCAGAAGGTCGAACAGCTCCAGGAGCAGCTCAACGCCATCTCCAACAATTATCCCCTGATCCCGAAGATCCGGGTAGACGGCATCTACGGAGAGGAAACACAGCGGGCTGTGGAGATCTTCCAGGATATCTTCGGTCTTCCCGAGACCGGAGAGGTGGATTACCGGACCTGGTATAAGGTCCAGGAGATCTATGTGGGCGTGACCAGAATCGCAGAGCTTTACTGATGAAAAAGGAACCTCTCAGTCATTGTTTTCAGTGACTGGGCGGTTCCCATATAAAAAATACAGTATATTTATTTTATCCCACGCAGTTTCTCCGCCACTTTCGTATACACTGGGACCGGGACGCCGTACTCGGCTCCCATCCGCACAACCTCATAGACCAGCCCGTCGATTTCTGAATTTTTGCCGGCCAGTACGTCTCGCTGCATGGAAGTTGTGGCTTCCGGCACCAGGTTGGAGAGAATCTTCAGGTTGGCCTCCACCATATCTTTTTCAAAGGGAATTCCCATCGCCTCTGCGAGTGCGGCAATCTCCCGGATCATCGCTTTGAAAGTTTCCCTGGGTTCTCCTTCCCGCTGAAAATCCCTGGCCACCGCGTCAAAATACAGGCCCGCTGCTCCGATCGGGGAGACATAGGAAAATTTTTCCAGCGCATCCCTTCTTATATTTTCAGAAAGGACTCCCTCAATCCCGGAGTCACAGAGATCTTCTGCAATCTCTCTTAATACCTCTCGGAAATCTTCCTTATCTCTGGTTCCAAAAACAACCCGCAGAATTTTGCCGTGCTGCAGCAGAACTCCAGGCTCCTTGATATTGGCCGATACATAGATACAGCCGTCCGTAATCAGAAGCTCCGGCAGTTCTTTCTGCATCTTTGCGCCTGTTCCATAGATATTCAAAACTGGTATCACCACGGTATCTTTCTTCGCCGCTTTCTTGATAAACGGAATGGTTCCAGCCAGGGAATATCCCTTGACACAGACAAAGATCACATCCGGCCGCTCCCTGTAATGCTCCATATCCGTCGCAGAAACAGGCAGCGTCTCCATGGAGCCATTCCACATTCTTTCCACCGTCAGACCCTTTTCCTGCATCTTCGCCAGATGCTCGCCGCGGGCAATCAGCGTCACATCTTTTCCTGCCTTTGTCATGTAAAATCCGATCATACCGCCGGTTCCGCCAGCGCCGATAACTGCGTATTTCATCTTGCTATCTTCCTTCTTTCTCAGCCAAAATCTCTCTTGCCAGCTCTCTTGCATGATTATAATACCATCTGTCGTCATCCTCATCCGCTTCGATAAATTCCACATATTCATTGAGGACGGCCAGCTTGATATCATATAAATACTGTTCATAATCCAGTTTCTCAACCAGGTTTTCGTAAACGGTATTCAAAAACAGACGTTTCTGCTCATCGTTCATGTAAAACGGAAAGGTCGCCCGGTCTTCTGTCGCATGGGCGATAAACCGCGCAAGGTCCAGAGAATAGGGCATGATACCGCCAAAGCCCCAGTCAATGATAAATACCTGTCCATTTTTATCAATCACATTGAACTCCAGGAAATCACCGTTTGACAGGGTTCTGTGGCAGGTCTTCTGTCTTTCAAAAAAGAGCCCGTAGGCTTCGCCGATTTCAGGCTCATCCTTGATGCAGGCGAGTCTCCGGCTGATTCTTTCCAGATAGACTTCAAAGCGTTCCCTGTCCGGATGATTCCAGAAAGCATTCTGAATCTGAACAATGCTTTTCGCCGCCGCTTTTGCCAGCTCATCCGTCATATCTCTTAAATCATTGCCCTCGATGCTCTCGAGCATGATCCAGATATCCGCGCCGTCGTCCCAGCGCCCATAAAATTTGGGAACACAGAAATCTTTTTGCTTCAGGTATTTCTCATAATTTGAAACCTCCCGTTTATCCGCTTTTTTCAGCATCCGATCACCCTCTGGCGTCACAAGCTTATAAACGTCGTATTCCCTGCAGTCGGCTTCTTCCTCTCCGTACTGCTCACAGATTCTGTATATTTTTCCAAAAGAAGTATCCGGTAAGATTCTCTCTGCAATCTCCCGGATTTCTTTATCCTCCACTTCCTTTTCGTACATTCCGATTTCCATACAAGTCTCCTTTAAAAAGCCAAAAAGGACGGAGTTTATGTCAAAAACTCCGTCCCCACCGGTTTACTCAAACAGTTTTTTCAGTCTGTAATACCACCAGAAGTCGCAGAAGCCGTCCACCAGCAGTGTGAAGCCCAGGAAACGCATGAGAAGCATCGCGCTTCCGAAGGGATTCAGAACCAGAACCAGGCCGAACACGGCTACCACAATGCCCATGGGCAGAAGGTATTTCCAACGATAATCCAGTTTCCGAAGGTTCAGTGCCTGATTGATCGTCACCAGACCGTCCATGAGGATGATGAGGCCGATGATCACCGGCAGAATGGAAAGCAGAACCTCGGATTTAAAGAGAGCCACCAGGCCGATGACCACGAGGATCACGCCCACGATGAGTTCCAGCTGGAACACGCCGCCCAGCTTTCTATCCTTCCAGTAACCCCAGATCTTCCAGGCGCCGTAGACAAAGGCGCAGATGCCAAGGACATAGCAGACTGCCCGAGAAAAGGCTACCGGGTGGATCAGAAGCAGGATGCCCAGCACCAGATAAACAGCGGAAAAAGCTCCCTGATTTGTGAAAAAGCTCTTCATATCAATCGCCTCCAAAAATAACTAAAAGAGTTTTCTTACGTCATTGAACATAATCACAACCATCAATGCCATCAGAGCCAAAAGGCCGATCATATGGACCATGCCTTCTTTCTCCGGGTCGATGCGTTTGCGGCGGATGGCTTCCAGGAAAAGGAAAACCAGGCGGCCGCCGTCCAGAGCCGGAAGAGGCAGAAGGTTCATGACACCCAGGTTGGCAGTCAGAAGAATGGAAATATTCAGCATGTTCAGCCATACATAGAAGCCGCCGTCGGCTTTGCTCTCATTATAGGTGCTTCCAATCATGTTGACCACGCCCACGGGGCCGGACATATCGTTGAGTCCCAGCCTGCCGCTGATCAGAAGTTTCAGGCCGTCCAGCGTGGTGGCAATCCAGTATTTCACCTCGTAGGCACTGTATTTCAGTACGCCCACAGGGCTAAGCTTTGTGCGGGCGCCGGAGACGGAAATTCCCATCAGCTTTCTGCCGACTTCCTCATCCATCTGAAGCGTGATATCCGCGGTTTTCTTCTCTCCCTCGTGCTCCCAGGTGACGGTGATCATCTCCTCGTTGGGATGATAGAGGGTGTAGCCGGTAATCTCCCGGGCCACATGAATCTTCTGATTGTTCATTTTCAGAATCCGGTCTCCCACCTGGATACCGGCCTCGGCTGCGGGAGTTCCCTCTCCCACATAGCTGATCACCGGAGCGTCATAACCGATGCTTCCGATAATAAAAAGGGATAAGAGAAAAGCCAGAATAAAGTTAAAAATCGGGCCTGCCGCGATAACGGAAATTCGGGCCCAGACGGATTTGCTTCCGAAGGAGCCTTCCTCTGTGGTGGCCTCATCCTCTCCCAGCATGGCACAGGAGCCGCCGAAGGGAAGGAGCTTCCAGGAATACCGGGTGCCGCCCTTTACCGTACTTAAAATTCTGGGACCCATGCCCAGAGAAAACTCCAGCACTGTCACTCCATTGTATTTTGCCAGGAGAAAATGACCCAGCTCATGAATGATAATGATCAGGCTGAAAATAAAAAGTGCAAGAATAATACTCAACCTACCACCTGCTTTCAATTCGTTCGTATGTTGCCTGCTCTGCTGCCAGAATCTCTTCGATGGAAGGATTCGGAATAACCTTATGATGTTCCATTGCGTCGGAAATTATATCATAGATATCCAGGAAACGAATCTTCCGATGCAAAAACTTGCTCACAGCCCGCTCATTGGCCGCGTTGAAGACCGTTGGCATGCTGCCGCCAGTTCTCGCCGCCTGAAAGGCCAGGGGCAGACCAAGGAAGGTATCCGTATCCGGTTTCTCAAAGGTAATTTCCTTCAGTTTCCAGAAATCCAGCCGGTCTCCCGGAAGGTAACGCCGCTCCGGATAATAGAGGGCGTACTGGATCGGAAGCTTCATATCCGGTGTCCCAAGCTGGGCGATGACAGCTCCGTCCTTAAATTCCACCATCGAATGGATGATACTCTTCGGCTGGACTACCACCTGAATCCGGTCCAGATCCACGCCGAAAAGCCATTTGGCTTCCATGACCTCCAGCCCCTTATTTACCAGGGTGGCAGAATCGATCGTGATCTTCTGGCCCATGGACCAGTTCGGATGTTTCAGGGCGTCCTCCACCTGAACATTCTCAAGTTCCGCCCGATTTTTTCCCCGGAAGGGACCGCCGGAGGCTGTGATAAGAATCTTCTCAATTCCGCCCCGGTCTTCCCCGTGAAGGGCCTGGAAAATGGCGCTGTGCTCGCTGTCCACCGGAAGGATCTGAACACCCATCCGCTCTGCCAGAGGCATGATGATATGCCCCGCCGTCACCAGAGTTTCCTTATTTGCCAGGGCGATATCTTTTCCGGCTTTGATGGCCTCGATCGTGGGAAGAATACCTATCATTCCCACAATGGCCGTCACCAGGATATCCGTCTCGGGCAGCGTGGCAATCTCGATGAGACCGTCCATTCCTGTCACGATGCGGATATTCATATCTTTTAACCGTTCTTTCAGCTCCTTCGCTGCATCCTCGCGGAATACAGCGATGACAGAAGGTTTAAATTTTCTCGCCTGTTTCTCGAGAAGGTCCACATTTCCGTTGGCAGAAAGGGCTTCCACCTGAATGTCGCCGTTGTTTTCCACTACCTCCAGGGTCTGGGTGCCGATGGAACCCGTGGAACCTAAAATCGCTATTTTTTTCATACGCATTCCTCCGCTTCTTTTTTACAGAAGGGCAATGGCAAGGAAATAGATCACCGGAGCCGTGAAGATCACGCTGTCGAAACGGTCGAGAATTCCGCCGTGTCCGGGGATCAGCTTGCCGTAATCCTTGATGTTGTGGTTTCTCTTGATACCGGAAGCCGCCAGGTCTCCCACCATGGAGATGAGAGCTCCCACTGCACAGATCAGGGCGTAAACCGCCGGGCTGTGATCAAACTCCGGGAAAAATTTTCCGGCTGCCAGGGCGTAAATAAGACCCAGAAGCGCAGCTCCCACAACGCCTCCCACAGCGCCCTCGATGGATTTCTTCGGGCTTAAGACAGGAGCCATCTTGTGCTTTCCGATGAGGATGCCCACACAGTAAGCGCAGGTATCGCAGCCCCAGGAGCAGAGGAAAATCAGCCATACCAGAAAGGCTCCGCCCTCAAGACTCCGGGTGAGATAAATATAGGAAAGCATCACGGAGACATAGACCACGCCGAAGAAGGCCGCCATGACCTGGTCTGCATGGTATTTCGGATATGTAAATACATAGACGGCCATCAGTACGATCAGAATAAAAATCATATCCATCATACTATATGCCTCAAATCCGAAAAGTAACAGCAAATAATAGGAAGCCACACCGAGAGCCCCGATTAAGGCCAGAAGGGAAAAGCCCTTTTCCTGTACGCCTGCAGCCCGGTAAAGCTCCGTCAGGCCGATGAGAGACACCAGGAATAAGGTTCCCCAGAGAAGGTAACTGCCGCTGATGATGGTCACAAGAGCGATGATCACCAGGACAATACCACTGAGCAGTCTCGTTTTAAACACGTTATCCCTCCTTCACTCCGCCGTAACGCCGGTCACGGCTGTTGAACTTCTCGATGGCCTTCCAAAGCTCCTCCTTGGTAAAAGCGGGCCAGGGCACATCGGTAAAATAAAATTCTGTATAGGCCAGCTGCCAGAGCAGGTAGTTGGAAAGGCGCTGCTCTCCGCTGGTGCGGATCAGAAGGTCCGGATCCGGCACTTCTCTCGTGTCCAGATAGCCGGAAATGCAGGCCTCGTCGATGGCATCAACGGCCAGCTTTCCGTCCTTCACATCCGCTGCCAGATGGCGGACCGCTCTCGTAATCTCGTCCCGGCTGCCGTAATTGATGGCGATCTGGAAATTCAGTCCGGTGTTGTCCTTCGAGGACTCCTCCAGCTTTTTCAGGCTCTCCTGAAGATCCGGATCCAGAGCTGTGGGATCTCCCAGTACCCGTACTTTCATATTATTTTTCTGGGCAGTCTTGATGCAGGTCTTTGTGTAGCTGCGGAACAGCCTCATGAGGCCGTCCACCTCTTCCTTGGACCGCTTCCAGTTTTCCGTGGAAAACAGATAGACCGTCAGATATTTGATGCCCATATTCCAGGCATCCTCGCAGATCACTTCCAGGTTCTTGGCTCCCCTGGAATGACCGTAGTTTCTGGGCATGCCTTTGCTCTTCGCCCATCGTCCGTTGCCATCCAGAATGATCGCAACATGCTGCGGTATCACCATATTTATTTCCTCCAGAAACAATTTTAGGCGCTGCCAAAAAGCAGCGCCCAGCTGTTTTATACTGTCATGATCTCCTTGGATTTCTCTTCCACTGCCTTGTCGATCTCTTTGATATACTTATCGGTGAGCTTCTGAACGTTATCTTCCAGCTCTTTGATCTCATCCTCGGATACGTCGCTGCCTTTCAGCTTCTTGAAGGCATCGTTTGCATCGCGGCGGATGTTGCGGACTGCAACCTTCGCGCCCTCGCCTTTTTTCTTTACCTCTTTGGCAAGATCTTTTCTGCGGTCCTCGGTAAGCTCCGGGAATACCAGGCGGATGCAGGTACCGTCATTGGTGGGGTTGATGCCGATATCAGAAACCATAATGGCTTTCTCGATCTCACGGATCATCTTTTTCTCCCAGGGCTGGATCATCAGAATCCGAGCTTCCGGAACGGTGATATTTCCCACCTGCTGTAAGGGGGTCGGTGTTCCGTAGTAGTCCACGGTGATCTTGTCCAGTACATGAGGATTGGCACGGCCTGCGCGGATCGTACTGAAATCCTTTAACAGACTGTCGTAGGATTTGCTCATTTTTGTCTCATATGCTTTGATTCTTTCATCCATATCTTTTTCCTCCCGGTTATTATACAGTCACCCTTGTGCCTTTAAAATTGCCTTTTACGGTTTCTACAATGCTGTTCTCCTCATTGAGGCCGAATACCAGCATCGGCATCTTGTTCTCCATACAGAGAATGGAAGCCGCCATATCTACCACACCCAGTTTTTTGTCGATAACTTCCTGGATGGAAACCTCGTCATACTTCTTCGCGTTGGGATTTACTTTCGGATCGCTGTCGTATACGGCATCGATGGATTTCGCAAGAAGGATCACATCCGCCTCGATCTCAATGGCACGCAGCACCGTGGCCGTATCCGTGGAAAAATAGGGATGGCCGGTTCCGCCGGCATAGAAGGTTACCATGCCTTTGGAGAAGCACTCGTTTACCAGATCCTTGGAAAAAAGCTCAGTAAACGCTCCGCAGGCGAAGGGAGTGAGAACCTTGGTCTTCATACCTACAGAACGGAAAATCTCAGATACATAAATGCAGTTCATAACCGTAGCCAACATACCGATCTGGTCAGCCTTGGTCCGGTCGATCTTCTCGCTGGAACGGCCTCTCCAGAAGTTGCCTCCTCCGATCACGATACCAACTTCCAGTCCATCGTCAACGAGTTCTTTTACCTGACGGGCAACAGCGGTAACAGTGGGCTCGTCAAATCCCGTCTTTTTATCACCGGCCAGTGCCTCGCCGCTTAATTTTAATAATACTCTTTTCATGTAAGCACCTCTGCTTCTTTAGATTCAGGGATAGTATAGCACAACTCCCCGTAAACAGCAATCTTTATTTATCCAGCTTAAGGCCTGAAAGCGCCGCCGCAAAGGCGTTGTTTATGGGCTCCTCCGCCTCTTTTTTCTGTTGATTCAAATAGCGGGCCACGTCCCGTTTGTTGACTCCGGCGCCCTCTTTTTCCCGGCGCTTTTTGAAGGCGGAAAGCTTCTCTTTGTAACCGCAGGTGGAGCAGACAAAGGTCTCCTCCTCCCCTTTTACGATCATCTCCATCTTCTTGTGGCAGTTCGGGCAGCGGGCGTTGGTGGTCCTGGAAAGGGTCTCCCGGTAGCCGCACTCCCTGTCCTGGCAGACCAGAAGCTTACTGTTCTTTCCGTTGACTGCCAGAAGAAATTTGCCGCAGCGCGGGCATTTCTTGCCGGTAATGTTCTCGTGGCGGAAGGTACCGTCGGCGGTCTTGATCTCAGAGATCAGCTCCTCGGTATAACCCCGGATGCTGGAAAGAAAGGCTTCCTGCTTTAATTCTCCCCGGGCGATCTTTCCAAGCTTCAGCTCCCAGGAAGCCGTAAGCTCGGGCTTTTTGAGATCCTCCGGTACCAGGCCCAGAAGCTGGCGGGCCTTGGAGGTAATGTAAATATCTTTTCCTTTTTTCTCCATCAGGAAGCTCTTGAAGAGTTTGTCGATGATGTCCGCCCGGGTGGCCACCGTACCAAGGCCCCCGGTCTCGCCCAGAGTCCTGATGTAGGTCTTATCCCTGGATTCCATATATTTCACCGGATTTTCCATCGCAGAGAGGAGGGTCGCCTCGTTAAAACGGGCCGGCGGCTTCGTCTTTCCGGCGGTGAGCTCCATTTTCTCAATTTTCAGTTTCTCGCCTTTTTTCAGCTCGGGAAGCTTCTGTTCCTTAGGAAGCTCTTCCGCAATCTCATCCTCGTCCTCCCCGGAAAAGACCTCCGTCTCGTAGGCTTCCTTCCAGCCCTGGCTCTGAACAATTTTTCCCCGGGCCGTGAAAATGCCCTCTCCGGCCTCGGCCTTCATCGTGGTCTCGTCATAGGTGAAGGGCGGCATCAGCACCGCCAGAAAACGGCGTACCACGAGATCGTAGATCTTCCGCTCCTCATTGGTCATATGGGAAAGGTCCACAAACTGCTCCGTCGGGATGATCGCATGGTGGTCGCTGACTTTTTTGTCATCCACAAAGGAAGCGTTCGTGTGGATCGGCTTCATAGCCAGAGTTCCCGCGAGCTTCCGGTAAGGGCCAACCGCGCAGGCCTTCAACCGCTCCTTTAAGGTCTCCGCCACATCTTTTCCGATATAGCGGGAATCCGTCCGGGGATAGGTGAGAACCTTGTGATTCTCATAGAGACGCTGCATGATGTTCAGAGTCTCCTTGGCCGAATAGCCGAAACGGCGGCTCGCATCCCGTTGAAGCTCCGTGAGGTCATAAAGACCGGGAGCGTTCTGCTTCTTGGAAACCTTCTCCACAGAGGTCACGGTAAGGGCTTTTCCCTCGAGCTCTTTTTTCAGCTTTTCCGCCCGTTCCTTATCAAAGGTGCGGTAGCTTCCGCTCTTCTTATCCTGCCAGCTCCAGCGGATACCGGCGGCTTTCAGCGTCAGGCCGAAATATTCCTTCGGCACAAACTCTTTGATCTCCTGCTCTCTTCTCGCGATCATCGCCAGCGTCGGCGTCTGGACACGGCCGCAGGAAAGCTGGGCGTTGTATTTGCAGGTTAGGGCCCGGGTGGCGTTGATACCCACGAGCCAGTCGGCCTCCGCACGGGCTGCTGCCGCCCGGTAAAGGTTATCATACTCTCTGCCATCCCGAAGGTGCTCGAAGCCCTCCCGGATGGCCTTATCCGTCACAGAAGAAATCCAGAGCCGCTTGATCAGTTTCTGGCAGCCCGTGATCTCCAGAATCCAGCGGGCTACAAGCTCTCCCTCCCGTCCTGCATCTGTGGCGATGACCACGCTTCCGACGTCTTTCCGGAAAAGAAGGGCTTTCACTGCCCGGAACTGCTTGCCGGTCTGAGGGATCACCACCAGTTTCATTTTGTCCGGCATCATCGGGAGGGTCTCCATCTCCCATTTCACATATTTCTTATCGTAGGCTTCCGGGTCTGCCAGCGTCACCAGATGGCCCAGTGCCCAGGTGACAATGTAGTCCCGTCCTTCCATTCCACCGTCCAGTTTCTTTTCACAGTGAAGGACCCGGGCAATATCCCGGGCCACAGAAGGTTTCTCTGCGATTACCAATGCTTTCATAAGTTACCTCCGAAATAATTTTTCCAGATCATCCACGATCATGGGATCGATCTCTCCCGCCTGCGCCATCTCTTTCATGATCTGAACGGCGCTCTCGTGGGATCTTTCCGCCTTATAGGCTCTCGGCTCCCGAAGAGCCTGATAGATATCCACACAGGCTACCATCCGCGCCGGATAGAAAAGTTGCTCTCCCGAAAGGTGGAAGGGATAGCCTTTTCCGTTGAGCTTCTCATGATGCGCGGAAGCCCACATCGTAATTTCCTGAAGACCGGAAATCCGGTTCAGTATGTAATAGGTATAAAGGACATGGTTCCTCATCTCCTTCACTTCCTGCTCAGAAAGAGTTCCGGGTTTATTTAAAACCTCAAGCGGAATCACCAGTTTTCCCAGATCATGAAGCGCTCCGGCAAGGCACAGCTTCTCCCGGATCACTTCCGGATACTGGTAATATTCCGCCAGAAGCTGAATCCTCCGGGTGATCTCTCTGGAATGGACGCAGGAAGGACCGCAGCGCTCGTCCACGATCCGCGCCATGAGTAAGGAGAATCTCCCCACTTCTTCCTCCGTCCACTCCCTGTGATCGTCCGGAAGGATTTTTCTCAAATATTCCTTGATAAAAAGATCCCCTGCTTCCAGCCTCGGCTCCGCCCGGAAAAAGAGCTCCACGGCTCCGGGATCCAGCACTCTGCCTTTCAGTTCCTGCAGTTTTCTTTCTATCTCTTCTTTTCTTAGCGTTTTCTCATCCCAGCCAGCCTCCAGCCGGCTGACCCGCTCTGCCAGATGAAGCCAGCCTGCTTCCCGCGGATATTCCCCGGCTTTTCTTCCGAAAGCGCCGCTGCCGTCCCCTCTTTCCCTGTGAAAAAGGACCAGATGGGGCTTCGGATTTCGAATCGGAAGCTGCATAAAATTCTCTTCTCCCGCCAGAAGCCGGAACTTCAGTTCTTCCTTCGTCCCCTCTTTTTCCCGGCAGAGACCGCCCTGGGAGCGCGTAATTCCGTTGTCATGAAAAAGCCCTGCCAGAGCCAGCTGGTAAAGCTTCTCTTTTTTCAGACCTGCACACTCGCCCATCCGCACTGCAAAATAGGCGGTCTTTTTCGCATGGACTTTCGGCAGCGGATGCCATTCGCTCTCCACATGGTCCAGCGCCTCCGAAAGACCGTACAAAAGTTCAAAAAGACTGAGCTTCATATAAGCCGCCTCCTATTTTACAAAGGAATCGATGGCCTTATTCAGCTGCCGCAGGCTTTCTTCATCCCCATTTTCAATGGCTTCCACGATACAGTGGGCAATGTGTTCCTTCAAGACCAGTTTACCCGTATTATTCACCGCGGATTTCACCGCCGCGAGCTGGATCAGCACCTCACTGCAGTCCCGGTCGTTCTCCACCATGGTCTTGATGGACTGGAGATGCCCGATGGCCCGGGAAAGCCGGTTCAGGACCGCCTTTTTCTCCGCGTCCGAATGAACGTGATGATGGCCGCCGGGGCCATAGCAATGACCGTGCCCGTGATCGTGGTCATGGTCTCCTTCTTCATGACTGTGAGCCAGGCCCAGGGCATGAAGTTTTTCGTGTTCTGTATTATTCATTTCTTTATCCTCTTACGCATTTTTAGAATAGTATAAATCACCCTGCTTCTTTTGGCAAGGCAGAGTGCGTTTTTCTTTTTCCTGATAAGTTTTCTCATCTGCTGCGAACCTTCTCCTCACTGAACAAAATTTCTCACTTTTTCATTTGTTTTTTGTGGCATTTCATGGTATTCTAATAAAAAGAAGTAAGGGGGGACTGTTTCCTGCTCTATGCTTCCTTTGAATAGGAGAGTGTGAAAGATTGAAAATTCAAGAATCTGCTGAAAACTATCTGGAGTCCGTTCTGATCCTGCAAAAACAGAAAGGCCATGTGCGTTCCATCGACATCGTCAACTACCTGGATTTCTCAAAGCCCAGCGTCAGCGTGGCTATGAAAAATCTTCGGGAAAATGGTTACATTCATATGGATGACGGTTATATCACCCTGACAGAAAAGGGAATGGAGATCGCTCAGACCATGTATGAACGTCATACCGTCCTTTCCCAGTGGCTCATCAGCCTGGGCGTAGATGAAAAAATCGCCGTGGAAGATGCCTGCCGCATGGAACACACTATGAGCACGGAAAGTTTTACCGCTATCAAGAACTTTATCATCCAGAACCAAGCCTGAAAAAAGACAACCCGGATCCGCACGAAGATCCGGGTTGTCTTTTTTCTTTTTATTTCGTTTCGATCTCGTAGGTGCCTTTGCAAAGATCCACGGTTACTTTCGTGCCGTCTGCAAAGGTCGTTCTCTGCACCTTGTAATCGCCGTTTACAAATTCGTGGCTCACCATCTCTTCTTTTGCCACCTTCTCATGAAGACCGCTGACAATCTTGCAGCGTTTCACAGTCTCCTCGGGAGTCAGATGTATATAGCCGTCAAAAGCGCCGTCGATGTTCGGGTAAGCGCCGTCTCTCACAAGATAGGGAGCGCCGCCGTTCAAGAGGGCGTAGAGCATGTAATCGTCCGTATCGTTCAGCTTCTCCATCATCCAGGGCTCGATCACACAGTCATGATAAACCAGGTTAAAGAGCGGCAGGCTCACGCCGATCTGCTCGGTGCCCGGTGTCTGGAGCATGAAGGAATAGGGCGCATAATGGCAGAATACCAGGCTCTTCATGGCCCAGTCGGAGGCCTCCTCGGAGCTCGGGAGAATGTTTCTGGAAATCAGGAAATCAAAGCATTTCTTTCGGTTCTCATAGCACTCTTTCCGGCTCATCCGGTGTCTCGGGTTGTCGCACTCGTCTCCTTCGTTGCAGGTAAAGACATCGAGGTAAGCGCCGTCCAGATGAATGCCGTGATTTTTAATCTCGGTGAAGTTTCTTCTCACATAGTAAGGAGCCTGGGTCGCGCAGAGGTAGGACTGGGGACCGCCGGCCCAGCGGGCATGCTCCGGAATGGAACCGTCGGTGAGACGGACAGCGTAATCCTCGTCAAAGGAAGGTGCGTCCTTATAGTAATCCCGGTACTGGTCATGGATGCCGAAAAGGTAGCCCAGACGCTGCATGGTATCGGAGAGGGATTTCATCTTCTCCCAGCCGCCGGCTTCCTCGCAGGCCGGCAGATAATCCGGATGCTTGTTGTCATAGCCCGGCTCTGCCCAGCCGTCCAGATGGAAATAGAGTTTCTCCACTCCGAACTCGTGGAACTCCTCCATCTCCTTTTCCCGTACGGCAAAAGGTGTGAGGGAGTTGTTTTTCTCCGGGGCTGCGGGATCGAAAAACTCAGATCTCGGGTTCACGCTGGTCTTGATGCCCTTATGGACGAAGGAAGCGCCCACGAGACGATCCACGGAAGGAATCCGGGCAGCCTTCTCCTTTAAGGTAGCAGCCAGATCGTTCTCAAACATGTAGTTCCGGTAGATCTTGCACATGGTATTATAGTCGCAGTCCTTCCGGAAGCTGTATCTCATGATCCGGCGGTAATCCATCTTTCCAAGGCTGGGCTCCCAGCTCACAGAAACATGAGTGTAGGGACCTCCTGCCGGATGCTCCAGCTCAGTGAAACCATTCCAAGGCGTGAGGGCGATGGCGATGTAGCCTTTTCCCTCCCGGATCTGGGAAAACCAGGACATGTAACCGCCTGCAGTGCAGAACTGTCCCTTGAAATGCAGCGGGCGGCTCGGAACTTCCCAGGTATTGGGAATCAGATAGCCCTGGCGTTCGTTGACCAGCGTATACCAGTCCTCTCTCTTCTCCTCGAAAGCCATGGGACCCGGCCAGAAAAGCTTTGTGATCTCGCCGCTCTCTTTGATCGGCACCCACTCGAAGAAAACATCTCCGGTGCATTCCTCGATCCAGGCATAAGTCTCAAAGGCCAGCTCTTTTTTCTCGCCTGCAATGGTAAAACCGGAATAGCTGCTCCGGATGCCCTTGCCAATGCCGTTCTTTACCGCCTCATGACGGATCGAAGCCGCATCGGAAAAGAACACTTTTTCCTCTCCTGCGAGAAAACAGGGCCGGTAGTCTTTTTCCCAGCTCCAGCTCTCTCCCTCCGCCTCTACATTAAAACATAAGGTGGCCTCGTCCAAGGACAGGACTCCTTTTGTGCTTTCGATTTTCATTTTCAATCTCCTTTTATCTTCCCAGTATTTTATGTACGGCCCGGATGTATTCCGGAGTCGTGCCGCAGCAGCCGCCCACAATGCCGGCTCCCGCCTTGATCAGATCACCGATACAGCGGGCAAAACGCTCCGCGTCCATGTCATAGACAGCCTCTCCGGTTTCCGTGATAAAGGGCATGCCTGCGTTGGGTTTTGCCACAACAGGCACCTCTGCCACCTGCTTCATGGAAGCGATGACAGCCGTCAGCTGATCCGGTCCCACCGAACAGTTCACACCCACAGCGGAAGCTCCCATACCCTGAAGGGTCTCCACAGCCTCCACAGCGTTTCCATTATAATAGGCGCTGCCGTCAGCTTCCACGGAGAGCGTGCAGATGATCGGAAGATCGCAGACAGCCTGGATCGCATCCAGAGCCACGCTGGTCTCGTCCACACCCAGCATGGTCTCCACGGTGAAAAGATCCACGCCTGCTTCCACCAGGGCTTTGGCCTGCTCGCTGTAGATCTCATAGAGTTCTTCAAAAGTCATCTCGCCTCTCGGCTCCATCATTTTTCCGGTGGTGGTCATATCTCCCGCCACATAGGCTTTTCCACCCACAGCCGCTTTGCTTAAGGCCACGAGACGGCCGTTGAGCTCATAGACATCTTTTTCCCTGCCGAAATTCTTCATGCTGTAAGGGTTGCAGCAAAAGGTCGGCGCATACACGATCTGGCTTCCCGCCTCCACATAGGCGCGCTGGAGCTCCTGGAGAGGTTCCGGGTGATCCAGGATCCAGAGCTCCGTACTGGTTCCTTTGGGCATCCCCGCTTTGGTCATATTGGAACCTGTCGCTCCATCCAGAAGTACCACTCCCTTATCTGTCAGGGCTTTAAATTCATCTCTTGTCATGTCTTTCGTTCCTTTCTGTCTGTTCTTTTTCAGCGAAGACCATTTCCACTTCCGCCTGTGAGATTTGGGAACCGCCTTAACGTGCCTATTATAAACCCTTTATGGAAAAAAAAGCAATGTTTAAGGTCAAAAAAATACCGCGAAGCTTTTCTCCGCGGTACTTTTTCTCAGTTTTTAGTTGGCTGCTTTCTTTTTCTTGCCCAGGAAACCGATGGAGGTTTTGACAATCAGCTTGTCGAAGAGCATGAACATGGCCGGCAGGACAAAGATTACGACGATCATACTGATGAGGGCTCCTCTGGAAAGCAGGGTACAGATGGAACCGATCATATCTACCTGTGAATAAACGGAGATACCGAAAGTGCAGGCGAAGAAGCTGCAGCCGCTGGTCACGATGGACAGCATGCTGGTCTTATGCGCGATGGCAACGGCTTCTTTCTTATCTTTTCCTCTCTGACGCTCTTTCTGATAACGGCTGGTCATCAGAATTGCGTAGTCTACGGTTGCTCCCAGCTGAATGGTACCGACAACGATACTGGCCACGAAGGGAAGGCTGATACCCTGATAGAAGGGAATGGCCATATTCACAACGATGGCGAACTCGATAACGGCTACCAGGATCACCGGCAGGGAGATGGATTTGAAGATGATCAGGATGATAACAAAGATCGCTGCGATGGAAGCGATGTTTACATTCTGAAGGTCGATATCCGTTACATCCTGCAGGTCTTTCATCAGCGGAGCCTCACCGATAACCATTCCGTTGCTGTCGTATTTCTTTACAATGTCACTGATCTGGGCGATCTGGGCATTTACCTCGTCCGTCGCTGACTCGTACTTGGAACTTACGAAGGCCAGCTCGTACTGATCGCCCTGGAGCATGCTCTTTAAGTTATCCGGGATCATGGAATCCGGAACGGAAGCGCCCAGAAGGGTGTTAATACCGATGGTCCATTTCACACCGTCTACATTCTTCACTTCATCAAGCATCTTGGCTTTTTCTGTACCATCCATGTTTTTATCCATCATGATGATGTGCATGACGCTCATATCGAAGTCCTCGCTCAGCTTCTCATTGGCGATGTTGGAATCCAGATCCGCCGGAAGAGACTTCGCGATGTTGTAGTAAATACCGGTATGATTGTTTCCATAGATAGCCGGCAGCAGCATAACACAGAAAATTGCCAGCCAGATCTTGTAATGCTTTGTGATAAAGGCAGATACCTTATCCACCTTCTCTGTCTTAAAGAGAGATTTGTGTCTGGTCTTCTCGATCGGCTTGTCAAAGATCAGGATCATGGCCGGAAGCAGGGTAACACAGCAGAGCACACCGATGATAACGCCCTTTGACATAACGATACCGAGGTTTTTACCAAGGGCGAAGGTCATCATACAGAGAGCTGCGAAACCGGCCACCGTCGTGATAGAACTTCCTGTGATGGACTTGAAGGTGTTTGCAATCGCGTGACCCATGGCCCGGTTATTGTCATCCGGGAACCGCTTTTTGTTCTCCTCGTAGCTGTCCAGAAGGAAGATCGAATAGTCCATGGTAACGCCCAGCTGAAGGACGGCTACCAGAGCCTCCGTGATGTAGGAAATCTCTCCCAGAAAGACGTTGCTTCCCATATTATAAAGGATGGAAATTCCGATACAGAGAAGGAAGATGAAGGGAACCACGATGGAGGTTCCGGTGATCTCCAGAACGATAAGTGCCAGAACAGCTGCGATGGCTACATAGATCGGCAGCTCCTGCATACACAGGTTCTTGATATCGGTAACGATTCCTGTCATACCACTGATGAAGCACTGTTTATCGACCATCTTACGCATCTCGGTCAGTGCCTCCATGGCATCGTCGGAAGATGTGGTATTGTCAAAAAGCACCAGCATCATCGTGGCATCTCCGTTGAAGAAGCTCGTTCGTAAGTTTTCCGGGATCATCTCCACCGGAAGGGTGAGGTCCGCCACGTCGTCATACCAGAGGACATCTTTTACATGTTCCACCTCGCTGAACTGTTCTTCCAGCTTCTGTACGTCTTTCATCTCCATATCTTCCACGACGACCATGGAGAAGGCGCCCATTCCAAATTCGTCCACCAGAATATCCTGGCCGCTTACGGTTTCCAGGGTGTCCGGCAGATAACTCAGCAGATCGTAATTGATCCTGGTCTTTATAATTCCAAGCACTGAGGGAATAATAAGCAGAAAACCCAGGATGCAGATCAGTACCTTATGTTTGGCTATCCATTTGCCCATTTTCACCAACATATTTCTATTCCTCCTCGTAGTTAATGACCATCAGTCATTTTGCACAGTTGCTACTCTACTACAGAAATGACCATTAGTCAATAATTATTCGGAAATTTATACTTTTTTAACGGATTTCCCGGAAAGCCCGTATTTACAGGCGTACCTGGCCTCCGGCACTGTTCTTTTTCCGGAATTCCTTGGGTGTCAGCTGGTAGCGCTCCCGGAAAACCCGGTGAAAATAGCTGTTGTTCTCATAGCCCACCGCCGCGATGATATCGTTCACGGAAAGGGAGGTGTCACAGAGAAGCTGAACCGCTTTGCTGAGCCTTTTTCTCTGGAGAAGCTCTGTAAAATTGGCCCCAGTGCCCCTTTTGATCATCCGGCTTAAGGTGTGTATGGGCAGCCGTAAGCGGTCGCAGAGTTCCGAGAGGGAGGCGGTCCGGTAGTTCTGCTCAATATATTCCAGCACGGTCATCACCAGCACATCCTCGTACCGATCCTGCCTCCGCATTTTGGCCAGCTGGACGGACTCGCTGAGATAGAGAAACAGAAGTCCCATCGTGATCTGGTTGATCCGGTTCTGGTCTTTTTTCCCGGAAACCAGGGAATCGATCATATTTTCCAGGAGATTCTGAATCTGCAGCACCTCCGAGACCCTGAAATGGAGAAATTCTCCCTTCTCCTCGTCCTTCCTCAAAAGATTCACGAGAAAATCCGTCAGCACGCTGTTGTTTCCGATCATCTCATAGGCCACATCAAAAAATTCCGGCAGAATGATAAAATTGATCGCGATATCGTCTCTCCCCGCCGGAAGGATCTCGTGGCGCGTGAACTGGTTGAGAAAGAGAAGCTCGCCTTTTTTCACGGCCACCTCTTTTCCCCCGATAATGTTGGTAATTGTCCCCTCGCAGGTGTAGAGCACCTCCACATAATTGTGCCTGTGCTCTGGAAAATGGACAAAGCGGGTGTGGGTTCTCACATTGATGAGTTCTCCCCGCTCCAGCATCTTCCTGCTGTCCACCGTGAAATCTTTTCCTGATGTATAAAGAGTCCTGTCCACGCCCTCTTCCCCGGCCAGGATTTTCTCCTCCTCTGGCGTAATGGCCCGAAGTTTTTCCAGTAATTCTTCTCGCATAGTCTTTGGTTACGTCCTTTTGTCTTTTTTCATAGGCTACCATAATCCGGCGGAGCATGCAAGAGCGGGAAGCTTTTTCCCTATTTTAAAAAAAGCCCCGCGTCCATTTTCAGACACAGGGCTTTGCTTTTCGATCAGATTTTAGTTTCTCCTGGAGAGAACTTCGTCCTCGTAGCGTTTTACCTCTTTAAACCAGTCTTCTCTCTCGGGAACACCGTTGGCCTCGCAGAAGTAGTTCCATACATCACCGAAGGGATAAACCTTCAGCTCTTCCTGCATGGTCATAAGCTCGGTGAAGTTGCTCTCGTTCTGAAGCTCTTTCAAACGGGCATTCGGAGTAAGCAGAGCATACAGAAGGGCTTTCTGCAGATTTCTCATACCGTTTACCCAGGCAGAGATACGGTTGATGCTGGCATCGAAGAAGTCCAAAGCCAGAAGCACGCGGTCGATGGCGTCGTTTCTCACGATCTCTTTTGCGATCTCGCGGGTCTCGTCGTCAAAGAGCACTACATGGTCGCTGTCCCAGCGCACTGGACGGGTCACATGGAGAGCGATCTTGTCGTTGAAGAGCAGCATGGAGGAAATCTTATCGGATACCACTTCGGTCGGATGATAATGACCGTTGTCCATCAGGCTGATGATGCCTTTTCTTGCAGCATAGTTGATGGTAAACTCGCTGGAACCTACGGTGTATGACTCAAGGCCGATACCGAATACCTTGGACTCCAGGCATACATAAACCTTGCTCTTGTCATAAGGAATAGCCAGGATCTGATCCAGAGAATCTTTAAATCTTGCTCTCGGTCCCAGACGGTCTGCCGGGATATCCTTGTAGCCGTCCGGAATCCAGATATTCATAGCGCAGGGAACACCCAGCTCATCAGCAAAATACTCAGAGATGCGGATGCAGGCCTGGCAATGACGAATCCAGAACTGGCGGGTCTCCTCATCGGGGCTTGAGAGGGTCAGGTTGTCTTTTACCTTCGGGTGAGCGAAGCAGGTGGGGTTGAAGTCAAGGCCCAGGCCTCTTTCTTTTGCGAACTCTACCCATTTTGCAAAATGCTTCGGCTCCAGTTTGTCTCTATCTACAAACTCGCCGGGCTCAAAGATGGCGTAGCTTGCATGGAGATTCAGTTTGTGTTTGCCGGGAACGAGCTTTAAGACTTCGTCGATGTCGTCCATGAGTTCCTGGGGATTTCTGGCTTTTCCGGGATAGTTTCCGGTAGCCTGAATACCGCCGGTCAGAGGACCATCGTGGTCAAAACCGGTCACATCGTCGCCTTGCCAGCAATGCAGGGAAATTGGAATCTTTTTCAGGGTCTCAATGGCTTTATCCGTATTCACGCCAATGGATGCGTAAAGCTCCTTCGCGGATTCATATCTTTCTTTTGTTGTCATGATAAAGTTCCTCCTTGTTTCACAGGTTTTCCGAATTTCTTAAGGTATCTTTATCTTACACGATTCCATGGTAAAAAAAAAGAACCCCTTTTGTCTAAAAAAGGGTCCTTTTTTGCACTTCTTATAAGAGATGGGCGCGAAGCTCCTCGCCGCTTAACGGGGAAAGGTAAGACGGAGCCACATCGAAAACGGTCTTGCAGCCGGTCTGTCCCTCGGAAGCCATGCGATGAGCGGCTCTTGCATAAGCCACCAGAACGCTGGAGGTAAATTCCGGGTTGGAACCAAGCTTTAAGGAATACTCGATGAGCTGATCGGTGTTCTCGCCCTTGCCGGTCTTTCCGGTGCGGATCACGAAACCGCCGTGAGGCATTGCTGTGTGGTCTCTGTCGAACTCTTCCTCGCTGATGAAATGAACGGTGGTATCATAATCGGAGAAATAGTTGGGCATGGTCTTGATCTCTTCCTCAATTTTCTGAAGATCTGCGCCTTCCTCAGCCACAATGAAGCACTCTCTGGTGTGTTTCTGTCTGGTGGTCAGCTCCGGATTCTTGCAGGCACGAACCTCTTCCACTGCTTCCGGTACCGGAATCGTGTACTGGATGCCGCGTTTTACTCCGGCTACCCGGCGGATCGCATCGGAATGGCCCTGGCTGACGCCCTTGCCCCAGAAGGTATAGGTCTTACCGTTCGGAAGAATGGACTCTGCGTAGATACGGTTCAGGGAAAACAGTCCCGGATCCCAACCCACGGAAATGATTCCCACAGTGTGTCCTTCTTTGCAGGCCTTGTCCACATCGGCAAAATGCTCCGGGATTCTTGCGTGGGTATCAAAGCTGTCGATAACGTTGAAGTTCTTTGCCAGCTCCGGTGTCTGTACCGGAAGATCAGTTGCGCTTCCGCCGCAGAGAATCAGCACATCGATCTCATCTTTGTGAGAAGCCGCCTCGGCGATCGGATAAACCTTTACGCCCTCTGTCTGAATCTTCACGGTTTCCGGGTTTCTTCTGGTAAATACAGCCACAAGCTCTGTATCCGGATTCTGAGCAACGGCAAATTCTACGCCGCGGCCGAGATTACCATAACCTGCAATACCAATTCTTGTCTTCATTTCCTTCACTCCTTGTAGTTTTTATACGGAGATGCCAGGCTTTCTGCCTGAACACCATTCCCGACTGCCATCATAAACCCTGGCAGTCCAAAAATCAATATTTTTGTTAAATGCGGCTAACTTTTTTATGTTCAGAGTCAAGCAGATTTTCATGCAAAAGTGCGAATCATACTTGTATGAATGAGCACTTTTGCATGGAAATTTATTTGGCGGATACGCCAAACAGACGAAATGCGTAGCATTTTGGAGGTGGCTCTGAACATTTTAGCAGCAGCAGAAGCCGCCTCCGCAGAGGGCGTTCAGCATGAGGTTCGCGCAGCAGAGCTTCGTACACATATCGCCGCCGTCGAGAGGATTTCCGTAAGAGGACTGTCTCGTCTGGTACCAGCTGCCCCCGTTCTGAAGCATATTCAGGAAATTCCTGTACTCCACGTTGTTGGGCTCCAGATTGACGGCCTGCCTCGCCGCCTCCATGGCCGCCACATTGTTTCCCAGTCCGGAATTGGCCTGGGCGCTGTAATAATACCATCGGGCCGTCCGGTCTTTCATGCCGTTCAGCACATTGTATGCCTGCTGATAGTAGCCGTTCCGAAGGTAATTGGCCGCCGCCTGAAGGTGGACGTCCTCTTCACTCTGGCTCTCCTGAGCTCTGCTGTAACCGCCCCCGAAGAAGTCGTCGAAACCGCCGTAGTAGCCGCCTCTGCTGCTTCCCGGTCCGTAAGAGGAACTGCCGGAATAGCCTTCGGTCCGCTCCTTCATGATCTGCTGGTAGGCCTGCTGGATCTCCTTGAATTTTTCCTCCGCCTGGTCTTTGTTTGGGTTGTTGATATTGGCATCCGGATGGTATTTCCGGCTCAGTTTTTTATATGCTTTCTTGATTTCTTCCTCTGTTGCGTCTCTCGACACACCCAGCACCTGATATGGATCTCTCATAAACTCCTCCGCTTCCGGATCATTTTCTTCTTATTGGTATCGGACTTCTCTTCCGTCCGTTTCTTTCTGGCTTTCTCGTACCGGACCCAGATGCCGGAATACAGGATGTTTCTGAGGATGCCGGTGTATTCGATGATTGGGAGCTTCTCAAACTCTCTGGAACATTCCGCCGCCATCATGGTCAGGATTCCGCGGCAGTTTTCCTCAAAATCCTTTCCCTCACTGAGCTTTGTCAGGGGATTGTAACGGCCTTCCGTCAGATCTTCCTCCAAATCCTCGTAGGCATCACAGAGATAGATAAATTTTCCCAGGAAAAAGCCCATCCTCCGAAGGTTTTCTTTCCATTCATCCTCTCGCCAGGCCAGGATTTCCGCCATGATCTCGCCGAAAATCCCTGCCATATAATCGAGGTCCGACGAATTTTCCGCCTCTCCCGCAGAAAGCTTGTCCAGAAGCTCTTTCACCTTCTCCGCTTTTTCGGAATAGGAAGCCTCCAGACCTCCGAATTTCCGTTTCAGCAGCTCTGCAAAAAGCCGCCGGTCGATCTTCTGCTCGTCAGCCCAGTCATCCATGCATTTATAATAGTTGAGAAGAATGCTCATGTCCGCCGCATAATCTGAGAAGACATCCACCTGGATCGGCTGTTTCTTCAAAGGATGGATGACGCAGTGGGTGGTTCCTTTTTTCACCTTCGGCTCGTAAAGGCCTGTGAGCAGCATCACCACAAAGGTCAGATCGTAGCTTAAGGTCAGCTGGCCGGACAGGCCGTAGCGCTCCTTCAGCTTCTGACAGAGACCGCAGTAAAAAGACTGGTAGGTCTCCAGCTCCCGGACCTTCAAATCGCCTTTGTTTATCATCACATATCCGAACATGTCTCTCCTCCTTTCTCTCATTAGCTTATCTACTAATACATCTTTACAAGATACTATTCTAATAGAAAAAAGTCAATCGCTCTCCCTCACTTTTTTCTGAATTTTCTGTGAACTTCCCTTGCGGGAAAGGTGCAAATATGCTACATTTTACTATAAAAGTCCCGGACGGCAGCCATGAGAATGAACCATGCTTGCATGAGCGAATTCATGGATATCGGACGGGCTAGACCGTATGAGTAAGTAGGGCAATAGCCCAGATTACGAATGCGGTCGGCAGCTGTGGGAGCGCCACAGGCGCGGAACAGCTGACTTTTGACGCATTAAAGGAGGATTTTTGAAAATGAACAACTATGTAGATTACATTCTGGAGCAGGCCAAGAATCTGCTCGCCATCGACAGTCCGTCAGGCTACACCGCCGAAGTGACCGCTTATCTTTTAGAGGAATACAAGCGTCTGGGCTACAAGGCCAGGCTCACCGGGAAGGGCGGCGTCCTGGCTGATCTTGGCGGCGAGGGCGAGGCCATTCTTCTGGCAGCCCATGTGGACACCCTAGGCGGCATGGTTGCCGAGGTAAAAGGCGATGGAAGACTCCGCATCACCAACATCGGCGGCATGAATGCCAACAACGCCGAGGCAGAAAACGTCCGCATCCGCACCTATGACGGTGCCTGCTACGACGGCACCCTGCAGCTCATCGACGCTTCCATTCATGTAAACGGAAAATACAGCGACACCGCCCGTTCTTGGGACACCGTGGAGGTAGTCATCGACGAGCCTGTTTCTTCCAAAGAAGATGTGGAAAAACTGGGCATCATGACCGGAAATTTCGTCTGCTTCGATCCGAGAACCACGATCACTTCCTCCGGCTACATCAAGAGCCGTTTCCTGGATGACAAACTGAGCACTGCCATTCTTCTGGGCTACGCCAAATATCTGAAGGACGAGCACATCACTCTCCCGAGAAAAATTTACCAGCACATCACGGTTTTTGAGGAAGTCGGTCACGGCGGCTGCGGTTCCGTTCCTGAAGGCACCGTGGAGTTCCTTTCCGTGGATATGGGCTGCGTCGGAAACGGCCTGGCCTGCACCGAGCGCGAGGTTTCCATCTGTGTGAAAGACAGCGCAGGCCCCTACAGCTATCAGACCGTTACCGGCCTCATCAGGGCTGCAAAGGAAAACGGCATCGGTTTCGCAGCCGACGTTTATCCCTTCTACGGATCTGACGCGGACGCCGCTTTAAGAGCCGGCTATGATCTCCGCCACGGCCTCATCGGCCCCGGCGTCTACGCTTCCCACGGCTATGAGAGAAGCCATAAAGACGGCGTGGAAAACACCCTGAAGCTTCTGGCTGCTTACATCGGCTGATCTTTCCACAGAAGATGTCGGCTGAATTTTTCCAGGCAGGTCTCCAGACCTGCCGATGAAAGGAATCTTCCATGAATTACAATCTCCTCTCTTCTTCCGATCTGAACGCGGCGCAAATCACCTCGGAAGTCACGGAGCAGGTAGTGACAAAAACCAACCGCTGGATCTCCTTCTGGAATGAACATGTTCCCGATCTGATCTCCTTCGGTGTGGAGATCGGTTTTTCGCTGTTGATCTTCTTTGTCGGCCGTTTTCTGATCCGCTGGATCCGGCGTATCGTCCGCCGCTCCATTGAACGTTCCAGTGCAGATACAGGCGTAGAGCAATTTATCGATTCTCTGCTGAAATTTCTCCTCTACACCCTGCTCCTGTTTATCATCATTCAGAACCTGGGCGTTCCCTCCACTTCCATCGCTGCAGTCATTGCCTCTGCCGGCGTAGCGGTCAGCCTGGCTCTTCAGGAGAGTCTGTCAAATCTGGCCGGCGGCATCCAGATCCTGCTTTTAAAACCCTTCGTTGTCGGTGACTACATCCGGGAAGACAATAAAGGAAATGAAGGAACTGTAGAAGAAATCCATATCTTCTACACCCGGCTTTCCACCATTGACAAGAAAGTCATCATTCTTCCAAACGGCCTTCTGGCCAACAACAGCCTCACCAATGTGACCTCCAATGATTTCCGGCTTCTGGAGCTGAAGGTCGGAATCTCCTACTCAGCGGATCTTAAGAAAGCCAAAGCGATTCTAGAGCGGCTTCTTCGGGAAGAGCCCCGGATTCTCACGGAGGAGGAGCATGTGGTCTTCGTGAACGACCTCGCTGACAGCGCCGTGATCCTCGGCCTCCGGGCCCAAGTGAAAACAGAAAACTACTGGCCCACTCGCTGGAAGCTTTTAGAGGAGATCAAGCTCACTTTCGATGCGGAAGGAATCGAGATCCCCTATCCGCAGATGGATATACACATGCGATAGCAGGTGCTGTGTGCCAGTGGCACACGTTTAGCACCGACCGAAGCGGAGCGGAGACCTTGCATGAGCTGCTCTGCAGCGGAGCAATTTGTAGGTATGTATCTTCATAAAATGAATACCTTGCAAAGAGTTCTAAAATACAGTATAATAGTTGGTTGAAAAGAATTGCAGGAGCCGCCCTGCGGCAAAGCAATTCACAGATATCAAAATCAGTGATAAAGGATGGTAAAACACCATGACACAATCCAGAACACATACCTGCGGCGAGCTGCGCCTTTCCGATGCAGGAAAGACCGTCACTCTGGCCGGCTGGTATGAGAATTTAAGAAGAGTCAGCAAGAATCTGGGCTTCCTGATCCTTCGCGACTTCTACGGAACCACTCAGATCGTGATCGAGACGGAGGAAATGATGGAGCAGATCTCCAAGGTCAACACCGAGTCCACCATCTCTGTGACCGGTACTGTCCGTGAGCGTTCCAGCAAAAACGCAAACCTTCCTACCGGTGAGATCGAGGTTGTTCCCGAAAAGATCGAGATCCTGGGCAAATGTATCTACAACGAGCTTCCCTTTGAGATCAACCGTTCCAAGGAAGCCGATGAGAATACCCGTCTGAAATACCGTTACCTGGATCTTCGTAACCCGGCCGTAAAATCCAAGATCGTTCTCCGCTGCAACGTGGTTGCCGAGCTTCGCCGCAGCATGATGGAGCATGGTTTCCTGGAGATCACGACTCCGATCCTGACCTGCTCCTCTCCGGAAGGTGCGAGAGACTATCTCGTTCCCTCCAGAAACCACCCGGGCAAATTTTATGCACTTCCGCAGGCTCCCCAGCAGTTCAAACAGCTGCTCATGACCTCCGGTTTCGACCGCTATTTCCAGATCGCCCCCTGCTTCCGTGATGAGGATGCGCGTGCAGACCGTTCTCCGGGCGAGTTCTATCAGCTGGATATGGAGATGGCTTTCGCCAGCCAGGAAGATGTCTTCGCCGTTCTGGAAGACGTTCTCCCGCCGGTATTTGAGAAATTCGGCACCTACAAGACCGCTTCCAAAGCGCCCTTCTGCCGCATCTCCTACAAAGATGCCATGGAAAAATACGGAACCGACAAACCGGATCTCCGTATCGACCTTCTCGTGCAGGATGCTACCGAGTGCATGGCTGACTGCGGTTTCGGTCCCTTCGAGGGAAATGTCGTAAAAGCAGTCGTTGCTGACGGCTTCAAAGGCACCCGCAAAGTCATCGACAAGCTCTGCACTGACGTGGAAGTTCAGGCCGGAAACAAAGCTTACTGGTTCAAAGTAGACGAAAACGGCGCTCTGACCGGCGGCATCTCCAAGTTCCTTCAGGAACATGCTGAGGCAGTCAAAGAAGCACTGGGCCTGAAACCCGGCGATTTTGTCGGCGTATGTGCAGGCAAGAAACAGGCCGCTCAGAAAACAGCAGGCGTTCTCCGCCGCTACATCGGCGCTCTGGCTGAAGGCCATATGAAGACCGACTGCTATGAGTTCTGCTGGATCGTAGACTTCCCGATGTACGAAATCGGCGAGGAGTCCGGCGAGCTGGAGTTCTGCCACAACCCGTTCTCCATGCCCCAGGGCGGTATGGATGCACTGAACAATCAGGATCCCC
>ERZ824488.1341-NODE-1341-length-27569-cov-3.472232_pt1 | contig 27569 bp, 29 predicted proteins | sample MGYA00519936_ERZ824488 | MGnify/ENA primary metagenome ERZ824488 (study PRJEB31778, sample SAMEA3449153) | human gut metagenome | biome: human gut; feature: human-associated habitat; material: faeces | place: United Kingdom | collected 2010/2012 ... | reverse complement strand
GCTATTTTTTTATACATTTTTTAGTGTTGCACTTAATATGATAATTCATCATATATAAAAATTAGATTAAATGCTTTTTTGTAAAAATATTTATCTAAGTACAAATAATCTATAATTCTTTATTTTTATAAAAAATAGATCTTTTAACTTTCCTTAGAATTACATATAATCCTCCTACTAAAAAAGGTACTATAAAGCTTGAAAATCTGTATATAAGCATACTAGATGCAGATTTTATACTGTTTGCTATAACTGAAAATAATAATGTATAAACAAACTCAACAGATGCAATTCCTGCTGGTGCTGGTATACTTCCTGCTAAAATCATTGCTAGTGAAGTTACAGTCAGTGCATCTATTATGCCTATATTTATATTCATTTCTCTTAATGCTATATATGAGCTTAAATATATAAGTAAAAATTTAACTAGGTTCATTAAAATTTCTATTACTATTATCATCTTTTTTTTTAATAATACTATTGAGCTTTTTTTTATTCTCAATATTTCTGCTTCAATATAATTTATTTTCTCTTTGTGTAGTGACTCCCCAAGGATGCGGAGCAATGCAGCCGCCACGGGTTCCGTAGATGGTTTCACCGTATACCTTCATCCATTCCCCTACTTCTGCCAGACGCTCCAATGCAACAGCAGGCAGCTCACCGTCCGGCTGAGGACCGATATTCATCAGCAGATTGGCATCTTTACCCGCAGCCTTCACCAGGTAATGTATCAGCGTTTTGGTGGATTTATAATCCTGGTCCGTAATCTTATATCCCCACATTCCATTCATCGTCTCGCAGGTTTCAAGGGGCAAGGCGCTGATATCCTGCCCGGAAAGACCGGCACGGTTCTCTCCCGGCAGGTCGCGCTCGAATATCTGGATGTCCTCGCCGGCAAACGGTGCTTGATGATGGTTGTTCCCAACCAAGCAAGCCGGTTGCAGGCGGTGTATCATGGCATATTGCCCGGGCAGTTGCCAGTCAAAATCCGGATTTTCAGAGAGCTCGGGCATGGAACCACGATGAATCATATTCCAGACATCGTCATATGGAATATTAACAAGTTCCTTTCTCCGCTCCGCAAAATATGCATCCGTTGGAAGAAACGGGAGCGTAAAAGGCACATTATAACGCTCGCGCATTGAAAATCCAAGCAAAGTGATAAGGCCGATGCGCCCGGATAAGGATTCGCTGATACCTTTCATCATTTGAAACTGCTGCGAGCCGCACATATAGAACTGTCCTTTTTTCCTTTCACGGTCGATGAGCATCTTTATCTGAGGAAAAAGTTCCGGCGCTTTTTGAACTTCATCGATGAACACCGGCGGTGGATTATCCTTGAAAAAAGTTCCGCTTTGTTCCCGTGCGCTTGCCTGAACGATTAGGTCATCAAGTGAAACATAGTTGATATCCTTGGTGATGCGTTTTAACATGGTTGTTTTTCCGACCTGTCTGGGACCTGCGACGAGAATTGCGCCAAACATTTTGACGAGCTTTTCTACGGCAGATTCTGCGTGTCTGCTGATATAATTCATAGAAACTCCTTTCGGCTGATTTAATATGCAATATTATTATAGCCGAAATTCGCAAAAAAATCAAATAAAGTTTTGGCTGATTTAATATCTGGTTTTAATATAGCCGAAAAAAGATAAGGGCGTAAGAAGATGAAGCAGATACAAGAAATCGAAATAGAAGTAATCAGGAAAAATGTGAAAAATATAAATCTGACGGTGCTGCCGCCGGACGGGCATGTGAAAGTGTCGGTGCCGTTTGGACTCTCGGAGGAGCGGCTTGCGGAATTTTTGCGAAGCAAAACAGACTGGATCCGCGCGCATCGAGCAAAAGTCATCGAAAGAGCGGCGAAAAAGGAAGCGGGTTCTGCGCTGCGAAATCCCGAAATGTCAGAAGAGAAGCGAAAAGAACTCGTAAAACGGTATCGCGCTATTTTGAGACCGAAGCTTGAAGAATATTTAGAGTTCTGGGAGAGGCAGACGGGCCTGCACCCGGAAAAATGGCAGATGCGGGATATGAAAACCCGCTGGGGAAGCTGTAATCCGCGGACGAAAAAGCTCTGGTTCAGCGTCGAACTTGCCGAAAAGTCCGACGAATGTATCGAGTATGTGGTTTTACATGAACTAGCTCATCTGAAGATTGCAAACCATGGCGCAGAATTTAAAGCATTCCTGACACATTTCATGCCGGACTGGCGTGCGCGTCAGAAAGAACTGAACGGGCGCTGAAGCGGCACTCATTACTCTTTTAAGAACTCAATAACCGCCTGAAGTTCAGGAGAAATCCACTTCCTGCGCGAATACAGGAGCTGCCGCCACACATCCGCGTGAATTTCGGGTACGTCAAGAACAGCAAGCTTGCCGCGCTCGACATATTCGGAGACCACGAACTCCGGAAGGTAGGAAATTCCAATATCCTGTGCAAGCAGACGGCAGATGAGGTGCGTGTCGCCGGACTCCAGCACGGGGAGTGTTTCTCTTCCTGTTTCTGCAAGGATTTCATCGAGCAACGCACGATAACTCATGTCTTTTTCGGTCAGAATCAGCGGATAATCTAAAATCTGCCCGATTCCGACTTTTTTTTGCCCGGCAAGCGGGTGCGACGCTGCTGCTGCGAAGTTAATCTGCACCGGCGCTTCAAACGCTGTAATATAATGATGATTTAAGATACGGCGGTCAAGGGTGTAGACAATATCTGCGCGGTTTTCGCTCAAAAGCTGAAACATTTGGTCGGTGCTTGCCGAGGTTATTTTCAGACGAATCTTTGGGTATCTGCGGTGAAAATCCTTGAAGCGGGTGTTAAACTGCCAGCCGGCAAGCGACTCCGCAATCGCGATTCGGATAATTCCCTCCGGCTCAGCTTCCGTTGAAATATGCGAGGCTTCCGCGGCAAGGCGCAGCATATGCTGGGCAATCGGCAGAAGCTTTTCACCTCCATTTGTCAGAAGAACGGTATGGTTGATGCGCTCAAAAAGGGGCATGCTGAGCTCTTTTTCGAGCTGCTTAATCTGAAAAGAAACCGTAGACTGCGTGAAACCAAGTCTTGCGGCGGCCTGCGTGAAGCTCTTCATTTCATTTACCATTACAAAGGTTTCTAAATTTTTAATATCCATTTTGCCTCCTGCTTTCGCCGTTTGTAGATTTATGCAAAGAGCAATCGAAAAATTCGATTAATATAATAAAAAAGATTCATTTTACAAATTATGTTATGAATTATATAATGGGAATAGTGGGATGTCAAGGGACATCGGGAAAGGAATTTGCTAATTATGGAAAACAGAGAAAGATTAGGAACAAGATTGGGATTCATCATGCTTTCCGCAGGATGTGCAATCGGATGCGGCAATGTATGGAAGTTCCCTTGGATGTGCGGACAAAACGGCGGCGGCAGCTTCATGCTGATTTACATGCTTTGTCTGATTTTGATGGGGCTTCCGGCGATGATTATGGAATTCAGCGTGGGAAGAGCGGCGCAGACAAGCCCGCTGTATATGTATCCAAAGCTTTCGACAGCGAAAAATAAGAGGAAATGGAGACCGTTCGGAGCCATTTGCTTAATCGGCAATATCGCTCTGATGGCGTTTTATACCGTTGTAACGGGCTGGATTATTTACTACTTTGTAAAATTTTTGACCGGAAAAAATGATGATTTCGGCTTCGTGTCGATGATTACAAATCCGGGCGTCAATGTTACATACCTGTTTGTGACAGTATTTATAGCGTTCATCATCCTGAGCTTCGAACTGCAGGGCGGACTGGAACGCGTGACGAAATATATGATGTCGGCCTTGATTATTTTAATGATTGTGCTGGCAGTCCACAGCCTTACGCTTGACGGCGCAAAGGAAGGAATAGCATTTTACCTGATTCCGGACTTTTCTAAAATCACAGGTTCGGTTATCGTCGGCGCGATGAATCAGGCGTTTTTCACCTTGTCCGTAGGCATGGGCGGGATGGCGATTTTCGGAAGCTATATCGAAAAAGACCGTTCGCTGATGGGAGAATCGGTGAATATTATTGCGCTTGACACCTTCGTTGCGGTAATTGCAGGGGTTATCATGTTCCCGGCTTGCTTTACATACGGACTGGAAGTAAATGCGGGTCCGAGCCTTTTATTCGATACGATGGCAAGCGTGTTTAACCATATGAATGGCGGACGCTGGTGGGGTGCTTTGTTCTTCCTGTTCATGGTATTTGCGGCGTTCTCGACAGTGCTTGCGGTATGTGAAAACATCCTGGCGATGATTCGTGAGCTGACAGGCTGGTCGCGTCCAAAGGGATGCATCGCGTGCGGAATCGTAATCTTTTTACTGGCAATCACGACAGCTCTGGGAAACAGCGTGCTGCATTTTCAGCCTTTTGCGGAGGGGACATCCTGGCTTGATTTCTGGGATTTCATCGTTTCGACGAATATTTTGCCTCTGGGTTCTTTGGTTTTAGCATTGTTCTGCTGCAACAATTTCGGCTGGGGCTGGGACAATTTCATGAAGGAAGCAAACGAAGGACACGGACTGAAGGTGAAACCTTGGATGAAGCCGATTTTCAGATACTTCCTTCCATGCGCGATTCTCTTCATTTACATTTACGGAATGGCAACATTTAGCTGGAAATAATCTGTGAAGAGTGCTATAATAGAAATGTTATGTGCACTTAGGAGAAACAGATTATGGAAAGAGAAAATTTAAAATCGAGATTAGGATTTATCCTGCTTTCTGCGGGATGCGCAATCGGAATCGGAAATGTGTGGAAATTCCCGTATATGGCGGGGCAGGGCGGCGGCGGAGCTTTCGTGCTCTTTTATGTGCTGTTCCTGATTATTTTAGGACTTCCGATTATGACGATGGAATTTGCGGTCGGCCGCGCCAGCGGCAAAAGCCCGGTAAGAGCTTATCAGGCACTTGAAAAACCGGGACAGAAATGGCATATCCACGGCTATCTGACCTTGGTGGGCTGCTACCTTTTGATGATGTTCTATACGACGGTAGCGGGATGGATGCTGCACTATTTCTATCTGACCGCGGCAGGAAAATTCGACGGAAAGACATCTGACGAAATCACAGGTGCTTTCGGCGAAATGCTTGCAAATCCGAAAGTTATGATGTTCTGGATGGTGCTCGTGGTGATTATCGGAATCCTCGTTTGTGCCATAGGGCTGCAAAATGGTCTCGAAAAGGTTACGAAGATAATGATGATCGCGCTGCTTGTAATTATGGTTGTTTTGGCAGTTAACAGCCTGTTTATGCCGGGCGCGGCAGAGGGGCTGAAGTTCTATCTGGTTCCGGATTTTGCGAGAATGAAAGAAGTCGGCATAATCAATACCCTTGTGGGCGCGATGAATCAGGCCTTCTTCACGCTGAGCCTGGGTATCGGCGCGATGTCGATTTTCGGAAGCTATATTGGGAAAACACATTCGCTTCTGGGAGAATCCGTGCGGGTTGTGACGCTCGATACTTTCGTTGCGATTACAGCGGGGCTGATTATCTTCCCTGCGTGTTTTACATACGGAGTGGATCAGAACTCCGGACCGAGCTTGATTTTCATTACGCTGCCAAATATTTTTGCGAATATGAATATGGGTCGCCTTTGGGGAAGCCTGTTCTTCCTGTTCATGGCGTTTGCGGCACTTTCTACGGTGCTTGCGGTATTTGAAAATATTATCTGCTGCGGCATGGAGCTCACCGGCTGCTCAAGAAAGAAGTCATCGACAGTGAACTTCGTGCTGATTACACTGCTTTCCGCTCCTTGCGTGCTCGGATACAATGTATGGGCGTGGGACGGCTTTGCAATCTTCGGCGGAGCGGTTCTGGATTTGGAGGACTTCCTCGTAAGCAATATCTTCCTTCCGCTTGGTTCACTGGTTTACCTGCTTTTCTGTGTAGGGCGCCACGGCTGGGGCTGGAAGAATTACAAGGAAGAGGTCAATACGGGTCATGGACTGAAAATGCACGACTGGATGCGCGGCTATCTGACTTATGGACTGCCGGCAATCGTATTGTTCATCTTTGCATTCGGAATTTATGATAAATTCTTTTAAAATATGGGCAGGACTTTAGACGAAAATCTGATATATGAAATTTTGGCGGTCGTGGAAGAAATTCCGTCGGGCAAAGTCGCCTCTTACGGGCAGATTGCGGCGCTTATCGGTCGGGAAAAGAACTCACGGCTAGTCGGAAAAGTCCTCAGCATGGCAGAGTTTTACGGCGATTATCCCTGCCACCGCGTGGTAAACCACATGGGCCGGACCGCACCGGGCTGGCATGAGCAGCGGGGGCTTCTCGAAGCGGAAGGCGTGGGATTTCGCGAGAACGGCTGCGTGGATATGAAAAAACACAGGTGGGACTGCTGAGCGGCGTTCCACCTTTTTGGCGCGCCCGGCGAAATGCTTCTTTGTTTTGTGTCTGCCACGCGGCGCGCTGCATTGTTCTGTGTCTGCCACGCGGCGCGCTGCATTGTTTCCGGTTCGCCCCCTTGCGGCACGCTTTATCGTGCTAACGCGCTGAAAAAATGCTTGCATTCACGCTTTCTCTGCGGTAGAATAAAAGAATAGTTTTTAAAACAGTCAGAGGAGGCATAAATAAAATGTATGTAGTATGTTTGGATTTAGAAGGCGTTTTAGTGCCTGAAATTTGGATAGAATTTGCGGAAGCCGCAGGAATTCCGGAGCTGAAAAAAACGACGCGTGACGAACCGGATTACGATAAACTGATGCGGTATCGCCTTGATATTCTGAAAGAGCACGGACTGGGACTTGCAGAAATTCAGAAAACCATCGCCACTCTCGACCCGCTTCCGGGCGCAAAGAAGTTTTTAGATGAGCTCCGCGACATGACGCAGGTTGTGATTGTCAGCGATACTTTCGAACAGTTCGCAAAGCCTTTGATGGAAAAGCTCGGTCTGCCGACAATTTTCTGTAACACATTGGTGGTAGCCGATGACGGCGAAATCACGGACTATAAGATGCGCATCGAAAACTCCAAGTACAGCACGGTCAAGGGTCTGCAGTCCATCGGATTTGACACGATTGCAAGCGGCGACAGCTACAATGACCTCGGCATGATAAAGGCAAGCAAAGCAGGCTTCCTTTTCAGAACGACCGAGCAGATTAAGAAGGACAACCCGGATGTGAAGGCAGTCGAAACCTATGATGAACTGATGGCTGCGATTAAAGAGGTTATGGCGTAGGCGGGGCATCTATATATATTTCTTGTATAAAGAGCAAATTCCGCTTATAATAATGGTAGGGAGGCGGTAAAATGACTTTGGAAGAAATTCTTCTTACCCTTTCTCAAATCAAACTGCGATTGGAAGAGTTACTGAATCTTAATGTGGATATTGTTCATGGACCAATTCGCAGTGATGACTTGCTGGAAATCAACAAGGAGGTAGAACTATATGTCGCATAGAGACATTACGGCACATCGATACCAGACTTTAAGGATGGAAGATGTATTCTATACTGTAAAAATGGATTTCCCTCAAATTGAAAATCAGCTAAAGGATATTTTGAAAGCCGAAAAAATGAATAAAATACAAAGGAACATCAGGCATCGCGCCCGGTGTTCTTTTTTTGTTTGCGCCGCTCAACGGGGAGCACTGCCTATGGGTGCGCGAGGCAATTGAAGAGGGCTTGCACCGCCCACCCACTCCGGCATCCACCATCCGGCGAGACCCACCGCCCAGTGCCGAATGTTTTACCTATTTTTAACGCAAATACGATTTCAGACTTAACATTGCCGCCGTATACTAAAACCGTAAAAAGGAAAATATAGTATACAAAAGCTTCGAAAGGAAAGCTTTGCGAAAAATGGAGGAAACGAAAATGAAAAAGATTTTAGCATTAACACTTTGCGTAGTAATGGCAGCAGCAGCATTCACAGGCTGCGGCAACAAAAGTTCAAACGGGGAAGCAGACGGAGCACCGATTACGGTTATCTCCAGAGAAGATGGATCCGGCACAAGAGGCGCGTTTACCGAACTGATGGGAGTTATGGTAGATGATGTTGACAACACAACAACTTCCGCAGAAATCTCCCAGAGCACATCCGTTGTTTTGACAACCGTTGCAGGAAACAAGAATTCAATCGGCTATGTTTCCCTCGGTTCCCTGAACGACACAGTAAAGGCTGTAAAGGTAGACGGCGTAGACGCTACCGTAGAAAACATCAAAGGCGGAAGCTATGCAGTATCCAGACCGTTCTTAGTTGTTACAAACGACAAGCTTACCGATGTTTCTAAGGATTTCATCAAGTTCATCCTCAGCAAACAGGGTCAGGACATCATCGCTGAAGAAGGCTACATCACAATCGATGACAACGCAGCTGATTACGAAACTCAGAAGGGTATCTCCGGCAAAATCGTTTTAGCAGGTTCCACTTCCGTATCACCGGTTATGCAGAAACTTGCAGATGTTTACAAAGCAATCTACAGTGATGTAACTCTTGAAATCCAGCAGACCGGTTCCGGCGCAGGCATCACAAGCACAATCGAAGGCGCATGCGACATCGGAATGTCCTCAAGAGATCTGAAGCCTGAAGAAACAGCAGAAGGCATTGAAGGCATAACAATCGCTATGGACGGAATCGCAGTTGTGGTAAATAACGAAAACAGCGTAGAAGACCTTACAAGCGAACAAATCAGACAAATCTTCACAGGTGAAGTAACAGATTGGTCGCAGGTGAAATAATAATATAAGGACGGAGGGCACGATATGAGAAAGTATTCCGAATCAATTATGAAAATCGTATTCCTGCTTTCCGCAGCCGTATCCATTCTGGCAGTCCTGCTTATATGCTGGTTCCTTTTCTCCGAGGGTCTTCCGACCATCGGAGAAATTGGCGTATTAAACTTCCTGACGGGGACGGTGTGGAAACCGCTCGAAAAGCATTTTGGAATCCTTCCGATGATTGTCGGAAGCTGCTATGTGACGGCGGGCGCTATTATCATCGGCGTTCCGGTGGGACTGCTTTGCGCGATTTATATGGCAAAATTCTGTCCGAGAGGAGTCTATAGAATCCTCAAGCCTGCCATCGACCTGCTTGCGGGAATCCCGTCGATTATTTACGGATTCTTTGGGCTGATGGTCATCGTTCCGGTTATCCAGCAGCTGACGGGAACCAGCGGCAAGGGTGTACTTACGGCATCCATCATGCTTGGAATCATGATATTGCCGACGATTATCAGCGTTTCGGAAGCGGCAATCCGCGCGGTGCCGGAAAGCTATTATGAAGGAGCACTCGCACTCGGAGCGACTCACGAAAGAAGTGTGTTTTTCACGACAGTTCCGGCCGCTAAATCCGGAATCATGGCAGGAATTATTCTCGGAATCGGCAGAGCTATCGGCGAGACGATGGCGGTTGTAATGGTTGCGGGAAATCAGCCGGTCATTCCGGAATCAATCTTATCCGGCGTGCGTACCATGACAATTAATATCGTACTGGAAATGGGATACGCAGCAAAGGGTATGCACAGAGATGCACTGATTGCAACGGCAGTGGTGCTGTTCGTGTTCATACTGATTATCAATATTTGCTTCTCTCTGGTGAAAAAGGGGGATAAAAAATGAAAAGATACAAAAATCATCCGCTTTCCCTGGCTCTCTTTTTGCTGGTGAATCTAGCGGCGGTTATTACAGCGGCGGTCGTGCTTTTTCTGCTTGGATATATCCTTTGGCACGGCGTACCGAATTTGAGCCTTCCGGGCATCTTCGCATGGGAGTACAACGGTGAAAACCAGTCGATGACCCCGGCGATTATCAACACTTTGATTATGACAGCGCTTACTTTGTTTTTGGCAGTGCCAATCGGCGTATTTGCGGCAATCTACCTCGTGGAATATGCGAAAAAGGGAAGCAAACTTGTAAAGCTGATCCGCGTGACAGCGGAGACCTTGGCGGGAATTCCGTCCATCGTATACGGGCTGTTCGGCTTCATCGTTTTCGTCATCACTTTGGGCTGGAGTTACACGCTGATTGCGGGCGTTATCACATTGGCAATTATGATTCTTCCGTTGATTATCCGAACAACGGAAGAGGCACTGATGGCAGTTCCGGACTCCTTCAGGGAAGGCAGCTTTGGACTGGGAGCGGGAAAACTCAGAACGGTTTTCTGCATTGTGCTTCCGTCAGCGGTTCCGGGAATTGCGGCAGGCATTATCCTTGCAATCGGCAGAATCGTCGGAGAATCGGCGGCACTGATTTTCACATCGGGAACCAACCCGGTCGTGGCAAAAGGACTGTTCACTTCAGCAAGTACGCTTTCGGTACATCTGTATGCTCTGCTGACAGAGGGTCTGTACACAGAGCAGGCATATGCGGTTGCGGCAGTGCTTCTCTTCCTCGTAATCGGAATTAACGCATTGTCGAGCGTCGCAGCGAAAAAACTGACTGCGAAATGATAGGGCTCGGAAAGAAAGGAAAAGAGATATGGATAAAATGACAATACACAATGTGAATCTGTTCTACGGCGATTTCCACGCGCTCAAGAATGTGGACTTAGACATTCCCGAAAAGAAAATCACAGCCTTTATCGGACCTTCAGGCTGCGGCAAGTCTACTCTTTTGAAATCGCTGAACCGGATGAACGACCTCGTGGAAGGCTGCAAAATCACGGGAGACATCCGTCTGGACGGAGAAGATATTTACGGAGATATGGATGTGAATCTGCTCAGAAAGCGGGTCGGAATGGTTTTTCAGAAACCGAATCCTTTTCCGATGAGCGTGTATGACAATATAGCATATGGCCCAAGAACCCATGGAATAAGAAACCGTGCAAAGCTTGATGAGATAGTTGAGAGATCTCTCAGACAGGCAGCCATATGGGATGAGCTTAAGGACAGACTGAAGAAGTCAGCACTTGGCCTTTCAGGAGGACAGCAGCAGAGGCTCTGTATAGCCAGAGCACTGGCAGTGGAGCCTGAGGTACTTCTCATGGATGAGCCTACATCGGCCCTTGATCCTATATCGACATCCAAGATAGAGGACCTGGTACTTGAACTGAAGGACAATTACACCATTATCATGGTTACGCATAACATGCAGCAGGCAACCAGAGTTGCGGACAACACAGCGTTCTTCCTTCTCGGAGAGGTCGTTGAGTACGCAGAGACAGAAAAGATGTTCAGCAAGCCGGCTGACAAGCGTACAGAGGATTACATCACCGGTAGATTTGGTTAGGAGGGACACGATGAGAGACAAATATGAGATGCAGCTTAGAAAGCTTCACGCAGAGATGATAGAGATGGGAACTATGATTGAGCAGGCGATCGAGACAGCGATCAAGGCTCTCGTGGCCCAGGACACAGAGCTCGCAAAGAAGGCGATCGAGGCGGATGACGCCATCGACCATCAGGAGAGAGAGATTGAGAATCTGTGCCTCAAGCTGTTCCTTACCCAGCAGCCGGTTGCCGGGGATATGAGAAATATATCCGCAGCACTCAAGATGATAACGGATATGGAGAGGATCGGAGATCACGCCTCAGATATATCAGAACTCACACTGTGCATGGCTGGCACACCATATATAAAGAAGCTTGAGCACATACAGCAGATGGCAAAAGAGACGATCGTCATGCTGGTATCAAGCATAGAGGCATATGTCAACGCAGATGAGAAAAAGGCAAAGAGTGTAATAGAGCATGACGATGTCGTCGATGATCTTTTTGACAAGGTCAAGAATGAACTCATCACAATGATACATGAGAATTCGGATGATGGAGAGCAGGCTTGTGACCTTCTTATGGTTGCCAAGTATCTTGAGAGGATTGGCGATCACGCAACGAATATATCAGAGTGGGTACTCTTCTCGATAACAGGAGAACATATAGACTGATGATTGAGTCATGGACGAAAAGAGGTGATTTCTATGAAGTGGGTATGTACGAAGATAAATGAACTGTCACACATAACAGGTATAGGCAATATGAAACTTTTCATAACAGTCAGCATGGTGGTGTGCGGACTTGCGGGATGTGCTGCAGCATTGCTGCTCCACATGATCCCTGTGCTGGGAGATGTATCATTAGCAAAGCTGATGTTCATATGTGGCGGCTATGGCATGTTCCTGGTAGGAATGCTTGGAAGTGCGGTGTATCTGCTCATAAATGAGCCTCTGGGAAGCAAATAAACAGATGAAAACAGAAAAAAGGTCTATGTGATACCACAAAACTGTGCCAAATATTTTGCAGGATTTTACATAGATTTTAAATTTACACAGATTTTACATACACATATCTCACATTTTACATATCCCTTTTACAATAGACTCTGATAAAACAGACGCTGTAAAAGGGATATTGTGTATACAAGTCCTTATACAGAAGTAATTGGAAATGTAATAAGGAGACAAAAAATATGGATATTTTCAATGTGTTATCCCTTCTGGGCGGACTTGCAATGTTCCTGTATGGAATGAACGTGATGGGAGATGGCCTTGCCAAGACGGCTGGCGGTAAGCTGGAGAAGATACTGGAAAAACTCACATCCACACCTATAAAGGGTGTTCTGCTGGGCGCCGCGGTGACAGGAGTGATCCAGTCATCATCGGCGACCACAGTTATGGTGGTTGGACTTGTAAACTCAGGCATCATGAAGCTGAGACAGGCAGTGGGTATCATCATGGGTGCAAATATAGGAACAACAGTAACATCATGGATACTCAGCCTTACAGGAATACAGAGTGACAATATATTTATTAATATGTTGAAACCCTCATCCTTTTCACCTATACTCGCAGTAATAGGAATAATATTCCTCATGTTCACCAAGTCTGAGAAGAAGCACGATATAGGTGGAATCCTTCTTGGATTTACAGTGCTCATGTTTGGTATGGAGATGATGAGCGGTGCGGTTGCTCCGCTTAAGGATGTACCGGAATTTACGAATATACTCACCATGTTCTCCAATCCATTCCTTGGAATGCTTGTGGGAATGTTGATAACAGCTATCATACAGAGTTCTTCGGCGTCTGTAGGTATACTCCAGGCGCTGTGTGCAACCGGGGCTGTGTCATTTGGGACGGCGATCCCAATCATCATGGGTCAGAACATAGGAACCTGTGTAACGGCACTGATATCATGTATAGGAACCAAGAAGAATGCCAAGAGAGCTGCGTTTGTGCATCTGTACTTCAACATCATAGGAACAGTCGTGTTCATGGTGGTGTTCTACACGGTCAATTCATTTGTACACTTCCAGTTCCTGAATGATTCAGCGAATGCAGCTGGTATAGCTGTTGTACACAGTGTGTTCAACGTTGCAGCGACACTTCTTCTGCTTCCGTTCTCAGGCGGACTTGAGAAGCTTGCAACGCTCACTGTCAGAGATAAGGATGAGGTGGAGAAAAATACTCCTGCAGAGCTGGAGATGCTCAAGCGTCTGGATGCCAGATTCCTTGAGAAACCAGCATTTGCTGTTGGACACTGTATAGAGGTCGTAAAATACATGGCTCAGCTTTCAAAGAACAGTGTTGATATGGCACTGTCACTGGTTGATAATTATGATGAAGCGGTCAGGGATAAGGTTGAGGATCTTGAGGGCATCATAGATACCTATGAGGATGAGGCCGGTTCTTATATGGTAAAGCTCAGCAGCAAGGAGCTCTCCCATGAGGATAGCCAGAAGGTATCGATCGGACTTCATGTCATAGGTGATCTTGAGAGAATGTCGGATCACGCCATAACCATAGCGGATATATGCAGGAAGATGAATGAGGCGGGCGCGTCCTTCTCAGAAAAGGCAAAGTCAGAGCTGGGTGTATACAAGGATGCAGTTCAGAACATAGTCAGCATGACTGTGGAGGCTTACGACAAAGAAGACCTTCAGGAGGCATCCCATGTGGAGCCGCTTGAGGAAGCCATCAATGAGCTCAACAGCGCGGTTAAGAAGCAGCATATCAAGAGACTTCAGAAGGGGAAATGTACCATTGAGCTCGGAATATCACTGGAGAATCTTATCAACAACTATGAGAGAGTTGCAGATCACTGTTCCAACGTGGCGGTGGCAATGCTTCAGTTAAAATCAGATAACTTTGATACACATGAATATCTGGATAACATGAAGAAGGATTCCAACATAGATTTCCAGAGCATGTACACATATTACAGAGAGATGTACAAGCTGAAGTGATATCTGGCACGTATAAATAAAAAAATAATGATAAAAATAAAATTGCAATACGCATGTAAATGAAAGTGGTATTACACAGGGAAAGGAGACAAAATGGCAGTACATATTTATATTGTAGAAGACGATAAGAATATAAGAGAGATAGAGATGTTTGCTCTGAAAAACAGCGGATATGCGGTGGAGGAGTTTGAGAATGCGAAATCCTTCTTCTCAAGGTCTGCGGAGAAGGTCCCTGATCTGGTACTCCTGGATATCATGCTCCCAGACATGGATGGTCTTGAAATTGTGAAGAAGCTCAGGAGCAGACCTGATACTGTCAGAGTTCCGATTATCCTTGTGACAGCCAAGACTACAGAGCTTGACAAGGTCAAGGGCTTGGATATAGGAGCGGATGATTACCTCACCAAGCCATTTGGCGTGATGGAGCTCATATCCAGAGTCAAGGCGCTGCTCAGAAGAAGCAGGGCGCTGCAGGATGACAAGCAGATGGTACTCGGGGATATAACCCTTGATTCAGAGAGACGCGAGGTGCATGTGGGCGGTGAGTTGTGTGAGCTTACCTTCAAGGAGTTTGAACTCTTAAAGCTTCTCATGGTTAATGCAGGAATAGTCCTTCACAGAGACACGATTATGTCGGATGTGTGGGGAACGGATTACGAGGGCGAATCCAGAACCCTTGATATGCATATCAAGACTTTGAGACAGAAGCTTGGCGAAGCAGGTAATATGATAAAGACGGTTAGAAATGTAGGGTATAAGATGGAGTAGCATATGGGTAAGAGAGACGATAAAAGACTGAAAAAGGTTATCAATCTGGAGTTTATTATCTTTTCACTGGTGGCCATAGCGGTGACCATGGTCCTGTCGACGTTTATATTCTATGAGGTGTACAAGGCGGAGATCATAAGGGATCTGAAGGGGTATGCTGAGGTGCTTAAGAATACCGGAGATTTCGATGCGGATGACCCCGGTGTGTATGCAAGCGTGGATACCAATGACCTCAGATTGACGCTTATAGCGCCCGACGGCAGTGTTCTGTATGACAATCAGGCCGATGAGATTTCCATGCAGAACCATCTTGACAGACCAGAGATAGCAGAGGCATTTGAAAATGGTGATGGACAGGTTATAAGAAAGTCGGAAACCCTCAATAAGAGCACATATTACTATGCGATACTGCTCAAGTCTGGAAGGGTGCTGAGAATAGCGAGGGAGACCAACAATGTAATCAGTATGTTCCTTGCGGCTGTGCCGGTCATGCTGGTGGTGATGGCGATCCTGGTCTGTGTCACCATCATAGTGACACACTATCTGACCAGAAACATATTGAAACCAATAGAGCAGATGGCAAACAGTCTGGACGACGATACCCACATAGTTGCGTACAAGGAGATGCGGCCATTTATAGATATGATACAGAAGCAGCATGCGGATATAGTGAAGAGCTCACAGATGAGACAGGAGTTCACGGCAAATGTATCACATGAGCTCAAGACGCCGCTCACATCCATATCGGGGTATTCGGAGCTTATCGAGACAGGTATGGCCACCGAGGCGGATGTACATCATTTTGCAACTGAGATCCACAAGAACTCCAACAGACTTCTCACCCTCATCAATGACATAATCAGACTGTCAGAGCTGGATGTATCTGAGGATGCGCCACTGATGGAGAAGATCGATCTGGCGGTCATAGCCAGAACAGCCACGGATATGCTGGCGATAAACGCAGAGAAGAACAGTGTGACACTCAGCTATGATGGCAGTCACGGATATATATATGCGAACAAGATGATGATGGAGGAGCTTGTGTATAACCTCACAGACAACGCCATCAGATATAACAATAAGAATGGAAGTGTGGATGTATCTGTAAAGGCAGAGGATGGCAAGGTTATACTCAGGGTGAAGGATACGGGAATAGGAATCCCGAAGGAGCATCAGGAGAGGATATTTGAACGATTCTACAGAGTGGACAAGAGCAGATCGAAGTCCACAGGTGGCACAGGACTTGGCCTGGCCATAGTAAAGCATATAGTTGCCCGCAACAATGCACAGCTTGATATGGACAGTGAACCAGGTAAGGGAACTGACATAAAGGTTACATTTGACGCATATAGGGAAGATGAACAATGATGCAGTCGAAATCAATGAATTTTGATGGGGAATGCTGTAAAAGAACAGAATAGATGCTACAATAAAAAGGAGCCTGGTGGAAGTGTATTAGCCAGACTCCTTAAGTATATTGGTATTCACACACACCGACATTAAGTTCGAAAATATGTGAAATCTTCTGAATTTAATAATATAATACAGCATGTTACGAAAAAAATCAAGTGGTAATTATGCATAACATACAATGCGGTTTATACATAATTCACAAAACATGCAGTTGAAAGGCAGATAATTTTGGCGGATCGGAAGGAAACAAATTCTTGATTATTGAATTTTATAGTATTACTATATGGTCTTGAATAAGGAGAGTGATAGTATGTCAGCAAACGAATATTTAAGGGCTCAGAAGCTTGGTGAGAAGAGATATCAGGCAGCCGTAGCAAAAAATGAATATCCATATCTTCCGGTTTTGGATGAAATAATATCACCATCCGACACTGTGGGTGAGGTGAATCTTGGTCTCCAGACCATATCGCTTGACCGCGTGGTTGGAACCGCTACCGCTGCAAGGACGACGGCGTTTGCTAGTAATTTTATGCCTATATTGGATTATCATACTGAATTTGGAATGAAATGGACCGCATTGTGTGAGTCCCACATAGAGGAAGGTATACATGACCCGATAAAGGTATATGAGTATATGAACAAATTCTATGTAGTAGAAGGAAATAAGAGAGTGAGTGTGCTCAAATACTTTGGTGCGGACTCAGTTCCTGCCATGGTTACAAGAAAGATACCTAGAAGGACCGACTCACTTGAGAATAAGATATATTTTGAATTTATAGATTTCCACAAGCAGACGGGGATCAACTATGTATATTTCTCACAGCTCGGTGGATATGATAAGCTCAGGGAGTTCATAGGGATCACTAAGGATGCGGTTTTCACAGAGGATGAGAGACTGGATTTCAACTCGGCACATCTCGCATTTGAGAAGGCTTATCTTGCTAAGAAGGGCAATGAGGAGCTTACTATAACAGTGGACGATGCCATGCTTGTATTCCTCAATGTGTATGGCTATGAAGCTCTTAAGAACATGACTACATCCCAGGTGAAGGACAGTGTTGACAAGGTATGGAATGAGATAGTCCTCACAAATGAGAAGAAGGATAAGACGGTTCTTCCAAAGCTTGATCCTGTGGAGCCTAAGAAGTCCATACTCGACAGGGTTATAAAGCCATCAGGCCCTTCGAACCTGAAGGTGGCATTTGTGTATGATAAGTCGCCAGCCAACTCGGTCTGGACATACAGCCATGAACTGGGTAGAATGGACATGGAGAATAAACTCGGAGGTTCTGTCGACAGCAGAACCTTCTGTAATGTGGATACACCTGCCAAGCTGACAGAGTGCCTTGGAAGACTTGTGGATGAGAAGTATGATGTGATATTTACGACAGGGCCTGAGATGCTTCCTGAGGCTCTTAAGACTGCAGTGCTCCACCCGGAGATAAAGATACTTAACTGTTCCCTCAGCCTTGCGAACAGCCATGTGCGTACCTATTATGCAAGAATGTACGAGGTGAAGTTCCTCACCGGTATGATAGCGGGAAGCCTTTGTGCTGACGGACAGATAGGATATGTAGCTGATTATCCGATATTCGGAACAACAGCGAACATCAATGCATTTGCCATCGGAGCAAGGATGGTCAACCCTAGGGCAAAGATATATCTGCAGTGGACGAAGGTTAAGAATGCTGATCCACAGAAGTTCTTCGAGAGAAATGGAATAACATATATATCCGATAGAGACATGATCATGCCGGATGATGCGTCACGAAACTTCGGACTTTATCACTATGATCAGAATGGAGAGGTCGTCAACCTTGCCATGCCTTTCTACAACTGGGGTGCATTCTATGAGAGGATCCTTAGATCCATACTGGAGGGCAACTGGAAGCAGGAGGAGAAGAACGAGACCAGCAATGCGATAAGCTACTGGTGGGGTATGTCAGCGGGAATAGTTGACGTCATATGCTCAAAGCACCTTCCGGCCGGAACACAGAAGCTCATATCGGTTATGACAAACCTCATAAGAGAGGGCGCTATCACACCGTTCAGCGGAAAGCTTACATCCCAGAACGGAATAGTGAGAAATGAAGATGACGGAGCGATGCTCCATGAAGATATACTCAAGATGGATTGGCTTGCTGAGAATGTAGTGGGCATGCTCCCTACAGAGGACGATCTTGTCGATGAGGCAAAGACGGTAGTTGCACTTCAGGGTATAGACACACCGGAGAGTCTGGAGCTCAAGTCGGTTCCGGAAGTGAAATAAGATAAATCTCCTACGGAGAAGGTATACTGTAGTACAGGGGAATAGATACGTGAAGATTTTGTTGTTGGCGGATGAAGAATCCAAGTATTTGTGGGATTATTTTGATAAGAGTAAGGTCGAGGGAATAGACCTGATAATATCCTGTGGCGATTTATCGCCACAGTATTTGTCGTTCCTTGCGACATTCAGTCATGCGCCCGTTCTCTATGTCCATGGCAATCACGACGTGTGCTACAAGGATACACCGCCGGGGGGCTGCGAGTGCATAGACGACAAGCTTTATGTGTATAAGGGTGTCAGAATTCTGGGACTTGGCGGTTCGATGGAATACAAGTTTGGTGGTGCGGATCATCAGTATTCCGAGCGTGCGATGGCCAAAAGAGTACGGAAACTCAGGTTTAAGATCATGAGGAACAAGGGCTTTGACATACTTGTTGCCCATTCGCCTGCATACAGGATAAATGATTCCGAGGATCTCCCACATACAGGTTTTAAGTGTTTCAGAACGCTTATGGAGGAGTACAGACCTAAGTATTTTGTCCATGGCCATGTGCATATAAATTATGGAAGAGATTTTGTCCGCGAATCAAAATACGAGGACACGACGATCATAAATGCCTATGAGAGATATATTATTGAAATTTAGGCAGAAATATTTTGAAATTAAATAATTTTGGCGAAAAGACAGGAATAAATCAAATTTATTGCTGTCTTTCTTGCGAAAATGGAGTTTTTTTGATAAACTGTGGTGAGTTGATATAGTTTATTGATAAGATCCGGAGAAGCTCCGGGATGATGAACAGGGATTGGATAAAGGAAGGAGACATGAGGTTTGGAAAGAAACAGCGAGGAATATAACAGAATACTGGATGAGCTTACAGGTTATTGTACAGAATCTGGCAAGATAGACCAGAACCTCTATGTCAATTATGATGTCAAGAGAGGCCTCAGAGATTCCACAGGAAAAGGTGTACTCACGGGACTCACAGAGATATCTGATGTCATAGGATATGATGTAATAGATGGAGAGAGAGTGCCGACTGATGGTCGTCTGTATTATCAGGGGTACAATGTTGAGGATCTCGAGAGAGGTTTTCACGGAAGTAAATTCGGATTTGAGGAGACTATGTATCTTCTGTTGTTTGGAAAGCTTCCAAATGAGCAGCAGTTTAAGAGATTTGTTGAGATGATGGAGTGCTACAGGGAGCTTCCTAGAAAGTTTACAAGAGATGTTATCCTCAAAGCACCAAGCAAGAATATGATGAACGTTCTGCAGAGATGTGTTCTCACACTCTATTCATATGATGATAATCCGGATGATATAAGCATAGAGAATGTTCTCAGACAGTGTATGGAATTGATAGCACAGTTCCCTGTGATTGCCGCATATGGTTATCAGGGCTACAAGCACTATTTCCACGACATGAGTCTTGTAATACACAATCCGAAGCCGGGGCTTTCCACTGCGGAGAATTTCCTGAGGCTTATCAGATCGGATAAGAAATATACAGAGCTTGAGGCGCAGGTGCTTGACATATGTCTGGTTATACACGCTGAGCATGGTGGTGGTAATAACTCCACATTTACAACTCATGTAGTATCGTCGACAGGAACAGACACATATTCTGCAGTTGCAAGTTCACTTGGATCGCTGAAGGGACCTAAGCATGGTGGTGCGAACCTCAAGGTTCAGCAGATGTTTGATGACCTCAAGAGCCATGTCAAGAACTGGGATGATGAGGCTGCACTGGAGAAATATCTCACAGGGCTTATTGACAAGAAGGGCTTTGACCATTCAGGCCTTATATATGGAATGGGTCATGCGGTATACACCAACTCAGATCCTAGAGCTAGGATACTCAAGGGATATGCAGAGAGACTTGCCCAGGAGAAGGGCAGGACAAAGGAATTTGAGCTGTACAAGAAGGTTGAGGAGATATCAGGAAGACTGCTTGCGGCCAGAAGACGCAGCGGCAAGCCTATATCGGCAAATGTAGACTTCTACAGTGGATTTGTATATACGATGCTCGGTATCCCTATCGAGCTGTTTACTCCTATATTTGCCATCGCACGTATTGCAGGATGGTCAGCGCATAGAATAGAGGAGCTTGTCAATGCCGGCAAGATCATCAGACCTGCATACAAGTATGTGGGAACACACAGAGAGTATCTGCCGATGGAAGACAGATAAAGTTATGTACGGCAGATTAAGATAAAGTCGGAGAATACAATAGACATGCATACAGCGCTTCAATCTTCAATAGACAAGGTTGGGGCGCTTAGTGCATTTGATGACAAGGAGATGACCTGGAACATGAAAGATAAGAATAAGAACGCAAAGGCTGAGGAAAAGACAAATGTCATGCGCATACTTGACAGCAAGAAGATAAAGTACAACCATTATTGTTATGTGGAGACGGGCGAGACGAATGGAGAGAAGGTTGCTGCCATACTTGGACAGGATCCTGCGTATGTGTATAAGACCCTGGTGACCGTTGCGAAGTCCGGCGCAAATTACGTGTTTGTAATTCCTGTAAAAGAAGAGCTTGATCTTAAGAAAGCGGCGAAGGCTGTGGGAGAGAAGTCGATAGATATGCTCAAGGCAAAGGAACTCCTCCCTCTTACCGGATATATACATGGCGGCTGCTCACCTATCGGTATGAAGAAGTTTTTCAGGACCACGATAGATGCAAGTGCTGAAGATCTTGATAAGATGTATGTGAGTGCGGGTAAGGTTGGGTATCAGATAGAGATAGCCCCTGCGGATCTGGAGAAGGTCATACGTCTGGAGTATGTGGATGTGACGGTGTAAAGGACTAAATTACGTGACAAAAAAGCTGAAATTAAGAAGCTGAAAAATTAAAAAAGCAGGAATATGAGCCCCTATAACGAAGTTTGCTGGGTTTCATATTCCTGCTTTTAGTTTATCTGCAAAATGTATCTGCCTCGGCCGATCCGTTGTTATCTCTGCCATCTTCCGGCGGCACCGCAAGGAAGAACAAGACCTGTCTCTGTGACAGGAAGTCCGATCTCATCTGCCACAACATGTCCGCCAAATCTGCTCTTTACCTCTGTGGATATCATATATGTGAGCACCGCAGGCGCGAGACCTGTTGTATATGAATTTACAAGGAAGAAAAGCGGCTTGTCACAGAGAAGCTGGCTGCAGAGCTTGATGAAAGGATGGATCTTCTCTTCGATCTTCCATATCTCACCCTTTGGTCCTCTGCCGTATGAAGGAGGATCCATGATGATCGCGTCATATTTGTTGCCTCGTCTGATCTCTCTTTCAACAAATTTCACACAGTCGTCAACTATCCATCTGATCGGTGCGTCGGCGAGCCCTGATGATGCTGCGTTTTCCTTTGCCCAGGTAACCATTCCCTTGGATGCATCAACATGGGTGACTGCAGCTCCGGCTTTGGCGGCTGCGCATGTTGCACCCCCTGTGTATGCGAACAGGTTCAACACCTTAATATCCTTTTTAGGTGAGTTCTTTATCAGTTCGCTGAACCAGTCCCAGTTGGCAGCCTGCTCAGGGAACAGACCAGTGTGCTTGAAGCTGAATGGCTTCAGATTGAAAGTCAGATCCCTGTAATTTATCGTCCACTGCTTAGGCAGGCTGAAAAACTCCCATTCTCCGCCGCCTTTGTTGCTTCTATGATAATGTCCGTTCAGTTTATTCCATGCAGGATTTTTCTTTGGAGTGCTCCACAGAACCTGGGGATCTGGTCTGAGTAGAGTGTATTTGTCCCAACGCTCAAGCTTTTCTCCGTCAGAGCAGTCAATAACTTCATAATCCTTCCATCCATCTGCTATCCACATATATGTAATCCTTCCTTATAAAAATAACTTCAAAAAATATATCCTATAGATTATACTTGTATCAAAGCACTGCGTCAAGGCTGCTGTGTGCATAGATTGATGACAGAGATTAATTACGATACAGATTGTTGGTAATGGAGAAGTTGGAATAATGGCAGATATAAGTATAAAAGAATTAATGGAAGAGATGGTACAGAGTGATCCCCACAAGATTATCCTCAGTGGCGGACGCGGTGAATACAGAAAAGTGGTATTTGAGAGAAAAATCATAGGCGGTAAAAGGTGCTTTCAGATAGAAAGGTATACGGAGAAGCAGGTGTTCCACCAGAATATAGATGAGGACGAGCTTGAAGAAGCACTGGCCGGAGATCTGCAGGATGGATTCAGACAGATAAACATGTTCTCGGCCCGGGAGGAGTGGGATGTGAAGATCTCAAAGAAGGGCAAAGTAGCTGTGAATAAGAGGCACACGGAGAATAAACTCATAACTGTTCAGGGGAACAACCGAAGAAAGAAATACATACTTGAAGAGGGAATGGATATCCCTGTATTTACCCATCTGGGCATATTTACAAAGGATGGCAAGGTTGTGCACTCCATGTATGACAAGTTTAAGCAGATCAACAGATTTGCGGAGATCGTGGACAATGTCATGAAGAGCTACAACAAACCTTCTATTAATATAGTAGATTTTGGATGCGGCAAATCGTATCTGACATTTATAGTTTACTATTATCTGCATGAGGTTAAGGGGCTTGATGTCCATATAACCGGCCTGGATCTCAAGGAGCAGGTGATAAAAGACTGCAATGCGCTGGCGGAACAGTTTGGATATACCGGACTAAAATTCGAACTTGGGGATATAAATGGGTATAAGACGGATGTGGATGTGGATATGGTCATGACGCTGCATGCGTGTGATGTTGCCACGGACTATGCGCTGTACAATGCCATTTGCTGGAACGCACAGTATATATTGTCCGTGCCTTGCTGCCAGCATGAGCTGAATAAACAGATGCATTCTGATGAACTGGCTGCGCTGACAAGATACGGTATCATCAAGGAGAGGATAGCTGCGCTGGCAACAGATTCCATCCGTGGACATATGCTTGAGGCGTGTGGATATAAGACTGATATAATGGAATTTATAGACATTGCACATTCGCCTAAAAATCTGCTCATAAGAGCTGTGAAGAAAAATGTATCTCCGGACAGGAGAAAGAAGGCTCTTAAGGATGCGGAAGCACTTTGTGAGGAGTTTGGATTCAAACAGACTCTGATGGAGATGATTAAGGCAGATGGCAGGATATAATTGGATTAAACCTGTGGTTTGTTGTGTGTGTGATGGTTGTGGCATATTATTAAGGAGGATATCATGAGGGCTGCGCTGTATATAGATTGTGATAGCATAGAGGCAAAGGCTGTGCCTGTTATATATGAGGATATAATCAGAACGGACAAGCTTGTGATCTGCAAGATGTTTAATTCCGACAAAGACGATGACAGCTTTGTGGAGAGTGCAGGGAGGTTCAGAATACAGGACTGCATGCACGGAGAGTATAAGGTGTCATCGGCGATGGTTGCGCTGGCCGTGGAGGTTATGGCGGATGCTGCGCTTTCAAAGCCAGAGCGCATATATATAGCAACGGGGGACAGTCTGACAGTACCGCTTCTCGACAAGCTGAGGCTCACGGATATAGAGGTTGTGGTTGCCGGTCCATGTGACGCAGACAAAATCCTTGTGAACAGCGCCCAGAGATATATGTATATAGATGTTCTTGCCGGAGGAAAATGCACTGCTGATATACCGGATATAGGTGATATAGCAAAGGAGATATATTCGGTTTCTTCCTATTATAAAGGACAGGGAAGAGATGCTGTCATGGAACAGGTGTATGAAGGCGTTGTGAGAAGATACCCGGATTTTGATGTCAGAAATTATGGCTATACTCATCTTGATACATTTGTGGAGAATAATGTGAGTGGAGTGAAGGTTTATACCGATGAGAATGGCGTGACAAAGCTGACGTTGGTCGATGACAGGGAGGAGATAGACACATTTGCATATGAGTATATGACGGGCAGGGGATATAAGATAGATGATATGGCAGAGCTGCTCGATGCGATTCGAAGCAGATTCCCTGGGTTTGCGATGGAGAATTATGGTTACCATACAGATTACGGGTTCATCTTAAGCTTTTCGAAGTTTGAGATATGGGAGAACAAGGGGATCAAGATGAAGAGGACATTCAAGCTGAGTGAATCTGGCGAGTGATACCCTGTAAATACCCGTTAAAAAAATTCAAAAAAACATAAAAAAATTAAAAAAAACTCTTGATTTAAAGAAATCCCTAGTATATAATCAAACGTGCTGTGGCATGATAGCTGAGAAGCGGAGGTTGCTGCGTACATATATGACGCAGGTTTTTCGTGGAGCGAATGTCAATTTACAAAACTGGCGACAAGTCACTGTACAATATAACCGTCTGTCAAGAGGACAGAAACGACGTGATGGTTCTGGGTTTTAACTTAGGACACACACGGGAGAGTGTACAGTCACCGCTTGTTGTACTAAGATTAAGTGCGAAAAGGAGGCGGCTTTTTTTATGGCAAATCAGATTATGAGAATTACACTTAAGGCTTATGACCACAAACTTATCGACAAGGCAGCAGCACAGATTGTTGATACAGTTAAGAAGACTGGCGCAAAGGTAAGCGGACCAGTTCCAATGCCTACTAAGATTGAGAAGATCACAATCTTAAGAGCAGTTCATAAGTACAAGGACTCAAGAGAGCAGTTTGAGCAGAGAACTCATAAGAGACTTATCGATGTTGTAGCACCAACTCAGAAGACAATTGATGCATTACAGAAGATCGATCTGTCCGCTGGCGTGTTCATCGATGTTAAGATGAAATAATCAAAGTCAGACAGCAATTCAAAAGAAACCCAATTAGATGCGGACTAATTTAAAACAAACCGCAGAAACAATTAAATAACAGTACCTAATGCATTTTCGGATGTAATTTAGTATGATTGCAGATGCAATCCGCTGTGAATTAAATTAGGAGGAAACAGAAATGAAGAAGGCTATATTAGCTACAAAAGTCGGAATGACACAGATTTTCGACGAGAACGGTGTATTAACACCAGTTACAGTATTGCAGGCTGGTCCATGTGTTGTAACCCAGATCAAAACAGTTGAGAATGACGGTTACGATGCAATTCAGGTAGGATTCGGCGAGAAGAAGGAAAGAGTAACAACAAAGGACGTATCAGGAAAGAAAGTTATCAGAAATCCACATGGTGCTGGTAAGGCAGAGGTTGGTCATGCTAAGAAGGCAGGAACAACTCCAAAGGCTTTCTATAGAGAGTTCAGACTTGAGAACACTGCTGAGTACGAGCTTGGCGCAGAGATCAAGGCAGACGTATTTGCTGCTGGCGACAAGATTGATGTTACTGCTAAGTCAAAGGGTAAGGGATACGCAGGCGGTCTTAAGAGACACGGCCTTAAGTCAGGTCCTTCAGGACATGGTTCAAAGTATCACAGACATGCAGGTTCAAACGGTTCTGCAACTACTCCAGGTAGAGTATTCAAGGGCAAGAAGATGCCTGGACATATGGGTAGCGTAAGAGTTACAATCCAGAACCTTGAGGTAGTTAAAATAGATGTTGAGAACAATGTAATCTTGGTTAAGGGCGCTGTTCCAGGACCAAAGAAGTCATTGGTTATGATTAAAGATACAGTAAAGTCTGGTAAGTAGGGCTTTGGAAAGGAGAGACAACAATGGCATCAGTTAAGGTTTATGACATTGAAGGCAAAGAAGTTGAGACATTAGAGCTCAATGATGCAGTTTTCGGTGTAGAAATAAATGAGCATATAATGCATAAGGCTGTAGTTGGTCAGTTAGCCAACAACCGTCAGGGAACACAGAGCGCTAAGACACGTTCAGAAGTTTCTGGTGGTGGAAGAAAGCCTTGGAGACAGAAGGGAACTGGTCATGCTAGACAGGGTTCAACAAGATCTCCACAGTGGACAGGCGGCGGAGTTGTATTCGCACCAAAGCCAAGAGATTATTCAGTTAAGATGAATAAGAAAGAGAAGCAGCTTGCTATGAAGTCAGCACTTTCATCAAAGGTTGCTGAGAACAAGCTGGTAGTAGTTGACAAGCTTGATCTTCAGGAGGCTAAGACAAGCGTATTTGCAAAGATCCTTGCAAAGCTTTCAGCTCCTAAGGCTCTTGTAGTAACAAAGGATAAGAACAATAACGTTGTTCTTTCAGCAAACAACATTCCAACAGTTAAGACAACAGTAGCTAATTCACTTAGCGTATACGATATTCTTAAGTATGAGAAGCTTGTTCTTACTAAGGAAGCAGTTGCAGCAATTGAGGAGGTGTACGCATAATGGCAGATATCAAATATTATGACGTTATACTTAAGCCAGTGATCACAGAGAAGAGCATGAACGCTATGGCTGAGAAGAAATATACATTCCTTGTTCATCCAGAAGCAAACAAGTCACAGGTTAAGGAAGCTGTAGAGAAGATGTTCGAGGGAACAAAGGTTGCAAAGGTCAACACAATGAACAATGACGGTAAGGTCAAGAGACGTGGTATGACACTTGGTAACACAGCAAAGTACAAGAAGGCTATCGTTCAGCTTACAGCTGACAGCAAGGACATCGAGATCTTCGAGGGACTTTAAGATATAGCCGTGGGTGGCTGCACAGTATAGCTGCTCATCACATTAGTTGTATACGCAATCAAAGCGTGAGAATAAATTGAACCGAAAGGAGAACAACAATGGGAATTAAGACATACAACCCATATACACCTTCCAGAAGAAATATGACTGGCTCCGATTTCTCCGAGATCACAAAGACAACTCCGGAGAAGGCGCTCACTACTTCTTTAAAGAAGAACGCCGGTCGTAACAATCAGGGAAAGATCACCGTCAGACATCACGGCGGTGGAAACAGAAGAAAATACAGAGTCATCGACTTCAAGAGAAACAGCAAAGACGGAATTCCGGCAAAGGTTGTTGGTATTGAGTACGATCCGAACAGAACAGCAAACATCGCTCTGATCTGCTACGCAGACGGCGAGAAAGCATACATCCTGGCTCCGCAGGGCTTAAAGGATGGTATGAAAGTTATGAGCGGTT
>ERZ824488.1335-NODE-1335-length-27642-cov-3.241418_pt1 | contig 27642 bp, 20 predicted proteins | sample MGYA00519936_ERZ824488 | MGnify/ENA primary metagenome ERZ824488 (study PRJEB31778, sample SAMEA3449153) | human gut metagenome | biome: human gut; feature: human-associated habitat; material: faeces | place: United Kingdom | collected 2010/2012 ... | reverse complement strand
TCGGCGTCATCGAGCACGAAGTCGCGGATGCCGCCGTTTGCCACGAGCGCGCGGCTCGGGCGCGCCGTGTGGACGGAAGCGCCGGCCATGGCCATCCAGCGGCCAATGAGGCGCAGGTACTCGCGCTGCAGCGCCGAGATGGCGCCCGTGCCCGTGGGGCCGATGTTCACCAGCGCGTTCGCGCCGGCGCGACGGGCGTTGGCGATGGTCTCGATGAGCTCGCGCGGGCTCTTGTAGTCGAGGTCGTTGGCGGCGCGTCCCCAGTGCTTGTTCGTGGTGACGGAGACCTCGCCGGCGACGTACTTTCCGTCCTCGGGCCCGTGGTTGACCTCGTCGGAGATGCGGCGCTCGTAGGTGGTGACGTCAATCTCGGGGTCGATGATCTTGCCGCGGTTCTTGAGGCCCGTGTTGTTGATGATGATGGCGTTGGGCTGGTACTTGCGGATGGTGCCGTACAGCTCGGGGAGCTTCCAGTCCGCGTCCTTCTTGTTCCAGTTGCCGTCGAACCAAAAGCCGCCGACCTCGCCGTAGTTCTTGCACAGGATCTCTACCGAGGCGCGCAGGTACTCGAGGTAGGCGTCGAAGTCCGTCTCGTAGAGCGGGCTGTGCCAGTCGTAGGTGGCCATGTAGAAGAACGGCTTGATGCCGCCGGCGTGGCACGCGTCCACGAACTCGCGGACGAGGTCGCGCCCGGCGGCGCTGTGCGGCGCGTCGAACGTGGACAGGCCGCACGTGTCGTAGAGGAAGAAGCCCTCGTGGTGCTTTGTCGTGAGCGTGATGTAGCCCGCGCCCATCTCCTTGGCGGCGGCCACGAGGTCGGCCGCGTCAAAGTCCTCGGCCGTGAACGTCTCGGCGAGGCGCTCGTACTCCTCGCGGGGACGCTCGTGAATGAACTCGGTCCACTCGCCGCACGAGAGCTGCGAGTACAGTCCCCAGTGCACGAACAGGCCCAGGCCCATATCCTCATAGTCCTTGATACGCGGCAGCAGCTCGCTCATGGCGTCTCCTTATCGTGCGGACCAAAGGGGACGGGTTCGTTTGGTCCGTCCCATCTGTCTGGGACCAAAGGGGACGGGTCCGTTTGGTCCGTCCCGCCTGCCGAGCCGGGACCAAGTGACCCCTCCCCTTTGGTCCCTTTGGCTCCTTAGCTCAGCTCTCTCATGCCATGGTACAGCTGCCAGTACTCCCCGTGCTGCGCGAGAAGCTCCTCGTGCGTGCCGCGCTCGATGATTCTGCCGTGCTCGAGCACCATGATGGCGTTGGCGTTTCTCACGGTCGAGAGCCTGTGGGCGATGACGAACACGGTGCGACCGGCCATGAGCGCGTCCATGCCACGCTCGATGAGCGCCTCGGTGCGCGTGTCCACCGAGCTCGTGGCCTCGTCGAGGATGAGCACGGGCGGGTTGGCCACGGCGGCTCGCGCGATGGCGAGCAGCTGCCGCTGGCCGGCCGAGAGGTTGGCGCCGTCGGCCGTCACGGGTGTGTCGTAGCCCTTGGGCAGGCGTCGGATGAAGCCGTCGGCGTTGGCCGTGACGGCGGCGGCGCGCACCTCCTCGTCGGTGGCGTCGAGCTTGCCAAAGCGGATGTTGTCAGCCACGGTGCCGCGGAACAGGTGCGTGTCCTGGAGCACGATGCCCAGGCTTGCGCGCAGGCTCGCCTTGTCGATGTCTCGCACGTCGATGCCGTCGTAGGTGATCTGGCCGGCGCGCACGTCGTAGAAGCGGTTGATGAGGTTCGTGATCGTGGTCTTGCCCGCACCCGTCGAACCCACGAAGGCGATCTTCTGCCCGGGCTTGGCAAACAGCGACAGGTTCTCGAGCACGGTCTGGCCTGGCTCGTAGCCAAACGTGACGTCATGGAAGCGCACGTCTCCGGCAAGCGGCACCGCCGTGCCGTCCGAGCTGCGCCATGCCCAGCCGCTGGCACCCGCCGCCACGCGCGCGGGGCCGTCTGCCTCGGCTCCCAGGCACTCGAGCGCAACCGTGCCCTCGTCCGCCTCGGGCGCAACGTCCATGACCGAGAAGAGGCGCTCGGCTCCGGCAAGGGCGTTCAGCAGGAAGTTGCCCAGCTGCGTCACCTGGTTGAACGGCATGGCCGCCTGGCGAACGAACACGAGGTAGCTCGCGAGGCTGCCCATGTCCGTGAGGCCGCGCGCCGCCAGAAGCGAGCCCATGACGGCCACGATGGCGTAGTTGGTGTAGGTCATGGCCACGGTGATGGGCACCATGGTGGCCGCGTAGGTCTGGGCCGTCGTGCCCTGCTCGCGCAGACGCTCGTTGCGCGCGCGGAAGCCCGCGAGGCTCTCGCGCTCGTGCGTGTAGGCCTGCACGACCTTCTGGCCGGCGCACATCTCCTGGACGTAGCCGTCGAGCGCACCCAACGTGGACTGCATGGCCGAGAAGTGACGGGAGCTCCTCTTGCCCGCCACGCGCACGTAGGCGATGAGCGCCACGTCGCAGCCCACCGTCACGAGCGTGAGGCGCCAGTCGAGCACGAACAGCAAGACGATGGTGCCCACGGCCTGGATGGCCGCCTGGATGACGTTGGCGAAGCTGTTGTTGAGGGCCTCGGACACCGTGTCGACGTCGTTGGTGAAGTAGCTCATGACGTCGCCGGTACGCGTGCGGTCAAAGAAGGACAGCGGCAGCGTCTGCAGGTGTGCGAACAGGTCGCGGCGGATGTCGAACACGACGCGCTGCGCCGCGCGCACCATCGTCTGCGTGTAGCCGAGCGCGCACAGCGCCCCCACGGCGTAGATTGCCGCCGTGAGCGCGATGCCCGCCCGGAATCCGCCCACGTCCGCCGTCGTGAGGCAGTTGACGACCGGCTTGATCATGTAGGTTCCCGCAAGCTGGCACAGCGCGCACACGCTCGCGAGCACGCCCACGGCCAGCAGCATGAGGCGGGCGCCGCCCATGTAGTCGAGCAGCCGGCGCATCGTGCGGCCAAGGTTCACCGGCTTGCCCGAGCCACCCTTCGTGGTGAACACCGCCATCACTGCTCATCCCCTTCCGAGACCTGCGTGCGATAGAGCTCCTGGTAGATGGGGTCGGTCGCGAGAAGCTCGGCCGGCGTGCCCACCGCGTGCACGCGTCCCTCGTCCAAGATCACGATCTTGTCCGCGTCTGCCACCGAGGCCACGCGCTGCGCCACGATGACCTTCGTGACATCCGTGAGCGAGCGCAGCCCCTCGCGGATGCGGGCGTCCGTGGCCATGTCCACGGCGCTCGTGGAGTCGTCGAGCACGAGCACGCGCGGACGGCGCACGAGCGCGCGGGCGATGCACAGGCGCTGGCGCTGGCCGCCCGAAACGTTGTCGCCCCCCTGGCCAAGGTCGCCGTCGAGGCCGCCGATGCGGTCGAGGAACTCATCGACGGCCGCCACGCGGCAGGCCTCGAGCAGCTCCTCGTCCGTGGCATCGGGCCTGCCCCACAGGAGGTTCTCGCGCACCGTGCCGCTGAACAGCACGGGGCGCTGCAGCGCTATGCCCACCGCACGGCGCAGCGACGCGAGGTCATAGCTGCGCACGTCGTGGCCGCCCACGAGCACGGCGCCCTCCGTGACGTCGTAGAGCCTGCCCAGCAGCTGCACGAGCGAGCTCTTGCCCGAACCCGTGCCGCCGAGGACGCCGATCGTGGAGCCCGCCGAAAACGATAGCGTGATGTCATGCAGGACGTCCGTCTCGGCATCGGCGTGGTACCTGAAGCTCGCATGGTCGAAGGCGATTGAGCCGTCCGGAACCTCGGCGATTGCCTGCGCGGGGCTCGCGATGGTAGGCCGTTCGGCCAGGACCTCGCCCACGCGTTGCACGCTCGTGAGCGCGCGCGTCATGAGCAGAAACACGTTGGAGATCATCATGAGCGAGTTCGTGATCTGCAGGACGTAGCTCATGAAGCCCGTGAGCTCGCCCACCTTGAGCTGTCCCGCCATGATCATGGAGCCACCGAGGGCGAGGATGAGCACGTCGGAGCTGTACATGACGGTCTGGAACAGCGGCAGGTTGAGGACGGCGCCGCCGAACGTGCGCGTCGAGGTGTCGGCGAGCCGCCCGTTCACCGCGCCGAAGCGCTGCTCGACCCACTCGCCGCGCACGAACGCCTTCACGGCGCGGATGGCCGTGACGCTCTCCTGGACCACGTCGTTGAGCTCGTCCATGACGCCCTGCAAGACACGGTACAGCGGCGCCACGTGGCGCACGATGAGCGCGAGCGCCACGGCAAGCAGCGGCAGCATCACGAAGAACACGCAGGCCAGGCGTACGGAGAGCAGGCTTGCCAGGATAAGGCCGGCCGTGAACATGACCGGGCCTCGCATCATGGGCCTGAATCCGTTCATGAGGGCGTTCTGAATCACGGTGACGTCGGTGGTCATGCGCGTCACGAGCGACGACGTGTCAAAGTGGTCGAGGTTCTCGTAGGAGTAGCGCTGGATGGCCTCGAACTCCGCGTCGCGCAGGTTGGCGCCCAGGCCCATGGCGGCGCGGGCACTGCAGCGCGAGAAGGCCATGCCAAAGCCCATGGCGACGATGCCGCACGCGAGCATCTCGGCTCCCGTGGCCCACACGTGGCTCAGGTCGCCGGCGACGATGCCCTCGTCGATGAGCCCGGCCGTGAGGTATGGGATGAGCAGCTCGAGCGTACCCTCGAACAGCATGCAGACGGCCGCGAGGATGAAGTCTCGCTTGTAGGGGCCCAGGTAGCGGGCGATGATCTTGAGGTCACGCACGGTCGCTCGCCTCGCTTCCACGAAAGACCGCGAGGTTGTGGCGGGCGCGCTCGAGGTAGTCCATGAACCGTGCGCGCTCCTCGGCCGTGAAGCCTACGAGCATGGCCTCGTCCACCTCCGCGCAGCGCGCGTCCCACGGGGCCACGACGGCGCGGCCGGCCTCGGTGAGCGCCATGCGCTTCGTGCGACGGTCCGCCGGGTTCTCCTCGACCGTCACGAGGCCGGCCCTCACCAGGGCGTCGACCATGCGCGAGACCGATGCCGGGTCCATCCCGAAGAACTCGGCCATCTCGCGCTGCGTGGCATGCTCGTGCGCGACCAGGTAGGAGACAATCCTGGGCTGGCCCTTCGCAAGCCCGAGCTTTGCCCCGTAGGGTCTGAGCAGCGCCTTCTGCGCCTGTAACGCGCGCAGAAGTGCCATGTGCATGTCGACGAGGGAGTACCCCTCGCCCACCGCGAGCTTCTTCTCTTCCATTCGAACGAGTCGCTTTCCTTGACTTCTCAACTATTGAAAAGACAATAGAATAGCGCCGATGCTTGCAATGTCAACGATTTTTGAACGAGAGAGGGGCCGATGGCCACGAGCGCTTGAATACCTGGCGTCCCGCTAGGCCGTCACGTAGGTCCAGGGGTCACCGGAGGCCACGAAGGAGGCCGGCACGTCCGCGCCGATAGCCCGGGGAAGCCAGCGCAGCATGTACTCCATGCCCGGTTCCTCCACGTTGAAGTGGCCGATGCAGATCATGGCCTTGCCTAGGCCGAGCTGCGCGGAGTCGCGCACGTACTCGGAGGTCGTGAAGTCGGTGGCCTCCATGGTCACGAGGCAGTCGAACCCCGAGTCCATGCGCGCCGTCGTGGCGTTGTCGAACTGGCCGATGAGGTGCATGGGCACGAGCACCGTGCGCACGCGCGCGTCCGCGTCTCCCACAATGCGCGTGCCCGCAAGCCCCAAGCGCCCCACGAGGAAGCGCGCGAGCTCGCCGGCGCTCGTCTCGGGAATCTCGAACTCCATGGGACGCGCCGTGTCGCCGCGCACGTAGTCACGCCAGCCGAGCTTGTCGGCAAGCCCCATGAAGATGCCGTCCACGAGCCGGCCGTCCTCGGGGATGCCGGAGTGGATGTGGTCGTGCAGGCGCCACACCGTGATGCCGCACTCCTCGAGAAGCGCGCGCTTGGCCGCAAACGTCTTGTTGCCCGCGAGCCAGCACGTGTGGTCGCCGTGGTTCCAGAAGAGCGCCTCGTGGCAGATGATGAGGTTCGCACCGCGCGCATGTGCCTGGCGGATGACGTCTGCCGAGGCAAAGCACGTGGTCACGATGCCCGTGCACTCAACGTCGACCGGACCCCAGAGCACCTGGTCGCGCGTGGTGTCGTCCATGATGGGGCCGCCCCAGTCATGTCCGCAGTACGCCTTGACGCCGTCAATGACCTCGCTGATGAGCATGGGAGCCTCCCTGGCCGCCTACCTTGGGCCGCGCACGCTCGCAGAAAAGCGCCGGGCCGTCCTCGCAACTCAATATAGTATGTGCGTGACTCACACATCAGATGCCGTGCGAGAATCGCCGGCGAACGGAGGCACCATGCTTGACCTCACGAAGCTCACGACCGAGCAGCGCAACCCCAAGACGATGGAACTCGACTCGTTCACCCCGCTCGAGATCGCGACCGTGATGAACGAGGAGAACAACAACGTCATCAAGGCCATCGACGAGGTGCTGCCCCAGGTGGCGCGCGCCATCGAGTGGGCGGGAGAGTCGCTCAACGCCGGCGGGCGCATCATCTACGTGGGCGCCGGAACGTCCGGCCGCCTGGGCGTGCTCGACGCCGTGGAGTGCCCGCCCACGTTCGGCGTCTCCTATGACACGGTCGTGGGACTCATCGCCGGCGGCGAGGGCGCGTTCGTGAAGGCCGCCGAGGGCGCCGAGGACAAGGCCGACGCCGGCGAGGCAGACCTCGCCGCACTTGCGCCCGAGGCCCGCGACATCGTCATCGGCATCGCGGCGAGCGGCCGCACCCCCTACGTGGTGGGTGCCCTGCGCCGCGCCAAGGCCGCGGGCTGCCACACCGTCGCCATCGCCTGCAACAGGGGGTCGGTCATCGGTGGCGAGGCCGAGCTCGCCATCGAGCCCGTCACGGGACCGGAGGTGCTCACCGGCTCCACGCGCCTCAAGGCCGGCACGGCGCAGAAGCTCGTCCTGAACATGATCTCCACCGGCGCCATGGTGGCAGCCGGCAAGGTGTACCAGAACCTCATGGTCGACGTGAGGCAGAGCAACGAGAAGCTGCGCGTCCGTGCCCAGAACATCGTGATGATGGCCACCGAGTGCACGCGCGAGCAGGCCGCCGAGGCGCTCGCCGCCTGCAACGACCACGTCAAGGGCGCCATCACGATGCTGCTGCTTGGCTGCGACGCCGCGGCCGCCGAGTCCGCGCTCGAGGATGCCCACGGACACGTGCGTGCCGCCGTGGAGGCTCACGCCCAGGCATAGGCACCCGGCCCGTCCCGAGGCCAATCGGGGGCGGATGCCACACACGAACCCAAAGCGACCGTTTGCGAGGCCATCACCCGCGAACGGTCTCTTTTTTGGTGCGAACGGTTTTTGCCCACAGACGCAACACCGCAAGCCGACTTTAAATGACCACTTATCAATAGTCATTTGTGGCAACTATATGTATACGGATTCGTAATCATTTGAATGCGTCTGCCGCGATACCCTTTCCACCAGTCGCACGCGACGGGCGCGCGGCCACGCGGGACGGCCAGCCGGCCGCCCCGTCCACGAGACCTGGGAGGGGCCATGGAGAAGCGCATCTACCGGTTTGGGCACGACGAGTGCGGCGCCGACGTCACAGAGGGCACGGCGCACGACAACTACACCCTCGGCGGCAAGGGGGCCAACCTCGCCGAGATGGCGCGCATCGGGCTTCCGGTGCCGCCGGGCTTCACGATCACCTGCCAGACCTGCATGGACTACGCCCGCGGCGGCAACGCCTGGCCCGCCGGCACCCTCGAGGCAATCGCCGAGGCACGAGCGGACCTCGAGCAGCGCTGCGGCAAGCGCCTGGGAGACGCGGCCGACCCGCTGCTCGTCTCCGTGCGCTCCGGCGCCCCCATCTCCATGCCCGGCATGATGGACACGGTGCTCGACCTGGGCCTCAACGACGAGAGCGTCCTCGGCCTTGCCGCCCAGACGGGCAACGACCGCTTTGCCTGGGACAGCTACCGCCGCTTCATCCAGATGTTCGCAAACGTCGTCATGGGCATCGACTCGGACCTGTTCGAGCACGCCATCACGCATGCCAAGGCGGCCGCCGGCGTCACGGCGGACACCGAGCTGGACGCAGCGGCGCTCCAGGGGCTCGTCTCCACGTTCAAGCAGATCTTCGCCGAGCACGTGAGCGCCGCCACGCACCCCGAGCTCGCGGGCAAGGACGGCGCCGTTGCCTTCCCCCAGGATCCAGAGGTGCAGCTCACGCTCGCCGTGGCCGCGGTGTTCGGCTCGTGGGACTGCGAGCGCGCCCACCTCTACCGCAGGCAGAATGACATCGCAGACAACCTGGGCACCGCCGTCAACGTGCAGGCCATGGCGTTTGGCAACAAGGGAGAGACGAGCGCTTCCGGCGTGGCCTTCACGAGAAACCCCGCCACCGGCGAGCGCGAGTTCTACGGCGACTACCTCGTGAACGCCCAGGGAGAGGACGTCGTCGCGGGCATCCGCAACACAAGGCCCATCGAGGATTTGCGCCACACGCCCGGCCTCGAGGCAGCCGGCGAGCAGCTCGAGCGGATCTTTGGCATCCTCGAGCAGCACTACCGCGACATGATGGACATCGAGTTCACCATCGAGCAGGGCAAGCTCTACATGCTGCAGACGCGCGTGGGCAAGCGCACGGCCACCGCGGCCCTCAAGATCGCCGTCGACCTGGAGCGCGAGGGCGTCATCACCCGCGAGGAGGCGCTGCTGCGCATCAACCCCGCCCAGCTCGACCAGCTCATGCACCCGCAGATCGCCAAGGGCGCCGAGCGCAACGTCATCGCCCGCGGCCTCAACGCGAGCCCGGGCGCCGCGGTGGGCGGCATCGTCTTCTCGGCCGCAGACGCCGTGGCCGAGAAGGAGGCTGGGCGCGACTGCGTGCTCGTGCGCTGGGAGACCACGCCAGACGACCTCGCAGGCATGATGGCGGCCAAGGGCATCCTCACGAGCCACGGCGGCAAGACGAGCCACGCGGCCGTCATCGCCCGTGGCATGGGCAAGCCGTGCGTGTGCGGCGTCGACGCCCTGCGCATCGACGCGGCTCGCAAGGAGGTTGCCGTGGCCGGCACGGGCCTCGTGCTGCATGAGGGAGACGTCATATCCATCGATGGCGGCACGGGCGAGGTCATGCTCGGTGCCGTGGCCCTCGAGCGCCCGGGCACCACCGGCGACCTCGCGACCGTCCTTGGCTGGGCAGACGACGTGCGCCGCCTGGGCGTGCGCGCCAACGCCGACAACCCGGCAGACGCCCGCCTCTCCCTGGAGCTCGGCGCCGAGGGCATCGGCCTCACACGCACCGAGCACATGTTCCTGGGGGCTCGCAAGTCCATCATCCAGCGCTTCATCCTCGCAGACACCAGCGACGAGCGCGCGAGCGCGGCCGAGGAGCTGTCGCGGGCCCAGGAGGGCGACTTCTACGAGATCCTGTCCGTCATGGACGGCCTGCCCGTGACGATCCGCCTGCTCGACCCGCCGCTCCACGAGTTCCTCGACAACCCCCGCGACCTCGCCGTTCGCCTCGCCAAGATGGAGTGCGAGGGGGCGAGCGCAGACGAGCTCGCCCGCGCGCGCGCGCTGCTCGCCCGCATCGACGCGCTGTCCGAGGCAAACCCGATGCTGGGGTTGCGCGGCTGCCGCCTGGGCTTTGCCTTCCCCGAGCTGCCCGTCCTGCAGACGCACGCCATCGCGCGGGCCACGGTGCGCCTCAAGCGCGAGGGCAAGAACCCCCGCCCGCACATCATGGTGCCGCTCGTGTGCCTCAACGCAGAGATCCGCGAGATGCGTGCCATCGTGGAGCGCGCCATCATCGACGTCGAGGTGGAGACGGGCGTGCGCCTGGGCGAGATACCCGTGGGCACCATGATCGAGCTGCCGCGTGCCGCCGTCATGGCAGACCGCATCGCCCGCCACGCGGACTTCTTCAGCTTTGGCACGAACGACCTCACGCAGACCGCGCTCGGCTTCTCGCGAGACGACGTGGAGGGCAAGGTGCTGCCCGCCTACCTCGAGGGCAACATCATCCCGAGAAACCCGTTCGAGACGGTCGACGAGGGAGTGGCCAAGCTCGTGGGCATGGGCTGCGAGCTCGGGCGCGCCGCCAGGCCCGGCATCTCGCTGGGCGTGTGCGGCGAGCACGGCGGTGACCCCGACTCCATCCGCACCTTCTATGACCTGGGACTCGACTACGTGAGCTGCTCGCCCTACCGCGTGCCGCAGGCCAGGCTCGCCGCCGCGCAGGCAACCCTCACGAGCAAGGTGCGCCCCTACGTGCCCGTGACGCCCGCCCGCACGCCCGCCCGCGAGCGCCAGCCCTACGCCGAGCAGGTCTAGCCAACACCGATGGTGACAATGGCGCCGGCTCCAGCTGACAGCGCGGCGCCACGACAAAGAGCGACGCCCCGCCGCGGCCACACGGTCACGGCGGGGCGTCTCGCTGGCCCGGGGCAGGGGGTCGGCGCGCGGGAGTTGTCTCAGGCGCTACTCGGCGTTGAAGACGTACTTGTCGAGGCGGTCGAACGCCTCCTGCACGCGGTCGAGCGGCAGCGCCAGGTTCATGCGCAGGTGGCAGGGCCCGTGGAACATGCGGCCGTCCTGGATGTCGACGCCCACGCGCCAGCACTGCTTCTCGACCCACTCGATGTCGTGGCCGTGCTTGTCGCACCACTCGGCGCAGTCCACGAACAGCATGTAGGTGCCCTGCGGCCTCTGCACCTTCACGCCGTCAAAGTGCTTGTCGATGTAGTCGCACGCCCAGTCCACGTTGGCCCCGAGCACCTGCACAAGCTCGTCTAGCCACTCGTAGCCCTCAGGCTTGTAGGCGCCGATGAGCGCGTGCATGGACAGCACGTTCATGTGGTTGTAGTGGGACTTGGAGCTGCGGGCGCTCACGCGATCGCGCAGGTACTTGTTGTAGATGATGTGGTAGGAGCCCACGAGCCCCGCCAGGTTGAACGTCTTGCTCGGCGCGTAGAGCGCCACGGTGCGGTTGCGCGCGTCCTCCGAGACGGACTGCGTGGGGATGTGCTTGTGGCCGGGCAGGATGATGTCGCTCCAGATCTCGTCGGAGACCACCACGCAGTCGTACTTCTTGTACAGCTCCATGGCGCGCTCGATCTCCCACCTCTCCCAGACGCGGCCGCAGGGGTTGTGGGGACTGCAGAAGACGGCGGCGTGGATGTTGCCCTCGGCGAGCTTCTTCTCCATGTCCTCGAAGTCCATGCGCCACACGCCGTCCTCGTCGATCCTGAGCGGCGAGTGGACGATTTCGAAGCCGTTGCCCTTGAGGCTCTTCGTGAAGCCGATGTAGGTGGGGCTGTGCAGCAGTACCTTGTCACCCGGCTCCATGAAGCTCGCCAGGGTTGAGACGACACCGCCAAGCACGCCGTTCTCGTAGCCGATGCACTCCTTCGTGAGGCCGGTGACGTCGTTGCGCGTCTCGTGCCACTTGATGATGGAGTCAAAGTACTCGTCCGTGGGCGAGAAGTAGCCAAAGGCCGGGTGCTTGGCGCGCTCGATAATCGCCTCGGTGACGGTCGGCACCGTGGGGAAGTTCATGTCTGCCACCCACATGGGAATGCCATCGAAGCCCTCGGCCGGCGCGTCTGGGGCGAGCCCGGTGCCCAGGTCGTCCACCGCAGTGGCATCCTTGCCGTGACGCTCCAAGTGGCTGGTGAAGTCGTACTTCATGCGGGAAGTCCTTTCGTCTGGATGGAAAGCCCGGCCGCGGGCGAGACGCATCCGCGCCCGCGGCCGGCGAGAAATACCCTACATCATATCGATGCTCTGCACGGCATCATAGCCATGCTCGCTCGTGCGCACCTTGACGGCCTCGCCAAGAAGGCGCCCGCATCCGCCTGGTGACGGGTACGGGCGCCTGGCGCTTGCGATGGGTGAGCCGCTACTCCTCGCCGAACAGGGCCTTCTCGGGCGTGATCGGCAGGGTGCGCACGTAGTTGCCGGTAGCATGGGCCACGGCGCTGGCGATGGCGCCCAGCGGCGTGTTGATGACGACCTCGCCGATGGACTTGGCGCCAAACGGGCCGGTGGGCTCGTAGCTCGGGCAGAAGTCCACGCGGATGTCAGGCACGTCGAGGCGGCTCGGCACCTTGTACTGCATGAAGTTGCGCGTGCGCAGCGAGCCGTCGGCCGCCACCTGCACGTCCTCGGTGAGTGCCTGGCCGATGCCCTGGGCGATGCCGCCCTCGGCCTGGACGCGCGCGAGGTTGGCGTTGGCCACGGTGCCGCAGTCGACGGCGGCCACGTAGTCCACGACCTTGACCTCGCCGGTGGCCTTGTCCACGTCCACCTCGGCGATGCCGCACATGAACGGCGGGGGCGAGACGGGCTGAGAGTTTGAGGCATGCCCGGAGAGGTAACCCGGCTGCAGGCCAAAGCCGATGCAGCGGTTCGCGAGCTCGGCAAGCGTCATCTCGCGCACCTTGCCAGACGCGATCTGCCCCACGGTCACGACGTCGTCGTCCGCGCCGTCCACGTAGATGCGGTTGTCCTCGAGCACGACCTGCGCCGGTTCGACCTCCATGAACTTGGCGGCCTGCTCCACGATCTTGCCGCGCAGCTCGGTGGCGGCACGCACGGCCGCCATGCCCGTGATGTAGGTGCCCGACGAGGCGTAGGCGCCGCAGTCATAGGGCGAGGTGTCCGTGTCCACGCCGTTCACCACGATCTGGGTGGGCTCGCAGCCCAGCACCTCGGCGGCGAACTGGGCCATGATGGTGTCGCAGCCCGTGCCCACGTCGGTGGCGCCAAGGTTCAGCACGTAGAAGCCGTCGTCCTCCAGGCGGATGTCGATGCTGCCGATGTCCACGTTCGAGATGCCCGAGCCCTGCATCGTCACGGCCACGCCCAGGGCGCGTACGCGGTCGCCCAGGTCACGGGCCAGGGGCTTGTCGGCCCAGCCGATCATCTCCTGCGCGCGGCGGATGCAGTCGTCCAGGCGGCAGCTCGCGAGCGTGTCGCCAAAGTACTGCGGCATGACCTCGCCCTCGCGCACGATGTTGTTGAGGCGCAGCTCGCACGGGTCCATGCCGAGCTTGTCGGCCAGCTCGTTGACCGCGCTCTCCACGGCAAACTGGCCCTGCGTGGCGCCGTAGCCGCGGAAGGCGCCGCCCGGCGTGTTGTTCGTGTATACCACGTCTGCCGTGAAGCGGCTCGCGAGCGCATGGTTGTAGATGGGCAGCGACTTGTGGCCCACGAGGCCCACCGTGGTGGGCGCGTGGTAGCCGTAGGCACCGCCGTCGGAGAGGCACGACAGGTCGATGGCCGTGATCGTGCCGTCGGCCTTGGCGCCCAGGCGCACGTGCATGCGCATCTTGTGGCGCGTGTTGGCGCAGGCCATGGTCTCCTCGCGCGTGTAGATGCACTTGCAGGGATGCCCCAGCTTGAACGCGGCAAAGGCCGAGAAGATCTCGTTGCAGCCCGTCTGCTTGGCGCCAAAGCCGCCACCCACGCGCGGCTTGATGACGCGCACGCGGCTCTGCGGGATCTGCAGCGCCGTGGCCACCTGGCGGCGGATGTGGAACGGCACCTGCGTCGAGGCCACGACGCACACGCGGTCCTGGGCATCGGTGTAGGCGTAGGAGCGGAACGTCTCCATCATGGACTGCTGCGTGGCCTGCGTCTCGTAGTCGTGCTCTATGACGACGTCGGCATCGGCGAGCACCGCGTCGACGTCGCCGTAGACGCTCTGCTCGTGGCAGATGAGGTTACGCGAGAAGTCCTCGCCCATGGGCACGTAGGCGCGGATGTCGTCCTCGTCGTGCACCACGACGGGGTTGTCGAGCGCCTGCGTGAAGTCGGTGACGGCGGGCAGCAGCTCGTAGTCCACCTTGATGAGGCGCATGGCCGCGTTGATGGCGAGCTCGTCGGTTCCCACGACGATGGCCACCTCGTCGCCCACGTAGCGCACGGTGCGGTCGAGGATGAGCGTGTCATAGGGGCTCATCTCGCGGAAGCTCTGGCCCGCGAGCGTGTAGCGCGCGTGCGGCACGTCCTCGTAGGTGTAGATGGCCACGATGCCGTCGATGCGCAGCGCACGGTGCGTGTCGATGCTGCGAATGCGGGCGTGGGCGTGCGGCGAGCGCAGCAGCCTCACGATGTAGGCATCGCGCGGGGCGAGGTCGTTCGTGTAGACGGCGCGACCCTGGAGAAGGCCCTTCGCGTCCTTCTTGACCACGGCGTGCGAGATGGTCCTAAGCTCTCCGGCGCGCTCGTCGGGGGCGATGTAGTTGGAGATGGTGCTCATCCTCAGGCCTCCTCGGTGATCGGGGCGGAGTCGAGCAGCGCGTCGCCGGGGGCGGGCACGGAGGCCACGGCGGCCTGCGCCACGGTACCCGCGGCCACGGTCTCGCGGCCCAGGAAGCGGCGGACGGCGCGCATCTGGCTCGTGTAGCCCGTGCAGCGGCAGAGGTTTCCGGACAGCGCGCGGCGGATCTGCTCGTCGGAGGCGTCGGGGCAGTCGCGCTTGAGCGCGAGCACGTTCATGATGAGGCCGGGCGAGCAGAAGCCGCACTGCTCGGCGCCCTCCTCGGCCATGCACCTTGCGAACTCGGCGGACTCGTCAACGAGCCCCTCGAGCGTCGTGACGTAGCGGCCGTTCATGCGGCACATGAGCTCGGCGCACGAGAGCACGGGCGTGCCGTCGAGCCAGACGGTGCACAGGCCGCAGTTGGTGGTCTCGCAGCCGCACTTGACGCTCTTGAGACCGCGTGTGCGCAGGAAGTCGAGCAGGCGCATATCGGGGCGGACGTCTGCCGAGACGTACTCGTCGTTGATGAAGAAACTTACGAGCATGAGGCGTCGCCTCCCTTCGGGGCCTGGGTGGGTACGGGGTCGTGCGCGGGCGCGGCGTCGCCTGCCGAGGCGGGCGCGGACGGCGACGCGGAGACCACCTACACCGTCTATGTGGATTTCACGCCCGATGAAAATACACGCTATGGCATGAGCGCCATCGTATCCACGCTGGATGACGGCGACACAGCGGTATCCGACTGACAGACCACACCGGAAAGGAGCTGGATGCGGCATGAAATATCGCAAATATCTGGCGTTCGCGCTGACGCTTGCCGAAATCGGCGCACAGGCGGGCGAAAGCGTGTCCGGCGAATTTCTCAAGCTCGCGCCGCTGTCCCGTTACAGCGTGTACTGCACGGTGAGCAAGGCGCGCGCCGCCGCCGAGACCATGCTGGTGCATTCCGGCGAAACGCTGTATCTGCGCTGCACGGCAAACGGCACACACTGGGCCGAGGGGCGGGTCACGCAGATCGACGGCGCGGAATACCGCGTTGAAACCACCGGCGGCGAGCTTTACATCGGCGAAACGGTCTATCTCTACCGCGACGCGGATTTCAGCTACGCCTCCTGCGTCGGCATTGGCACCGCAGTCGCCGCGGATGTAGAAGCTTATACCGCCGAGGGCGAGCTTGCGCAGCTGTGCGTTGCCGAGGGCGAATATGTGCAGCGCGGCGAGCTGCTGTGCGAAATCGCGCCCGAGGGCGGCGCGACGCTCGCGATCCCCGAGGAAAGCATCGTGCTGAGCGTCGATGCCGCGGCGGGACAGAGGCTGTCGGGCGGTGAAGCGCTGCTGACGCTCGCGCCGCTGGAATCCACCCAGCCGCCGTTATAGCTCTCGCTGTAGCCGCCGCTGTAGGACGAGCCGCCGCTCTGCATCACCTGCGCGAGCACGACGTCCGCCTGACGGAAAAAGGCCGTCGCCGCGCCGTCGCAGTCCCCCTGATAGTAGGGCGTCTCGATGGCGGACTGGAGCTTAGCAATCTGTGTATCAGTCAGGCTCTGGTTGAGCGCGTCGCCGAGGGCGACGTAGTAGTCCCCACCCTTCACGATGAGCAGGAGCATGTCGTTTGCGCCGAGCCCCCAGCTCTTGCCGAGGGTTTTCGCGTATTTCTCCGCCGTCCAGCCGTGGATGTCGTCTGTCGACGCCACGGCGATGACGGCGCGGTAGCTGCTGTCCCACTTCTGGTTATAATCGCCGATGGTCTGCTCGGTGTCGGCGGAGAGCACCCCCGCCCCGTCGAGCAGCCACGTGCCGTACTGGACATTCAGCTGGTCAGCGGGCTTTTTATACAGGCCGTAGGCGCAGGAGGCCAGAATGGCCAGCACCAGCACCACCACAGCCACGCTGCGTTTCTTGAAAAATTTCATGGTTACTCCTCAAAGAGCCGGCGCTCAGCCGCGCAGCTCCAGCAGCTTCTGCTTCAGCTCGCCCTCGATGCGGCCCAGCTCGACCTCGGCGGCCTTGCGCTTCTCGGCGCCCTCCTTCTGGATGCGGGCGACCTCGTCGAGCGTGGAGATCAGCTGCTCGTTCGTGTGCTGCAGCGTCTCGATGTCGACGATGGAGCGCTCGGCCTCCTTGGCGGTGTTGATGGTGCCCATCTTGAGCGTGTCGGCGTTCTTGCGCAGGAGCTCGTTGGTCATCTCGGTGACGGCGTTCTGGGCGGCGGTAGCCTGACGGCCGTGCTCCATGCCCAGCGCCAGCACCTGAAGCACGATCACCCCGCCGAAACGGTCGGCAATCACGCCCGGCAGGCGGTCGGCCTCGCCGTAAATCAGGCGGCAGGAATCCGTGCCCGGCCTATTCATCACAAAGCGGCGGTAATCGCACGCCGCCTTCACGCGGGAAGCGATCAGTTCGTCGGTGATTTCCTCCTGGCGGTGGGTCAGCAGGCGCACGGTAATCAGCGACTTGCTGTTGTAAAAGCCCGTACCCATGTAGCGCCCGCGGAAATCGACGACCGTCACCAGACCGCCGTCCTCGATTTCGCCCTCCACGCGCTCGATTTCGTAGCCGAGGTCGAGGATTTCACGTTTCATCACCGCCTCCAGGCCGAAGTGGCACGGGGCGATCAGTTCATATAATTCCATACTCTCCCGTCCCCTCTTATAATGTGAGCTGTTTTACGACGGTGCCGTCAAAGCCTTTGATCGTAAATACGCCGTCCTCGAGGATTGCATAGGTCGGGATATTGCCCTCTTTCGGCAGAGATACAGAACCCGGGTTCAGAAAGGTGTGTGCGCCTTTTTTCTCGGCACGCAGGACGTGGGTATGGCCGTACAGGAAGATATCTCCATCCATCAGCGGCGGCAGATTCTGCTCATTGTAGATGTGGCCATGGCTCATATAGAAGGTATGGCCTCCCTCGATCAGGATGCCGTAATCTGCCAGCACCGGGAACTCCAGTACCATCTGATCTACTTCTGCGTCGCAGTTTCCGCGCACGTTGGTGAGGTACTGTTTTTTCTCATTCAACATGGCGATGACCTGTTTCGGTGCGTATTCTTTTGGAAGATCGTTTCTCGGGCCGTGATAGAGAAGGTCGCCTAACAGAAACAGGCGGCTTGCGCCCTCTGCCTCGAAGGCTTCCAGCATTTTTCTGCAGTAATAGGCAGAACCGTGAATATCAGATGCAAACATGTATTTCATATCGTGATCTCTCTTTCGTTTTGTGGTTTGGTTTTGTATTGTTTTCTGTTTCATCTTACCGTATCTTTTCCCGCTTGACAAGAAGAAATGTTGGATTGCCGCCCCCTTACAGTTCTTCTCCCGCCACCAGATATCGTCCGCGGTATGCATGCATTCCGCCGATGACCGTTTTGACCTCGTATCCGTTCTCCGCCAGCCGCTTTCCCTCCGCCATGCTCGCGGCACCCCGCTCACAGCAGATCACAAGAATTTTGTCCCGCGGCAGACAGACCCGTTCGAGCAGATGGTCATAGGGAAGATTCACCGCTCCTTTCACATGCCCTTTTTCGTATTCCCGCCGGTTCCGCACATCGATGATCATCGCCCACGGTTTTCCCACGTACCAGTCCAGCTGGTCTGCCGCCAGCAGTGTCATGCCTGCCATATCCTGGTCCCCCTCTCCGGATCTGACTTTCTCTCCTGTTTTATATGTATGCAGAAACCGGCGGCAGAGTCCGTATGGGACCCTCCGCCGGCTTTTTCTGCCGGAATCCCAAGGTTTACTTAGTATTTTTCATACTCATCCTTCTCGTCCTGCTCCCGGTTCTGCTGACCGTAGGATGACATCTCACGGTCTTTCACATGATTGCAGTCTCTGCTGTTCTTCTGGTTTTTGCTGTATTCGCTTTTCTCGTATCCGTTTTTGCTGTACTCGTTTTTGCTGTATTCATTTTTGCTGTATTCATTTTTGCTGTTTCTGGTCATAATCTTGTTTCCTCCTGAATGTTTTTTTGTCCTGCGACATCCTTTAGTATCGCTTTTTCCGCGCAGATTATGCATCCAGAACCCTGTTTTTCCACGGTATCTGTTCCAAAGTGGGGAATGCAGGCCCAAAAATACAGTGTTTTTCCTGCTTTCGGACCACTGCTTTCCAAATTGTGGTAATTTTTTCCAACTTTTGAATTTCGATGTTGCTTTTTCCCGTTATCTGTATTATAATCAATTTTGTAAAAGAATTTACCCTTCATAAATTTTTTTACAATTAATAACCCCTTATTAATTATTTATACTCCCCTTGAAAGACCGGTAGCTCCCCTGCCGGTCTTTCTTTTTGCAATTATTCAGAGCCATGCAAAATTTCAAGAAGAACTGTGAGTCATGCTCGCATGAACGAACAGTTCTTCTTGAAATTTTATGTGGCTCTGAATAATTGCAAAAAGGAGGAAAGTCTGCATCAGCAGACTTTCCTCCTTTTTCCCGTTCTGTATATATGATTAGAATTCTACTTTTTCACCTTTTGCCGCTTTTGCTACGGTTCCTGCGAGGACGATCAACGCCATGAGGTTTGGAATTACCATCAGGCCGTTAAAGAGGTCTGACAGGTTCCATACGAGATCCACTTTCAGCAGAGAGCCGAGGAAAACGAACACAACGACGATCAGCGAGAACGGAACGACTGCTTTCTTTCCGAACAGATACTGTACGTTCTGTCTTGCGAAAAAGTACCATCCGACGATGGTCGAGAATGCAAAGAACAGAAGACAGATCGCTACGAACGCCGGTCCGAAGCCTTTGAGGCCGGTTCGGAATGCCGCCTGTGCGACCGGGGTTCCTTTAACACCGGTACTCATCATCTCTTCCAGAACACCGGAAGAAAGAATAACGAGAGCGGTCATGGTCAGGACAACGAAGGTATCAATAAAGACACCGATCATCGCTACTTCACCCTGATCCTCCGGGTTCTCGACATCGGCAATCGCATGGGCATGCGGGGTGGAACCCATACCGGCTTCATTAGAGAAGAGGCCTCGGGCAACACCGTAACGCATGGCTTTCCGCACGGTAATACCGGCTGCTGCACCAAATACGGCGTCCGGACGGAATGCACAGATAAAGATCGAAGCAATCGCTGACGGCACATGCTGGATGTTGATCAGAATAACAACAAGGGCTCCGACGAGATACAGTGCTGCCATCACCGGAACAACTTTTTCGGTGAAGGATGCGATACGGGAGATACCTCCGATGAAAATGAATGCGGCGAGAACGGCTACAATCACACCCATCACCCATTTCGGTACGGAAAATGCGGTGTAGAACGCATCACTGATGGAGTTCGACTGTACCATATTTCCCATAAAGCCAAGTGCCAGAATAACGGCTACGGCAAAGAAGCCTGCCAGTGCTTTTCCAAACGTTCCCTTGAATGCGTGGGTAATGTAGTAAACCGGTCCTCCGATGACTTCTCCGTTCTCATCGCGGCGTTTGGAGATCTGCGCGAGATACGCCTCGCCGTAGATCGTTGCCATGCCGAAGAACGCAGCAAGCCACATCCAGAAGATGGCTCCCGGGCCGCCGGATACGAGTGCGGTCGCACATCCTGCGATGTTTCCGGTTCCGACCTGTGCGGCGATCGCTGTTGCAAGCGCCTGGAAGGAAGTCATGCCGTCTTTTCCGGCCTTCTTACCCTTTAACGAGAAACCGCCGAAGACGCGGTTCCACGCGGTCTTAAACTTTCTTACCTGTACAAAGCGGGTCCGAACAGAGAAATAAACTCCCGTACCTACCAGCAGAAACAGCAGTACGCTGTTCCAGAGCACATCACTGATCTGCGCAATTGCCTGATTCAATGCATCCATTTTCTTTTCTCCCTTTCCATTCGACGTATGGTCTGAACGATGTGGATCACACATCCGCACCGTTTTGAGAAAAAAAATACCATCTCCTGCGGAATTTTTCCTGCAGAACATGGCTCTGATTGAAAAATACAGCAAAAAACCGCGCTTTCGGAATTTTTTCGTTTCTGCGCACCGCTTTTTTGTTCCGCGGCTGCTTTTCTTCTGTATCTTTTTTGACTCTGTCCTTTTGCCTGAGAGATTCTGCATCGCTGCATTGCACCTTCGGCACTCTTTTCAAGAGCTTCTCCAGAGACCACTCCGTTTTTAGTCCTCGCCGTCTCCCGTCCGTTCTTGTTTTAAGAAGAGAACCAGCACCTGAAAGTTTTACTTCTTCGGTCGTGCACCTTTCGAAAATTAAATTTCCAAAAGCTCTCCGCACATTTTCTAAAAACTTCTACGTCTTTTTTTATTTTTGTAAAACTATAGCACCTGTGATAGGATTCGTCAATACCCCATGCCGTATTTTTTTCGGAATATTGCAAAAACATATAAAAAATCAGCAGATCTGCGCGCGCACACCTCAAAATCGCATGCGCGGCACAGATCTGCTGTTCTCTTTTCCAAATATCTTTTATGACGCCTGGAACTGGCTGTTGTACAGATTGTAGTAGAAGCCTTTCTTCTCAAGAAGCTCCTCATGGCGTCCCTGCTCGATAATCTTTCCGTCTTTCATGACGAGGATCAGCGAAGCGTTGCGGATCGTGGACAGACGGTGGGCAACGACAAAACTCGTTCTGCCCTGCATCAGCTTGTCAAACGCCTCCTGAACCTGCAGTTCGGTACGGGTATCGATGCTGGAGGTCGCCTCGTCGAGGATCAGCATCGGCGGCAGGCAGAGCATGACACGGGTGATACAAAGAAGCTGTTTCTGCCCCTGGCTGATGCTGTCTTCGCTGAGAACCGTATCAAGCCCCTTCGGCAGACGCTTGATAAACTCCCAGCTGTGTGCTTCTTTGGCCGCATTGATGATCTCCTCTTCCGTCGCATCCGACTTTCCGAAGCTGATGTTGTCACGCACGGTTCCCTGTTTGATCCAGGTATCCTGCAGCACCATACCAAAGCAGCTGCGGAGCGCATGGCGGGACAGTTCGTCGATCGGCTTTCCGTCGATGCAGATCTTTCCGGCATCGACATCATAGAAGCGCATCAGCAGGTTGATAAACGTTGTCTTTCCGCATCCGGTCGGGCCGACAATGGCAACACGCATGCCCGGCTGTACGTCAAGATTAAAGTTCTCGATCAGTTTTTTCTCTTTGTCATAACTAAATGCTACATCATCGATCGTCACATTTCCTGTCACGGTATCGATCGTTCCGGCCGGGTCTGCACTCTCCTCTTTCTCTTCCAGAAGAGCAAAGATACGGCCTGCGCATGCAAGCGCGTTCTGCATCTCGGTGATAACGGAACTGATATCATTGAACGGTTTCATATACTGGTTTGCGTACGACAGCAGAACGGAAAGTCCGCCGACGGTCAGCGCGCCGCCCGGGATCATGAAAGCTCCCACAAGGGCAACACCGGCATAGATCACGTTGTTGACAAAACGGGTGGACGGGTTCGTTAAGGAACTGTAGAACACGGCCTGCTGGCTGTATTTCTGCAGATCTTTGTTGATCTCTGCAAAACGCTCGGAAGCTTTTTCCTCATAACCGAACGCTTTGACTACTTTCTGGTTTCCGATCATCTCATCGATGAGTGCGGTCTGTTTTCCTCTCGTCTCACTCTGTTTCTGGAACATTTTGAACGAGCGGCCGGAAATAAATTTTGCCACGAAGAAGCTGAGAGGTGTCAGGCAGATCACAAGAAGGGTGATCCATACGTTCTTCGAGAACATGAAAAACAGTGTCACAATAATGGTTACGATGCCGGAGAACAGCTGCGTAAAGCCAAGCAGAAGACCGTCCGATAAGATATCGGTATCTGCGATAACACGGCTTACGATGTCTCCGGAGCTGTGCTGATCCAGATAGGACAGCGGCAGCACCTGGATATGACGGATCGCCTGGGAACGAAGGTCGCGCACGATGCGGTACGTCATACGGTTGTTGATCAGGTTCATGATCCATGCGGAAAGTGCGGAAACGAGGGTAAAGAATACGATTCGTTTCAGATAGAACCACATCTCCGGGAAATTGACCTGGTGGGCTGCAACGACCTCATCGATCGCATCGCCGAACAGGATCGGAATATAAAGCTGTAAAATAACGGTAACCGCAGCCAGAACAATACTAAGGCCTAAGAAAATTTTATAATTTCCGATAAACGCCATCAGCTTTTTCATGACCTGCATGCCGCTTTTTCCAGACTTGTTTTCTGTCTTTTTCATGCGATCACCCCGCTTTCGTTGTTATAAGCTGCACGCTCTTCCGGGAACTGGGAGAAGTAAATCTCGCGGTAAACCTCGCAGGTTTTCATCAGCTCGTCGTGTGTGCCGTTTCCTTCGAGCGTACCATTTCCAAGAACGAGGATCTGGTCTGCCTGACGGATGCCGGCGATTCGCTGGGATACGAGGAAGGTTGTCGTGTTTCCTTCGAGATTGTGGACGGCTTTGCGGAGTTTTGCATCCGTTGCAAAGTCAAGCGCACTCGAGCTGTCGTCCAGAATCAGGATTTCCGGTTTTTTTACCAGCGCACGCGCAATAGAAAGACGCTGTTTCTGTCCGCCGGAGAGGTTTTTTCCGTTCTGCTCCAGCATAAAATCGAGCTGATCCTGTTTGCCTTCTACGACTTCTTTCGCCTGGGCTGTGGTGAGCGCCTCCCAGATTTCTGCATCGGTGGCGTCCTCTTTGCCCCACTTCATATTGTCGCGGATGCTGCCTTTAAAGAGCACTGCTCTCTGCTGAACAACACCGACTTTATTGCAGAGCTCTTCTTTCGTGTAATTCTTTACATTCTCGCCGTCTACCATGACGTCACCGCTGGTCGCATCGTAGAAACGGGAAATCAGGCTGACCAGTGTCGATTTTCCGCTTCCGGTACCGCCGATGATTCCGATGGTCTGGCCGCGTTTTGCGGTAAAGCTGATATCCGATAAGCTCTCTGCGCCGGCTCCTGCATAGGTGAAGCTGACATTTTTAAATGTAACAGCTGCATCGCCAGTTACTTTCTTTGCAGCGCCGCCTTTTGCCGGGTAGTTCATGGTTGTCGGAACCGCCAGTACGCCGGAGACACGCTCTGCACAGGCAACGGATTTGTTTAAGGTGATGATGAGCGATGCCAGTTTGATCAGCTCCACGATGATCTGCAGCATGTAGTTGTAAAGTGCGACAACCTGTCCCTGCTGCATACTGCCGATGTTGACCTGAAGGCCTGCCTGCCAGATCAGGACAACGGCTGCGATGTTGATGAGGACATAGCTCAGCGGATTTAACAGTGCGGAAATTTTTCCGACAAACTCGTTCAGACAAGTCAGCTCATCGTTGCTCTTTTCGAAATCGGCAACAGACTGCTCCTCACGGCAGAACGCACGGATGACACGGACACCGTTCAGATTTTCTCTTGTCATTCCGGTGACGCGGTCGAGTGCCGCCTGTACCTTTTTGAACAGCGGGATGCTGACCAGCATAATGCCGAATACGGCAACGAACAGGATCGGAATAGTAACCAGGAATACGATGGCACATTTTACGTTGACGGTAAATGCCATCACAACGGAACCGAATACGATAAACGGACTCCGCAGCAGCAGACGCAGACCCATGTTGATTCCGTTCTGCACCTGGTTGATATCGTTGATCAGACGGGTGATCAGCGTATCGGTTCCAATGGTATCCAGCTCCGTAAAGGACAGAGCCTGGATGTGGTCAAAGACCGCCTGGCGAAGCTCGGTTGCACAGCCGACGCTCGCTTTTGCCGCGAAATACTGCGCGGTGAAGCTGCAGCAAAGTCCGACTGCCGCCATCAGAACGAGGATTCCAAAACGGCTGACGATGTACGGACGGTTATTGCCTGCGATACCCACATCAATGATCTGGGCAACAACCATCGGCACCAGAAGGTCGAATACGACTTCCAGAAGCTTGAACAAAGGAGCGATGATGCTCTCTTTTTTGTAGTGCTTCAAGTAGACTCCAAGACTTTTCATCTTCTTTTTCACTCTCCATTTCTTTGTTTCTTGACATTGACAGTATAATCTCATATGATTAATACGAATAGTATTGTTTTTATAGCTTAGTGATACAATTTTAATATCATAGATAATTTCACGAAAGGAAGTCTCTTATGGAACTGCGCCAGCTTGAATATTTCCGCGTCATCGCCGAAACCGAAAGCATTCACGAGGCCGCCCGCCGCCTCAATATGTCCCAGCCGCCGCTCAGTTATCAGTTAAAGCAGCTGGAAGCCGAACTGAATGTCACTTTATTTGAACGCACCCGCCAGGGCGTCCGCCTGAACGAAGCCGGAAAACTGCTGTACGACCGCTCCGCCAACCTGCTCGAGTACGTGAAATCGACGGAGCTTGAGGTCGCAAAGGTCGGCAAAAAGCGGGTTCTGCGCCTCGGCATCACACCGACCACCGTTGCGACGATCATGCCGTGCGTCTCGCTTTTTTCCCGCCGCAATCCCGATGTCAACTTCGAGGTGCACGACGGCATCACCTACACGCTGTACCGCTATCTGATGGACGGCATCATCGACATTTCCATCGCCCGCACGCCGCTGCGGCTCGACGATGTCGACTATAAAATTTTAAGCTCTGAACCTATGATTGCCGTTTCTTCAAAAGATATGCTTCCCGAGAAGAACGGATCGCTAAAGCTCTCGGATCTTTTGAATATTCCGCTCATCATCTACCGCCGGTATGAGGCGCTCATCATGGATGCGTTCCACTCGCGCGGCATGGAGCCCGATCTTTTCTGCGTCTGCGACGATCCCCGCGGCGCGATGCTCTGGGCAAAGGAAGGCCTTGCCACTGCCATTTTCCCGCAGTCCATGAGCTCTCTCTGCCAGGGACTCCGCATCCAGCCGCTCGCAGAAAGCGACCTGGAAACGCAGATCGCCGTGATCTGGAAAAAGGGGCGGAAACTCTCTCCGCTTCTGCAGGACTTTGTCGATGCCTGCATGGAGAGCATATTATAATAGAAGAAGTCCGCTGCGCCGGTCTCTTTTTCAGAGATCAGCGCAGCGGACTTCCTTTTTTTATTTCTCATTCTTTTTACTGCACAAACAGCAGCGCGATATTCAGCAGTGTCACAATCACCGCAATCGCAAACAGGGCAATTTTCAGCCGCAGACTGTTCGCGTATTTTCCCATGACTTTTTTCGAGGATGTCAGATAAATCTGCGTAAATACCGTAATCGGGAGCTGCATTCCAAGAAACATCTGTGAATAGAGAAGGCCCTGGAACGGGGAATCAATCAGAAGAATGACCGCTGCGGCCGGGATCATGGTAAGAAGGATTCCCCAGCGTGTCTCCTTACTCTTGATCTCATACGGCTTGTTAAAAATCCCCGAAAAAATCGTTCCGCCCGCCATTCCCGCGGTGATGCTCGATGAAATTCCGGCGAGCAGAAGCGCTGCTGCAAAAATCACCGATGCGGCATTTCCAAGGAGCGGTGTCAGCATCTTTCCCGCCGTTGCGAGATCATCCACCTGCTTTGCATTCTGCGGCTGGAAAAACGTTGCGGCCGCCATCAGGATCATTGCACTGTTGATGGCCCATCCGATGATCATGGAAAACAGGGTGTCTTTGAACTCATACTTTAACTGGCGCGCAATCACCTCATCATCCTCAAGATTCCACTGGCGGCTCTGAATAATTTCCGAGTGGAGAAACAGGTTGTGCGGCATGACGACCGCACCGAGGACGCTTAAGATGACCGGCATTGAGTGCTCTGGAAACGACGGTTTTACCCAGCCGACAGCCGCCTGCGCCCAGTCGATATCGGCGATCCAGACCTCAAAGATGAACGAAAAGCCGATCAGCGAGACAAACACAATGATCAGTTTTTCAATCCGTTTGTAAGCACTTGTAAACTCACAGATCAGAACCAGCACGAGAATCATCATGCTGCCGAGCTTGATCGGAATGCCGAACAGCATCTGGAGCGCAATCGCACCGCCGAGGATCTCCGCCATTGCGGTCGCCACCGCTGCCATCATCGCCGTCGCAAGAATCGTGTTTTTCAGCCACGCAGGCAGATAGAGGCTCGCCGCCTCCGAGAGGCACTTTCCCGTGGCAATGCCGAGATGCGCCGCATTGTGCTGCAGAAAAATCAGCATGATCGTGGACAGGGTAACCATCCACAGAAGCTCGTAGCCGTAACCCGATCCGGCGGCAATGTTGGATGCCCAGTTTCCCGGGTCGATAAAACCGACCGTGACAAAAAGTCCCGGACCGAGATAGCGGAGAAAATTCATGCCCGCCGTCTCTTTTCGTTTTCGATTTTGTTTCATATTCTTTCCTTTCTGACAATTTGATACGGAACCGGCCCATCCAGGACCGGCAGAAATCGTTTTGTTGTGGTTTTGGTTACTTTAGTTAGTTGTAACTAACTATATTGTACATGGGCTTTTTCAAAAAGTCAAATCCTGTTTTCTCTTTCTTGTGCTTCATCGTCCGCTGTGCTACAATAAAACTGCTTATTTTGAACTAAAAGGAGAATTTTTATCATGATACGACTTGCCATCCCGGAGGATTTTACTTCGATCATGTCAATCTATGCGTACGCCCGCTCTTTTATGCAGGAAACCGGAAATCCGAATCAGTGGGGAAACCATTTTCCGCCGGAGGAGCTGATTCACAACAGAATCCGTGACAAACAGCTTTTTGTCCTGGAAGAAAACGGCACGCTGCACGGCGCGTTTGCCTTCATCATCGGTGAGGATCCGACGTATCTGCAGATCGACGACGGCTCCTGGCTCTCCGATGCGCCGTATGGCACGATCCACCAGGTTGCCTCAGACGGAACAATCCACGGATTTTTCTCCCAGATCGTCGATTACTGCTGGGCACAGATCCCGCACCTGCGCGTCGATACGCATGCGGACAATCAAATCATGCAGCATCTGATCCAGAAAAACGGATTTGAACGGCGCGGCATCATCTACGTGCTGAACCACTCTCCGCGGATTGCGTTTGAGCGCGTAAAATAAAACGCCAAACGAAAACACCGGATCGTCACCGCTTCGCAGACTTTTCAGCCGCGGAATCACCGTTGGATCCAGGTAATATAAGGATCCGACGACCTGTCCCATCATCCCCTTTTTCGATCTTTCGTGTGTCATTTTTTTACCAACCTTACATCTTCTTACTCTCCTGTATACACTTGCCCATACCGAAATGCAAAGAAAATCCGCTTTTTCCCCTCTGTTTCTGCACATTCCTTTGTGCAGAATACAGATGCAGAAAAAACGGATTTTCTTTTGCATTTTTCTTTATGCGTGGATTCCTCTGTTCTCGTCCCCGGACTCGTTTACGCCGAATTCGTAATCATTGCCCGGCAGAATCATGTTCAGCAGGATTCCTGCGATGGCTGCAATGGCAAGTGCAGTCAGGGTGACGGTCGTTCCGCCGATCGTAAAGGAGAGACCGTTGCTGAAGCCCAGT
>ERZ824488.1333-NODE-1333-length-27681-cov-24.674546_pt1 | contig 27681 bp, 21 predicted proteins | sample MGYA00519936_ERZ824488 | MGnify/ENA primary metagenome ERZ824488 (study PRJEB31778, sample SAMEA3449153) | human gut metagenome | biome: human gut; feature: human-associated habitat; material: faeces | place: United Kingdom | collected 2010/2012 ... | reverse complement strand
GCGTGGGGCGCTCCGCTCCCCTACACCCCCTCGGGTGACGGGGTGCGAGAGGGTTTCGACCCTCTCGCGCTTTCCCGGGGCTGGTCTGGTGGGAAATTCGGTTTCCGTCGATACAAGTTATTCTGGCGATTTATTTACGGCCGCACGGGACTCACTGGGGCTCTGGCGTAGTAGCTTTCGATCAATACGGCGCATGTACCCTTACATATCTTTCGACACTGGATGGGTCGAGAGGAAATACGGGCGAGGTTTCGGGCTTGGCGGAGATGGCAGTGCGGGTGGGCGCACGAGTTTCTCTGGGGGCTTCTTTTCTGACGGAACATCGCATTTACCCTTAGTCGCTGGATAGGCGGGGCAGGCACGGCTGTAGTTTGTTTACGGATGGGTGTGGTCTCACGGGTTTCGCTGGTGGGGCTGACAATGCCGCTTCAGACGGAGCCGTTCATTTACCTTTACATAAATTGCGACACTGGGCAGGTGGGGATGAAATGCGGGCGAGGTTTCGGGCTTGGCGGGGCTGGCTGGTGGGTTTTGGGTTACTGGCGGGGTTGGCGGTGCTTTGCTTACGGGCGGGGACGGTCGTGCGGGTTGCGGTGGGAGCGTTGGCTTTGGCGTATCTGGCGGAGCCGGCGGTGGAGCGGCTTTCGAACGGGGCGGGGCGCGTCGGGGCGGCTTTGATCGTGTTTCTCGGCGGCGGGCTGCTGGCGGCGGGGCTTTTCGCGGCGCTGATTCTTCCGGCGTGCAGGCAGCTTCTATATCTTCCCGCGGGGATTTCCGCCGTGCTGGAGGAGGCGCGCGGGACGATCGCGCGGCTTTCGGTTCATGTTCCGGAGGCCATCCTGCCCGGCGCGGAGACGCTGGGACGCGTCGCGCGGCAGCTTACCTCGGCGCTTGCGTCCGGCGCGGCGCGGTTTCTTTCGGCGCTGTCGGAGATTGCCGTCTCCGCCGTGCTGGCGTTTTTCTACCTTCTGGATTGGAACCGGCTGTCCATACGGCTGGCGCTGTTTGTGCCGTCGGGGTGGCGGGCGCGGGCGATCCGCGCGGCGCGGAGCGTTCGGCGCGAGCTGGGAACGTATCTGCGCGGACAGCTTGTGGTGATGGCGGCGGTGTCCGTTCTGGCGGTCGCGGTGCTGTACGCCACGCGCACGCCATTGGCGGCGGCGCTGGGCGTTCTGTACGGCATGCTGAACGCGATTCCGTATTTCGGGCCGCTGATCGGCACGATTCCGCCCGTCGTGGCCGCGCTGGCCGGGGGCTGGCGGCGCGCGCTTCTGACGCTCGGGATGCTGCTGCTCGTGCAGCAGATCGACAATTACGGCATTTCGCCGCGCGTGATGAGCTCCGCGGCGGGCGCGAGCCCCGCGACGGTGCTGCTGGCCGTCTCCGCCGGATCGGCGCTGGGCGGCGTGTGGGGAATGTTCCTCGCGCTGCCGATCTACGTCGCCGCGCGGGCGCTCTGGCGCGCGTTCTCCGACACGCCGATGGCAGTGACGGAGGGATGAAGCCGTTTCGCCGCGACAGGAGTACGTTCGGCACATAAGATTCTTTGCGTTGTCGGCGCTCCGCTACCGGAGCGCCGCTGTTTAAAGACTCGGCTCAGCAGGGGAAATTCCCCGCGATGTCGATCCGCGTCGCCGCGCAGGGACACGTTCTCCAACGCGCCGGCGGTTATGCCGGAGGAATACAGCGTTGGAATGCTTGGTAGCACGTGAAAGGCGTTTCCTGTGCTGCCGACATATGTTTCCATGGTACATTGGCGCGCATTTTGCCGACACATCAACCGCTGCGCCAAAGAAACAGGCGGCTCCGCCATCTGTTTTCCTCTTTTCTGGCGGAATTTTTCCCCGCCTGATTTTGCTTTCATTTTGCATAGGGTCGGTTGTGAATTTGACTTGCCGTCCTTATGCTTAGGATTGCAGAGAAGAAGGGGAATGGTATCACCACCACGGCGCTGCTGGTATTCAATCGCTTCGTTGGAAAGCGGAAGGGAGCCTGACATGGAGCTGATCATCGCCGGCGGCGTGGGCGAGCACGGCCGCAGCTGTTTCTATGTGCAGGGACGTGCGCTTCACTTTCTGGTGGACTGCGGGAAAATGGCGGACGCGCCGGACGACCCTTATCCCCGCCTGACGGCGGAGCAGATTCGGACGCTGGACGCCGTGTTCCTGACCCATTCTCACGCCGACCACACCGGCGCGCTTCCATGGCTGTATGAAAACGGCTTTCAGGACACGGTAATCGCGGCGGAGGAAACGCTCTGGCAGCTTCCCTTTCCGCTGCAAAGGCGCTTCGCGCTGGACGCGCTGTGCCCGGGCGGCGCGGGAACGTTTCGGCAGATGGCGATTCGCTGGGGGCGCACCGGCCATTGCGCGGGCAGCGTGTGGTATCGCTTCTGCGAAAACGGCAGGGCGATTCTCTTCTCCGGAGACTACACGGAGGACGCGCGGGTGTACGCCTGCGACCCCATCCGCGAGCAGACCGCCGACCTCGCCGTGCTGGACTGCGCCTACGGGCTGGACGAAACGCCCTATGAAGCGGCCTGCGACCGGCTCGCGCGGGAGACGGAACGACTTTTGTCCGCGCACGGGCTTTTGCTGTTTCCCGTGCCGAAATACGGGCGCGGGCTTGAGCTTCTGAAGCGGCTGTCCGAGTGTCTGCGCGGCGTTTCCTTTTCCGCGGACGCGCTCTTTTTAAAAAACCTCTCCGAGCAGCGCGCCGGCGGCTTCTGGTACCGGCCGGTTTCCATCGACGCGGCGGTTTCGCCCTGCGACGGACAGACGCGGGGCGTGGTGTTCGTCAGCGACCCTCAGCTGCGCGGCGAGCCCGCGCGGAAAATCGCCGAACAGGTGCTCGCGCGCGGCGGCGCCGCCATCATGACCGGCACGCTGGAAAAGGATTCCTACAGCGAGACCCTGTTCCGGCAGGGCAGAATGTCCCTCCTCCGCTATCCCGTGCACCTCAATCACCCCCAGTTCGAGCGCCTGAAGCGGGAAAATCGCTTCGCGCGGGCAATCCCCTATCCTTCAAAAGCGCTCTCCGCGGAGCGGGAAATTCAATTTTAGCGGACGCGCTCCAACGGGCAGACGAAAAGAGCCGGCGGTTTGCCGACTCTTTTTTGCGCCGTATGGATTTTTTACGCCTTCACCGCGCCGGAGGTGATGCCCTCGATGTACAGGCGGGAGCTTGCGAGGAACATGATCAGGAGCGGCAGGGTGGCCATCACGAAGCCCGCGATCATGGCGCCCATATTAGTGGCGGACTGGCTGGTCTGGAACACGCGCACGGCCACGGAGATGACCTGCCGGGTGTTGGTGGAGATGACCAGCAGCGGCCAGATAAAGTCGCCATAGAAGCCGATCAGGTTCATGACCGTCAGCGTCGCCAGAATCGGCTTGGCCAGCGGAATGGCGATGCGGTAGTAGGCCTGAAATTCCGTCGCGCCGTCGATGCGCGCGGCCTCGAACAGCGACGCGGGCTGCGCGGAGATGAACGTGCGGCACAGGTACATGCCCATGATCTGCCCGCCCGACGCCCACGGGAACCACAGCGCGAACCACGTATCGGTCAGCTTCAGGCGCTGCATCAGCTTGAACGACGGCGTGAGCGTCAGAACGCCCGGAATCATCATCAGCGCCATCATCGCCATGAACAGGAAGCTCTTCAGCGGGAAATCCAGACGGGCGAACACGTAGCCGGACGCGCTGGACAGGATGACGGTGAGCAGCGTACCGACCGCCACGGTCACGAGCGAGTTGACCATGTTCTGGATCAGCTTCTGCCACGCGATGGAATAGTTTTCCCACGCGGGCGGGTTCGGCCACGCCCAGAAGTCCAGCTTGATCTGAATGTTCTCCTTCAGGGACAGGAAGATCATCAGCATGATGGGAATGAACGCCAGCAGCACGATGAGAATCGTCAGCGCGTTGATCAGCGTCTGGAAGGACACCGTGCGCACCTGCTTTGCGATTTTGGCCTTGTGCGCCTTCTGCAGGGTCGTGGTCGGGGTCGTGATCTGGTTCTGACTCATCGGTGTTCCCTCCTTTCAGCCTAAGGCCTCGTCGGTCTTGATTTTCATGTTCAGGATGGTGCCGGCCAGAATGGCGATGAACATCACCAGACCCAGCGCGCACGCGTAGCCGTACTGACCCAGCCGCGTGGCGTTCATGTACAGTTCGAAGCCGGGCACGTAGGTGGCGAAGCCGGGGCCGCCGTCGGTCAGCAGCAGCACGGAACCGTAGTCCTGAATGGAACTGATGAACGTCAGAATCAGAATCATCTTGATCTGCGGCATCAGAAGCGGCAGGTGGATGCGCGTCAGGTTCCAGAAGGGGTTGGAGCCGTCCACGCGCGCGGCCTCGAACAGGTCGGCGGGAATGTTGATCAGACCGCCGTAGAACACGAGGAACGCGAACGAGTTCACCCACGGGAAGCCCATGAAGATCAGCGCCCACAGCGCGGTATCCTCGCGCCCCAGCCAGCTGCGCATGAGGTCGGGCCGGCCGGCCATTTCCAGCACCTTGTTGATCAGGCCGGTGGCGGGGTCGTAGATCTGCTTCCACATCAGCGTGGAGACCACGCCGGGAACGACCATCGGCAGCACCAGCAGGAAGCGATACCAGTACCTCGCGCGGTTGCTTCCATTGGCGAACACCAGCTCCGCCACGATCAGCGGCACCAGCAGCTTCAGGAAGTTGAACGCCATGATGATCAGCATGTTCTTCACGCCCAGCAGGAAGTAGCCCTCGCTGAGCATCTTGGAGAAGTTGTCAAGGCCGATGAACTTCACGTCGCGCATCGAGGTGGTGTTCTGGTTCCAGTCCGTAAAGGCGAACCAGAACGCCTGTCCCACGGGAATATAGTTGAAGATGATGATCAGCGCGAACGACGGCAGCAGCAGGAAGTACGCCGTGCGGTGCCGGTGCGCCGACTTGCAGAACGCGTAGAACACGCCCCGGGAGCGGCCGAACGCCAGCACCCACGCAAGGAACGCGAAAAGCGGCAGCGCAAGCATCGCCGTCTTCGCGATCTGGCGCACGCTCGAATACATGGACAGCTTCGCCGCGGCGGACATATCCAGCGAATACAGCTCGGTGCTCAGCGGCACGACGAAGCTGTATTCCCCGTCGATCACCACGTCGGCAATCGCGCTGGACAGGCGCTTGTAGAACATGGTCCTGCCGGTCTCGTCGAACACGAACACGTCGCCCTCGCGGGTTCCGGCGGCGACCATCGTGCCGTCGCGCGTGATGGAAACGGCGCGGCCGTCGCTGTCCAGATTGTTCATGGCGACCTTGAAAATCTCGTTCAGCTCGCAGTCATAGCACGCCACCCAGCCGTTGTCGTCGGTTGCGACCACGCGGCCGGTGTCCTCGGACACGTCGAGCGCGTAGATATCCTTGCTCAGCGTCGCGCTCGCGAGCTCGTTGCCCTCCATGTCCGCCCGGTACAGGCGCTTGCCGCAATAATAAAAGCTCTGAAAGTCCGCCGCAAAGGCGCAGCCGTTCGCCGGCCTGATCGTCGGCGTGGAGGCGATCATCTCGCCCTCGTCGGTATATATTCTCACGTAGCCCTTGCCCGCGTTCACCTTTTCGGCGACGAGGAGCCGGCGGCTCTCTTCATTATAGTCGATGTCATTGACGACGGCCTTACAGTCGATCGTGCGGATCTCCGCGCCGGTCGCGCCGTCCAGTATGTAGACGCGCTTGCCCTGACTGCCCGCGATGATGCGATTGTTCGCGTTATCGTAGACGATGGCGCTCACCGCGCCCTTGGTGGGATAGCGCCAGACCTCGTTGTTGTCCGCGTCCACGCAGACGATGGTGTCCTTATACGTGCCCAGATAGGTATACTCCAGCGCGCGGGAATACGTCACGCGGTTGTTCTGAAGCTCGCTTCCATAGGGGAGCCGGTTCACGATATTCAGCCGGTCGCCCGCGGCGATATACGCGGCGACGGAAGCGCCCAGCGCGAGGGTGAGCACGACCGCGAGAATCAGATACGCCGTGATTCGCCTGAGCTTCGGCTGTCCTTTTTTTCGAGTGTTCTCCATGTTGAGCGCCTCCTGAGGTGAAAAGAGGGGAGCGAAAACCGCTCCCCTCGGATGGGTTTCTATGGGATTATTCGCCGGTGGGCTCGTTGGCGGGGTTGTCAAGGTCGGAGGGATTGATCTTGCTGGCCGCGAGAACCTCGGCAAGGTGACCCATCTGGTTCTCCTGGTGCATCTTGCCCCAGGTGTCGATGTCGATCTTGCCGTTCAGCAGATCCATGGTGTAGCCGTACCAGGCGCGCAGGGCTTCCTGGTTGTCGCCGATGCCGCGGGCGAGGGCGGCGTTGTAGCCCTTCTGGCAGTTGCCGATGAAGGACAGGTTGGCGAACATCGCGGCGTACTCCTCGGGCAGCTCAACGCCGTCCACCAGCGCCGGGCCGTTGACGGACATGCCGTTTTCGATGCCGGTGCTCAGATACGCGCCGTAGCCTTCGGGAGAGGTGTAGTACATCAGGAAGTCGACGACCGCCTCGTCGTGCTCAACGCTCTTGGAGATGGCGCCGATGAAGCCGACGGCCACCTCGATGGTGCGGGCGGGGGCGAGGAATTCGGGGCCTTCCATGGAGGGCATGTTGAAGGTGCCCAGCTCGAACACCTGCGCGTTTTCAATGACGTTGCCGTCGGCGTCCTTCAGGGCTTCGCCCTTCTGCAGCGCCTTCATGTCGCGGGCGTGCTCGGTCAGTCTCCAGCCGCCGTCGATGATCATCGCAGCCTTGCCCTGCGCGAACATCGCCTTGTAGCCGGCGTCGCTGGTGCCGAAGAAGTTCTCGCCGCCGGCGTACTTCGGGAACACCTTGGCGAAGTTGGCGTACACGGCCTTGATGCCGTCGGAATCGGCGCGAACCACGCCGTCACGGAACGCCTGCCAGTAGCGCAGGCCGTTCTGGGTGACGTAGGCGGGATCGTCGTTCCACGGATCGGTCACGTCGTAGACGAAGTTGGCGTCGATTTCGGGATCATAGCAGTAGTCGTCCGGCTGCGCCTTCACGAACTCAATCTGCGCGCGGGTGGTCTGGTCGACATAGGCCTGCGCGATCCAGCCGAGCTGCATGGCCCAGAAGGACTGGAAGTCTCCCGGCACGGCCAGCGGCTGATAGCCGGCAGCCTGAATCTTCTCGCAGACGTCGATCAGCTCGTCCCACGTCTTGGGCGCGGTCACGCCGACTTCCTCGAAGATCTTGGCGTTGTAGAACCACAGAACCTGCACGGACTGAAGGCTGATGGAGGTCCACTCGCCCTTCGCCATGTCGCGAACCTGGGCGCCGAAGTTGACCTGATCCTTCCACTCCTTGCCGGTGTAGGGGCTCTCGTTGTAGGCGTACTCGAAGAAGTTCAGGCTCTTGCCGGAGGCGGCGGGGCCCGCCAGGTTGATGGCGACCAGGTCGGCCTCGGGATTCTCGGAGCTGAACTGCGCCTTTACCCAATCGGCATAGCCTTCGTCGGGCTTGAGGTCGATGATGATGTCAACTTCGGGATGGAGGGCTTCGTAGCCCGCTTCAACGGCCGCCCAGGCCTCGGCAACGCCGGTGCCCGCCTGCATGTTGACGCGGATCTCCACTTTCTTCGTGTCTTCGGCCGCCGCGCCGAACAGCGCGAGCACCATCAGAACGGCCAGTACCAGAGAGAGCGTGCGTTTCATGGGGTATCCTCCTTTTTCTTTTCTGTGCCGCTCCTGCGGAGCGACAGACGTTGAGAGACGTCCAACCGAGCGTCCCGCGGTCTTTGTTTATTTTAGCATGCTTCTCTCGTAACGTCAAGGGGAAATATCAAAGTTTCCGCCCGAGATATTGAACATCTTGACAGGTAATATGCAAAACGGTTTCGCCGTCCGCGTGCAATCGCCGGTTGACACGGCACGCGAGCGGGTTGTATAATGGAAGCGATTCAAAAGCGGGGAGGATTTCCATTATGTTCGTGATCAAAAACGGAAAAGTGCTGGACGCGATTCATCGCGAGCCGCAGTATGTGGACATTCGCGTGGAAAACGGAAAAATCACTGAAATCGGCCCGAACCTGATCGCCGACGGCGGCGACGTGATCGACGCGGCGGGGCTGACCGTGATGCCCGGCTTTGTGGAGGCGCACGGCCACATCGGTCTGGACGGCTGGGGCATCGGCTTTGAGGGGCAGGACTACAACGAGTACGGCGACATTCTCACGCCGCACCTGCGCGCCATCGACGGCATTCAGCCCCGAGACTACGCGCTGAAGGAAGCCCGCGAGGCGGGCGTTACCTGCCTGAACGTGGGCCCCGGCTCCTCCAACGTGCTGGGCGGCACGTTCTGCGCCATCAAGCCGGCGGGCGTGCGCGTCGACAACATGATCGTGAAGAAGGAAACCGCGATGAAGTGCGCCTTCGGCGAGAACCCGAAGCGCTGCTATCGCGACAAGGGCAATTCCTCCCGCATGAGCACCGCCGCCAAGCTGCGCGAGATGCTGTTCAAGGCGCGCGAGTACGCCGAAAAGCTGGACGCGGCGAAGGACGATCCGTCCAAAAAGCCCGCGTTCGACATGAAGCTGCAGGCGCTTTTGCCGGTCATCCGCGGCGAGCTGCCGCTGAAGGCGCACGCCCATCAGGCGGACGACCTGTTCACGGCGCTTCGTATCGCGCACGAGTTCGGCGTGAAGATCACCCTTGAGCACGTGACCGAGGGTCACCTGATCGTGGACGAGCTGGCGCAGGAAAACGTGCCGCTGGCCGTCGGCCCGACGCTGGGACACGCGAGCAAGTTTGAGCTTCAGAACAAGAGCTGGATCACCCCCGGCGTGCTGGCGAAGGCGGGCTGCCACGTGTCCATCATCACGGACTCGCCGGTCATTCCGCAGAAGTACCTGCCCATCTGCGCCGGTCTGGCGGTGAAGGCGGGCATGGATCCGTTCGACGCGTTCCGCGCCATCACCATCAACCCCGCCGAGCACATCGGCATTGCCGACCGCGTGGGCTCGCTGGAAGTGGGCAAGGACGCGGACATCGCCATCGCCGACGGCTGCCCGTTTGAGATTGCCACGAGAATGAAGTACGTGTTCATCGACGGCGTGAACGTGCTTGAAAACGCGTAAAGTGAGGAACAACGAATGAGATTTCGTCAGGTGCATCTGGATTTCCACACCTCCGGTCTGATCCCGGACATCGGCGGCCGCTTTTCCAAGGAGCAGTTTCAGAAGGCGCTGAAGCTCGGCCACGTCGACTCCATCACCGTTTTCTCCAAGTGCCACCACGGCTGGGCGTACCATCCGTCCACGGCCAACACCATGCACCCGAACCTGACGTTCGACCTGCTGGGCGCGGAGCTGGAAGCCTGCCGCGAAATCGGCGTGAACGCGCCGGTGTATATTTCCGCGGGTCTGGACGAAAAAGAGGTGCTCGACCACCCCGAATGGCTGAACGTCGACCCGGACAACAGGGGCGGCAACTATCTGAGCGAGGCGCATTATCACCTGATGTGCTACAACACGCCCTATCTCGACAAGCTCATTTCGCAGGTGGAAGAGGTCATGGAGCGCTACAACCCCTGCGGCGTGTTTCTGGACATCTCCAACGAGCGCATGTGCGTGTGCGGCAGCTGCGTGAAGTCGATGCTGGAAAAGGGTATGGACCCCACGAACATGGACGACGTGCGCCGTCACGGCCGCGAGGTCTATAAAACCTATTGCCTGCGCGTGGAAAAGGCCGTGCGCAAGTATTCCGGCACCGCCACCATCTTCCACAACGCCGGGCACATCGCCCACGGCCGGCGCGACATTGCCGGCTACGACACGCATCTGGAGCTGGAAAGCCTGCCCACCGGCGGCTGGGGCTACGACCATTTTCCCATGTCCGCGGCGTATGTGCGCACGCTGAACAAGCCGTTTCTGGGCATGACGGGCAAGTTCCACACCACGTGGGGCGAGTTCGGCGGCTTCAAGCATCCCAACGCGCTGATTTACGAAACGGGGCTTTCGCTGGCGTGCGGCGCGGCGATTTCCGTGGGCGACCAGATGCATCCCTCCGGCGAGATGAACGAAAGCACCTACCGCCTGATCGGCAAGGCCTACGAGCTGGTGGAGAAGAAGGAAAAATGGTGCGAGGGCGCGAAGAACCTCGCCGACATCGCCGTGCTCAGCTGCGAAGCGGTTCTGGGCGGCGGGCGCAACGGCGCGGGCACGGACAGCAACGCCGGCGCGAGCCGCATGCTGCTGGAGGGCAAGCACCTGTACGACTTCATCGACGAGGAAACGCCGTTTGAGAACTACAGGCTCGTCATCCTGCCCGATCAGATTCTTTTGTGCGAGAAGCTGGCCGCGCGCCTGAACGCCTACCTTGAAAAGGGCGGCAGGGTGCTTCTGACCGGCTGCTCCGGCCTGAATTTCGACAAAACCGCGTTCATGCTGGACGTGGGCGCGGAGTACGACGGCGCGAGCGAGTACACCCCGGATTACATGATTCCGAACTTCGACGCGGTCAACGGCCGCACCGAATACGTGATGTATTCCGCCGGGCAGAAGCTCAAAAACGTCACCGGCACGGTGCTGGCGTACCGGCAGAAGCCGTACTTCAACCGCGGGCCGTTCCACTTCAGCTCCCACCAGCACACGCCCAACGACGTATCCGCGCCGAAGACGCCCGCCGCCGTCGTGAAGGGCAATATCGCCTACATCGGCTGGAACATCTTTGAGGACTACGCGAACAAGGGCGAGCTGGTCGACCGCGAGCTGGTGCTCAAGGCCGTCGACTGCCTGCTCGGCGACGAGCGCACCGTGCGCACGACCCTGCCCGACCGCGGCGTGGTGACCGTCACCCGCCAGGGCGACCGCCACGTCGTGCACCTGCTGTTCGCCCATACCACCGTCCGCGGCAAAAAGACCGAGGTCATCGAGGACGCCGTACCCGTGATGAACGTGCCCGTGTCCCTCCGCCTTCCCGAAGCCCCCAGAAAGGTCTATCTCGCGCCCGAAGAGACCCCCATCCCCTTCGAATGGGACGGCGCGCGCGTAACCTTCACCGTCCCGCAGGTGCTTTTGCACCAGATGGTCGTCTGCGAATAAATCGGAAGCGAAGCCATTCGGAGCCAAAATCTACGCGAAGCCGGCTTCGAATGGCTTTCGCTTTTACAGGAGAAAGGAATCGGCTCATGTATACCAGACAGGATCTGCTTCGCTGCCTTGAAGCCATGGACATCAACCCCCGCGGCGTCCTGCTCGTACACTCGTCGATGAAGGCCATCGGCGAGGTGGAGGGACGGGCGGACACGGTGCTGGACGCGTTTATCGAATACATGCGGGACGGCCTTCTGGTCTTCCCCACGCACACGTGGTCGACCATAAACCGGCAAAACCCGGTCATGTACGCAGCCACCGAGCCCGCCTGCACGGGCATCCTGCCGAACCTGTTTCTGAAGCGTCCGGGCGTCGTGCGCTCGCTGCACCCCACGCATTCTGTCGCCGCGCTGGGCGCGGACGCGCGGGACTACGTGCGCGGCGAGCAGCTGGCTGAAACGCCCTGCGCGCGCGGCGGCTGCTGGGGCAAGCTGGTGGACAGGGACGCGCAGATTCTCTTCCTCGGCTGCCGCACCACCTGCAACACGCTTCTGCACGGCACGGAGGAATGGGAAAACATCCCGGATCGCCTCGAGACCGAGCCGCAGCTTTTCACCGTTGTCGACACGGACGGCGCGCGCTACCCCGTGACCCAGTATCGCCATAACGGCTCCCACCCCTCGCGCTTCTACGATAAGATGGAGCCCGTGTTCGCCGCCCGCGGCGCCATGCGCTATGGCCGCTTCGGCGACGCGCCCTGCGCCGTCGGCTCCGCCGCCGCCATGAACCAGATCACCGCCGAATACCTCGCCAAAAACCCCCGCCTTTTCTCCGACGAAACGCCGATCGAACAGCCCCTCTCGTAGAAAACAGACAGGCAAGCGCTAAAAATGCGCCGCCTGTCTGCTTTCTCCCGTTGCCCCCGCGCGCGGTTGATTGTGTTATGAGGCTTCGGGAACGCTCATCACCGCCGGAAACACAAACCGGTCGGGCTCGGTAATCACAACGTCCTTTTTCCCTGTTCGGCCAGATCATCCCTTCGTTCCTATTGCTTCAGCCAGTCGAGCGCGTCGGTATAGGTATAATTCATGCCGTTCTCCTTGCACCAGCTCGCCGCCCACGAATTGCGGACGACCGTCAGCGTGAGCAATTCAGAACATTCGGCAAACGCGTACTTGTCGATGGAGGTTACGCTCTCCGGAATGCTGACGTTTGCAAGGGAATCGCAGGATTTAAACGCACCGTCGCCGATGGAAGTCACGCCGTCCGGGATGGTGATGCTCGTGAGGGACTTGCAGGAAGAGAACGCCCTGTTGCCGATGGAGGTTACGCTCTCCGGAATGCTGACGCTCGCAAGGGAATCGCAGGATTCAAACGCACCGCCGCCGATGGAAGTCACGCCGTCCGGAATGGTGATGCTCGTGAGGGACTTGCAGGAAGAGAACGCTTCGTAGCCGATGGAAGTCACGCCGTCCGGAATGCTGATGCTCGTGAGGGATTTGCAGGAAGCGAACGCATTGCCACCGATGGAGGTCACGCTGTCCGGGATAGTAATGCTCGCGAGGGATGTGCAGGAATCGAACGCATTGTCACCGATGGAGGTCACGCTGTTCGGGACGGTGATGCTCTCGAGAGCGGAACAGGATTCAAACGCCTTTTCGCCAATGGATATGATGCCGTCCGGAATGGCATAACTGGTTTGCGAGAACGCGCACGGACAGCAAACGAGCTTTTTCTCCGGCTTGTTAAACAGTACCCCGTCAATGGCTGCAAAAACGGGATGATCAGGCGATACGATGATCCGCGTCAGATTCTTGCACCCGGCAAACGGATTATTACCCATATCGGTCACGCTGTCCGGGATGGTGATGCTCGCGAGGGAATTGCAGCCGCCGAACGCGCCGTCTCCGATGGAGGTCACGCTGTCCGGAATCGTGATGCTCGTGAGGGAATTGCAGCCGCCGAACGCATTGTCTGCGATGAATGTTATGCCATCCGGGATGTTGATGCTCGCGAGGGAGACGCAGAGAGAGAACGCGCTGTTACCGATGGATGTCACACTGTCCGGAATGGTGACATTCGTGAGGGAGATGCAGGAAGAGAACGCACTGTTTCCGATGGAGGTCACACTGTCCGGGATGGTGACGCTCTCGAGGGATCTGCAGAAACTGAACGCGTCGTCACCGATGGCGGTCACTCCGTCCGGGATGATAATGCTCCTGAGGGATCTGCAATTTTCGAACGCACTGTTTCCGATGGATGTCACGCTGTTTGGGATGGTGACGCTCGTGAGGGATGTGCACGGACTGAACGCGCCGTCACCAATGGCCGTCACACTGTTCGGAATGACGATGCTCGTGAGGGCGTTGCAGGCGGCGAACGCACAGTTCCCGATGGAGGTCACGCTGTTCGGGATGGTGATGCACGTGAGGGCGTTACAGGAAGAAAACGCGCGGTCACCGATGGAACGGATACCGTCAGGAATCGTGTAACTGGTTTGTGTAAACGCATATGGATAGCAGACAAGTTTTTTCTCGGACTTGTTAAACAATACGCCGTCAACAGTCGCAAAAACGGGATGGTCGGGCGATACCATAATCTGAGTCAGGTTATCGCACTCAAGAAACGGATTGCTGCCCATATCGATCACGCTGTCCGGGATGCTGATGCTCGTGAGGGAGCCGCAGAAATAGAACGCATAGTCGCCGATGGTGGTCACGCTGTCCGGGAGGCTGATGCTCGCGAGGGCGCGGCAGAAACAGAACGCATAGTCTCCGATGGAGGTCACACCGTCCGGGATGGTGACGCTCGCGAGGGAGTTGCAGAAAGAGAACGCTTCGTCGCCGATGGTAGTCACGCTGTCCGGGATGGTGACGCTCGTGAGAGAGTTGCAGGAATAGAACGCACTGTTTCCGATGGAGGTCACACCGTCCGGGAGGGTGATGCTCGTGAGGGAATCGCAGGAATAGAACGCACTGTTTCCGATGGAGGTCACACCGTCCGGGATGGTGACGCTCGTGAGGGAGCCGCAGGAATAGAACGCACTGTTTCCGATGGCGGTTACGACATGCCCATCCAGCGTATCCGGAATGGACAGTTCTGATGCGGAGCCTGTGTATTTGGCTATCGCCGCGGTTCCGTCGGGCCGGAGGGTGCAGCGGTAGTCCCCGCTCGTATATTGGGTCGGTTCTTCCTCCGCCGTCACGGCGGGAACGGAAAGCGCGGCCAGAATCAGAACGAGCGCGATTGTCAGATACCAGAGCTTTTTCATATTAAGTACGCCTCCAAACGTCAGAATGTGTCTTCGATCGAGATTCCATGCAGGAACCCCCGTGTCAATCCTGCAAGAGCAACGAGAACCGGACATACCTTCAGCCCTGAACCTCCTTTCCCCACGCTTGTCATGCCCTTGTTTCACACCCATTATAGTGGCGCACACGCCGAAAGTCACGCTCAGATCCTGAGCATTTCGCCGTTTTCGCGCTCAGATTCTGAGCATTCAGTTTACATTGCGAAAATCCTGCACATATTGCAAAAATCCTGCATATTTACGAACCAGTTTTCGCCCGCGGCGGGAGCCATGCACGCCTTATAGATTCCACGCAAAATAAAAAATCACCCCGCATGAAGACGACTTCAAAAGCTCCGGCACGCAGCGGATTGCCGCGTCCTAAGCTCCTCCGCTTTTCCCGCGCTCGCCATATTGTGATGCAAGCTCGACTTTCGTCCAATCTCCGACTCCTATCTAACCGTGATCGTTGGAACTCCGCGCCCAACGACATGCAAACGTTCATTACAGGCATTCAAAATGGTCGTCAGAACCGCGCCGTCCGTGCGAAAACCGAGCGGCCGTCTCAAATGAAACAGCCGCGCGGTTGAGCTTCTTATGGTTCCGTGGGAACCATAATCACCGCCGGAAACACGAACTGGTCGGACTCGGTAATCACAACGTCCTTTTCTTCTTCATCGTCGCTGTCGGCAAGCTCGGCCTTCGTCCAGTCCCCGTCGGCCATCTGGCCGTGATCGTTGGAGCCCCACGCGAGAATCGTGCCGTCGGAGCGGAGCAGAAGCACGAACGCGTCGCCGAACGCGAGGGCTTGGGCGTTGTCGTACAGCCGAACCGGCGCGCTTCCATAGGAAACCAGCGGGCCGTCCACGACCGACGCGGCGGGGTCGCCGTTTTCGTCATATAGCACCACATAGGAATACACCGTGCCCCACAGGCAGGCTTCTCCGCCTTCCGTAATCGCGCCGGAGGTCGTCAGCCCCGCGGAAAACGTCCGAACGTCGGCCAGCTCCAAGGGCATAGGCGTATCGACCCACCCGTTTACGGCAAGACCCAGCCGCCCGTCCGTCCCGGCCGCGCCCCAGATATACAGCGTCCCGTCCTCCGTCCGCGCCATGCGCGTCTGCCCGCACGCATCGATTTCCGTCGCACCTTCCAGCTTCTTCACGCCGACCACCGATTCGCCCAGGTTGCTGCCTCCGGAATCATTCGCTGTGTCCGTAACGCCGTCCGCGTCGCCCTCGGCAAGAACATCTGCCCCGTCCGCAGAGCTTTTCGCGCCGCCATCTCCGGAAATCTCCGCGTTCGCGGCTTTGCTGACGTCGTTCTTGGCGGAATCCTCCACGTTCACGGCTTCACCCGCGCCGCCATTCGCGGAATCCTCCGCGCCGTCTGCGGGTTTGCTCGCGTCTCCGTTGCCGGAATCCTCCGCGCCGCCCGCGGGTTTGCTCGCGTCTCCGTTGCCGGAATTCTCCACGCCGCCCGCGGGTTCGTTCGCATCTCCGTTGCCGGAATGTTCCGCGCCGCCCGCAGGTTCGCTCGCATCTCCGTTGCCGGAGTTCTCCGCGCCTCCCGCGGGTTCGTTTGTATCTCCGTTATCGGAATCCTCCGCGCCGCCCGCGGGTTCGCTCGCGTCTCCGTTGCCGGAATCCTCCGTGCCGCCCGCGGGTTCGCTCGCGTCTCCGTTGCCGGAATCCTCCGCGCCGCCCGCAGGGTCGCTCGCATCTCCGTTGCCGGAATCCTCCGTGCCGCCCGCGGGGTTGCTCGCGTCTCCGTTGCCGGAATCCTCCGCGCCGCCCGCGGTGTCGGCGACGGTATCGTCTGCCGAATGCTCTGCTCCGCTCGCGGGTTCGTATTCGTCGCTATAATCGGCGCTGTCGGGGTATTCGTACACCTCGCCGGTTTTCAGGCGGACGAGGATGAAGTCCACGCCCACGGCGGCCTCCGCGGCGTTTTCGCAGAGAAGATGCAGATTTTCGCCCGCGCCCCACGCGTACACCTCGCCCGTCTCAGTCACGAGCACGGCGCGCTCCTCGCAGGCGTCCATCGAAAGAACGCCCTCCCGCAGAAGCACGGGCGCGTCGGAAGCCCCGGGAAGCTGTTTGGAACGATGATCGCCCCAGCCGTACAGCGCGCCGTCCGACGTAAGCGCCAGCGAAAAATTGCGCCCGCACGCGACCGAAACGACGTTTTCCAGCACCTTCACAGGCTCCGTCACGCGCGCGTCCGCGCTCCCGGGCACGCTTTCCCCGCGCACATTGGAGCCCCACGCCCACACGCCGCCCTTCTCATCCACGGCCAGCGCATGCGCGCCGCCCGCCGAAATCGCCGTAAACCCCTCCGCGACCGCGCCGAACGCCACAAGCAGCGCCGCGCAGATTGCCAGTATTTTTCTCGTCACACTCATGTTTCCTCGCCGCGCGTCCATCCACCGGAACGCGCTTCCTTCGCGCACATTCTACCGACGCGTATTCGCTTTCATTCGACATGCACGCGCCGCCCGCCGAGACCGCCGCGAAATCCTCCGCGATAACGGCAAGTGCCAAAGACGACGCTTTCCCCTTGCCGCGCGTTCGGCTTGTCGGAGCGCATTCTTCGCACACGTTCAACTCTCACGCGCGCCTGCTCTCAGCCGACGCACACATGCCGCGACCGCGGGAAGCGCCAGAAGCGGCGCGTTCCCCTCGCCGCGCGTTCGGACTGTCGAAACGCGCTCTTTGCACGCGTTCAATTCTCACGCGCGCCTGCTCTCAGCCGACGCACACATGCCGCCCGCCGAAACCGTCGCAGCACTCCGAAGGCAGTGCTTCCCATTTCACAGAAAACGGTCAGCCCCGCGATTACTTTCTTCCCGTCTCGTTCAGCCGACACGCCGCGCAGCCGCCTTCGCCGGTTTCGCGAAGGGACGCGGGAAGCTGTCTGCCCACGCGGCGCATCGCGTCGATCACCTCGTCCGCGGGCATGATCAGTCCCACGCCCGAGAGCGCGAGGTTCGCGGCGCACACGGCGTTCGCGACGCCGACGATATTCCGATACACGCACGGCACCTCCACCAGTCCCTCGACCGGGTCGCACACCAGCCCCAGCAGGTTCATGCCGGCGAAGCCCGCCGCGTCCGCGCATGCCTCGGGCGTGCCTCCGGCCAGATCGCACAGCGCCGCCGCGGCCATCGCGCTCGCCGAGCCGCACTCGGCCTGACAGCCGCCCTCCGCGCCGGAAATGCCGGAGCGCAGCGCGATCACCTTGCCGAAGCCCGCCGCCGTGAACAGCGCGCGCACGAGCTGCTCGTCCGTGTATCCCTTTTCCTCCTGCGCCGCGAACAGCGCTGCGGGCAGCACGCCGCACGCGCCCGCCGTGGGCGCGGCCACGATGCGCCCCATGCAGGCGTTGCATTCCGCCGCCGCCAGCGCGTAGGCGCCCGCCGCGCCGAGAACGTTCCCGCCGAACGTCCTTCCCGCGCGCACAGCCGCGAGCAGCTTCGCGGCCTGTCCGCCCACGCGCCCGCTCATCGAGCGCGCGTCCGGGTTCAGTCCCTCCTTGATGCTGTCGCGCATGACGTTCAGGCTGTCCGTCATGCGGCGAACGGCCGCCTCGCGCGCGTCCGCGTCCTCGGCATAGTTGTCCAGAACGGCCTCGAAGAAGCCGCCCTTTTCGTTCGCCAGATTCACAAGCTCCTGAATGGTGGTATAATCCCGCATCGCGCAGCCCTCCCTCACAGCCGTCTCAAAAGGTTCGCGGTGCGAATGCCGCGCAGCCGGCGAATCATGTTCACGCTCTCCTGGTCGGGCGCGTTGTCGGTTTCGATCACCATCACCGCGTCGCCGCCCGCCGAGCGCCGGAACACCTGCATCGTGGCGATGTTCACGTTCAGAGCCGCGATCAGGCTGGAAACGTTCGCGATCACGCCCGGCTCGTCGGTGTGGCAGATGACCAGCGTGTCCAGCTGGCCGCTGAAGGAGACGCTCATGCCGTTGAGCTTCTCCACGCGAATCGCGCCGCCGCCCACCGAGCACGCGCGCATGGACAAACGCCCGCCGTGCACGCCCGTGAGCTCGAGAACCGCCGTGTTCGGGTGCGCGTCCGGAATGTCCTCCAGACGGAATTCATAGGAAAGCCCCGCCGTCTTCGCCAGCTCCAGACTGTCGCGCAGACGGATGTCGTCCACCGCCATGCCCATCAGGCCGGCGATCAGCGCCCGGTCGGTGCCGTGCCCGCGATACGTGCGCGCAAACGACCCCGAAAGCGTGATGACCGCCTTCGCGATTTCGTCGTCCATCAGCCCGCGCGCCGCCCGGCCGATGCGCGCCGCGCCCGCCGTGTGCGAGCTGGAGGGCCCGATCATCACCGGGCCGATAATGTCGAATATGTCCAAAGGAATGCCACCTCCGTCATTCGCTCCCCGCGTCATGGAACGCTTCTATTGTATCACGAACGCCGCCGCATATACAAGTGCCCGCGCGGTCTCCGGCGCGGATGAAGGACGGTTAATATTTCAGGCGAGATTGATTTTTGCCGGAGGACGGATATAATGGTATAATCCCCCGCGATTCCATTTCCCAAAATCAGATTTTTTTCGATTTTGGGAAATGGAATCGCGGGGGATGGCTTAGCCGGGGTTCTGTTCGAGGGCGGGAACGGCGTTAATCGTCGTCGTCGTCCCAATCGTCGTCGTCATCGTCGTCGTCATCGTCGTCGTCGCGGTCGTCCCGATCGTCATCGTCGTCATCGTCGTTCCAGTCGCGGCGGTCGTCGCGGGCGGGCTTTTCGGAGGTTTTGGTTTCGACGCTGCTTTCGAGCACCCTGCCGGTCACGGCGTCGATTTCGAATTCGTATTCCGTGCCGCCGGCGCGGAACTCGATTTCATACACGCGCACGCCGTCGTCCTTTTCAAGCTTCGCCTTGGTGAAGGACACGTCGCCGGCGGACAGACCCGCGCGGGAGAGCGCGATGCGCTTGGCGCGATCCACGCCGATATAGGAAGCGGAATCCTGCCGCGTCTTTCCGCGCGACTCGACGCTCTTTTCGCGAATCGCGCCGGTCGAAGCGTCGATTTCGTATTCGTATTCCGCTTCGTCCGTGACGAATTCGATCTCGTACACGCGCACGCCGTCCTCATAATCGAGCTTCAGCTTGGTAACGGTCGCCTGCGCTTCGGTCAGACCCGCGTCCGCCAGCGCGGCGCGGCGCGCGTCCTCGCGGGAAAGTGCGGCGGCGGGCAGGGTCTGGCCGGGGCGCGCGGCTTCGTCCTGCGAGAAGCGCTCGACGCTCACGCCGCAGACCGCGCCGGTGGCCGCGTCAATGTCGTATTCATATTCCGCGTCGGCCGTGCAGAAGGAAACCTCGTACAGCCGGAGTCCGCCCTCCGCGTCGCGCTCGACCTTCGAGCTCACGACGGCTTCCGCCGCGACGCCCGCGTCCGTCAGCGCGGCGGAAAGCGCGCGCGCCTCGTCAATCGCGCCGCCGCCCTGCTCGCGCGCCATTTCCAGCGTCTTTTCGGGATCCAGCTCCCACGAATCCTTCACAATCGCGCCGTCCTCGGCGTTGATCCAGTATTCATACTCAAAGCCGCCGAAACGGAATTCCACGTCGTACACAGTCCTGCCGCCGCGCGTTTCGGTTTCAACGGAAAGCCGGCGCACGTCCGCCTCCGCCACGCCCGCGGCCTTCAGCGCCAGCGCCTGCGCGCCCGCGCGGTCGACGGCGGCCTGCGCCGCGCAGAACAGCGCGAGCGCCAGAAGCGCCGAAAAAATGGTGGTAATCAGTTTCTTTTTCATGGGGTCTTGCCTCCTCATTTCCGGGATGGTCGTATCATACCCCGCCCAGATTAGAGGAACATGAGAAGCTCCGTTTTCATCCAACTTTTTTTCGGATGGGCAGGCGCACGGTAAACGCGCTGCCCCTTCCCGGCTCGCTCTGAACGGCAATGTCCCCGCCGTGCGCGCGCGCGATCTGCCGCGCGATGGGAAGCCCCAGCCCCGTGCCGCCGTCCGAGCGGTCGGGCGCGCAGCGGAAGAAGCGTTCAAAGATGTTTTCCAGATTCTCCGGCGCAATTCCCACGCCGTCGTCCGCCACGGTCAGGACGGCCTCGTCCGCGTCCCGCTTCAGCGTCACGCGGATGCGCCCGTTTTCGCGCCCGTAGCGATACGCGTTGCCGATCAAATTTGAAAGCATGCGCGAAAGCCGCGCGGCGTCGCCGTCGACGGTCACGCCCGGCTCGATTTCGAAGGCGAGCGAAATGCCCTTGTCGGCGATCAGCGCCATATCCCGGCACAGCTCGTCCGCCAGCGCGCTCAGGTCGACCGGCGCGGCTTCGAACACGTCGGCGCCGCGCTCCATGCGCGTGAGCGTCAGCATATCCGAAACAATGCGGCTCATGCGCCGGCCCTGCCTGCGAACGACCGCGAGCGCGTCCCGGTACTCCTCCGCCGGGCGCTCCCCGCGCAGCGCCTCGTCGCACTGCGCCAGAATCACCGCGGTGGGCGTTCGCAGCTCGTGAGACGCGTCCGAAACGAACCGCTTTTCGGCTTCGAAGGAAAGCTCCAGCCGCCGCATCATGTCGTTGAACGTTTCGGCCAGCCGGGACAGCTCGTCCCCGGCGGGCGACACGGGCACGCGCCGCTTCAGGTCGTTCCCGCCGCCGATTCGCGCCGCCGCGCGCGACATATCCCGAATCGGGCGAAGCGCCCGCCGGGCGATCAGCGTTCCGCCGCCGACGGCGATCAGCGCCACCGCGCCCAGAAACCACAGGCACACGCGCACAACGAAATACAGCGGCGCGTCGCCCCGCGATTCCGCCACCACGCCGCGCAGCCACAGCGCGCGCAGCCCGGGCGATTCCAGCCTGCGGTCGAACACGTAGTACTTCTCGCCCCCCGCGCGCACGACGCGCGTCTCGCCGTCCGCGAAGCTCTCCGGCTCAAAGCCCGCGATGGGATTTTCGCCGTACAAAAGCTCGCCCGTTTCGCGGTAAAGCGCCGTGCACACGCCGTTCACGCTGTCCAGAAAATCGTCGTCAATTTCCAGATAGCCCACGCCGTAGCGGATGTACTGGTCGGTGTCGCCGTCTTTGTCCATCTGCTGAAGCGTGCGAAAGAACTCCACCTCGTCCAGATTGTCCTCCACCGTGTGCACCAGCTCGTCCCGCAAAAGCTTTTGCAACACCGAATGGCTGACGGAGAACACGATCACAAACGTCAGCGCCGCCATCAGAAGCAGCGCGGCCGAAAACCACAGAATCAGCCGTCTTTCCAGCGAACGCCGCTTCATCCGCGTTCCTCCCGAAGCACATAGCCCATGCCGCGCACGGTGTGAATCAGCTTGTCCGCGCGCCCGTCGTCCAGCTTTTTGCGCAGATAGCGAATGTACACGTCCACCACGTTCGTGCCGCCCTCGTAATCAAAGCTCCACACGTGATCCTCAATCTGCTCGCGCGAAAGCACCGCGCCCGCGTTGTAGGCGAGGTATTCCAAAAGCGCGTATTCCCGCGCGGACAGCTCCACCCGAACGCCCCCGCGCGTGACGCGGCGCGCGCCGGTATCCACGCACAGGTCGCCCACGCGAAGCACGCTGTCCGCCGCGCCGTATGCCGCGCGGGTCAGCACCCGCAGCCGCGCGCATAGCTCGTCCAGCGCGAACGGCTTCACCAGATAATCGTTCGCGCCCGCGTCCAGCCCCGCCACGCGGTCGGAAATCGCGTCCCGCGCGGTGAGAAGCAAAACCGGCGCATGGTTCCCCTCCGCGCGCAGGCGGCGAAGCACCGTCAGCCCGTCCACGCGCGGCATCATGACGTCCAGAATTACCGCGTCATACGCCGCCGAGCGCAGATAATCCAGCGCCTCCTGCCCGTCATAGCAGCGATCCACGCTGTAGCCCTCCGACGTAAGCCTGCGCGACACAAGGTCGTTCAGGTCGCGCTCATCCTCGGCAAACAGAATTCTCATAAATCTCCTTATCCGCGGCGCAGCATCTCGGCGTATGCCATGATATACGGCCCCACGCCCTTGCCCTCCTGCGGCATATAATAGGCTTCGTTCCGATAGTTGTCCTCGCCGGACGCGGCGGCCACGAGATACACGTCCGTCAGCGCGTCGCCCTTCAGCTTTTCCTCGGTCAGCCGCACAAACGCGTCCCGCCCCACTTCGCCCAGCTCCGCGGGCAGCAGCCCCAGCCGCGCGCCCTTCTGAAGCGAATACGCCATCATCGCCGTGCCGCTGCTTTCGGCGCGGTTGCCGTTTTCCGCGCTCTGGTCGATCAGGTTGTTCCACATTCCGGTCTTCGGGTCGCGGAAGCGGAGGAGCGCGCGCGACAGCTTCTCAAAGTCCGCGGAAAGCGCCCGCCGGTCGTCTCCGGAAAGACATTCGAGCGCGTCCGCCTGCGCCATCTGATACCACCCGGACGCGCGCAGCCAGTGGAACGGGCACACGTCGCCCTTCCCGTTTCCGGCGTGGTACAGAAGCCCGTTTTCCGGGTTGATCAGGTTCTCGTTCACCCAGCGCAGGCGCGCGGCCACGCGGCGAAGCGTCTGCGCGTCGCCCATTTTGCGGGCGTAGCGCGCCAGAAACACCTGACTCATGTACAGCCCGTCCAGCCACACGCGGTAGCGCGGCGGCTTTTCGTCGCGCCACACGTGCCAGTAGTTGCCGCCGAGCGCGTCCTCGGTATGGCGGGCGTTTTTGCGCGCGAGGTCGTCAAACAGCGCGTCGGCCAGCTCCTTCAGCTCCGCGTCCTCGTCCATGAAGAAGGGCAGCAGGCTGGCGGTCTTGTAGCAGTCCACGCCGTGATCGGGCGTGTAGCCCGCGTATCGGTTCAGGCGGCCGCCGGTCTCCACGGCGTGCAGATAGCGTTTCGCGTAGTCGCGGTAGCGCGCGCCCGCGCCGGCTTCGTACATATAATACAGACCCTCCATCACGATGCCGATGTAGTAGCTCCAGTCAAACAGAAACGTCTTGCCCGTCTTCGGGCTTCTGTGCTCGTTGTCCCAGGCGAAGAATCGATTCTCATCCTCCACAATGGCCTTCGGATCCCCGTCCGGCGCGTCGACGGTCAGTTTGTCGATAAACGCGCGGGCGCGCAGCATGGCCTCCCGTTCTCTCTCGTTTGACATGTGCATCCCTCCTGCCCTCCAGTGTACCCCGCGGCGGCGCGAATGTCAAGTACAGGCGAAAATTCGGACAACTCAGCGCTAAAAATGGATGGTTCGACCTGTACGCCTTGCGCGCGCCGCCGCGGGATGTTATACTGAAAATGTCAGAAAGGGGGGTATGCCCATGAGTCTGGAGGTACGGAACCTCACCAAAACCTACGGCGACGTGCGCGCCGTGGATCATCTGAGCTTTGAAATGCCCGCGCCGGGCGCGTTCGGCCTGATCGGCACCAACGGCGCTGGCAAAACCACCACCATCCGCATGATGCTGGGTCTGCTGGCCGCCGACGAGGGCGAAGCGACGTGGAACGGCCGCCGCATCTCGCGCGACACGCTCGCCTTCGGCTACATGCCGGAGGAGCGCGGTATTTACATGAAAATCCCGGTCGCCGAGCAGCTGGTGTATTTCGCCATGCTGCGCGGCATGAGAAAGGCCGACGCGCGCGCCGCCGCCGCGAAATGGATGGATCGGCTGGGCGTGGCGGAGTACGCCGCGAAGAACGCCGACAAGCTGTCCAAGGGCAATCAGCAGAAGGTGCAGCTGGTCGCCGCCGTGATCAACGACCCCGCGCTGGTCGTGCTCGACGAGCCGTTCGGCGGACTCGACCCCCTGAACACCGACGTGCTGCGCGAGGTCATCGGCGAGATGGTCGCGAACGGGAAATACGTGATCATGAGCTCCCACCAGATGGCGGTGGTGGAGGACTACTGCGAAAGCCTCGTGCTTCTGCACAAGGGGCGCGCGGTGCTGAACGGCCGCCTGCGCGACATCAAGGCGGGCTACGGTCACACGAACCTCATCGTCTCCTGCCGCGAAGACGAGCGCCCCGCCGCCGCGGCGTGCGGGCTGATTCCGCTGGAAAGCCGCGCGGACGAGCGCGAATATAAAATCACCGGCGACGAAATGGCGCATCGCTTCCTGAAGGCGCTGGTCGACGATGGAAACTACCCGGACAAATTCGAAATTCGCGAGCCCTCGCTGCACGAAATCTTCGTTGAAAAGGTGGGTGATAACAAATGAAGCAGTTCCTTGCCGTGTTTCGGTTTACCTATCTGGAAGCCGTGCGTAAAAAGAGCTTCCGCGTGACGACGATTTTGCTGCTTGTGGTCATTCTGGCGGCATGCCTTGTGCCGAAGCTGTTCGGCGACACGCCGTCCGAGACGGAGAACGCCGCCTACCTGCCCGGAGAAGGCGAAACCATCTACTATCTGGATGAAACCGGCGCGATCCCCGGCGGCGCGGAAACGCTGAAGGCCTGCGGCTACGCGGTAGAAATCCTCCAAAAGGCCGACGAAGCGGACGCGCGCGCCCGCGTGGCGGACGACGGAAGCGCCGCGCTGGTCGCCGTGAACGGCGGCGAAAGGCCGACCATCACCGTGACGGTGAAGAACTTCCTGTCCGGCCTTTCGAGCGGAACCGTGTCCACCCTCCTGAGCGGCGCGTGGTCGGCCGCAAGGCTGGCCGAAGCGGGCATGGACGCGGCCGCGATTCAGTCCACGCTCGCGCCCCTCGCCTGCGAAACGAAGAGCGCCGGCGCGCTGAACCCGGTCGGCTACACGCTGGGTCTCGTGCTTTCGATGGTGATGTTCTTCGCCGTGTTCTTCTACGGCTACGGCGTGGCGAACTCCATCGCGACGGAAAAGACCTCCCGCGTCATGGAAACCCTGATCGTCTCGGCGAAGCCCACCAGCATCCTCACCGGCAAATGCGCGGCGATGGGCGCGGTCGGGCTTACGCAGATGGGCGTCCTCGGCGCGTTCGGCATGCTCTGCGCGCACTTCCTGATCCCGCAGGGCGTGACCATCGGCGGCATCCCGCTCACGCTCGAGGGGCTGACCGCGCTGAACGGCCTGTACCTCGTGCTGTTCTTCCTCGTCGGCTACGCCATGTATTCGATGCTCGGCGCGGTCTGCGGCGCGTCCGTGAGCCGCATCGAGGACGTAAACGTTGCCATGATGCCCCTGTCTCTGCTGTCCATGATCTCGTTCTACCTGGGCTACTTCACCTTCATCGCGGGTCGTACCGGCGGCGTACTGGAAATCCTCGCTCGCTACCTGCCCTTCGCCGCGCCCTTCGGCATGCCCGCACGCCTCCTGACCGGCGCCGCGACCCCCGCCCAGGCCGCCCTCTCCCTCGCCATCATGCTCGTAACCCTCATCGCCCTCTCGGCCTTCTCCGCTCGCCTCTACGCCGCCGGCGTAATGTACTACGGTAAACGCCTGACCCTGCGGGATATGCTCAAGATGAAGTAACGCCTTCCCCATTCAAAAGAACGCGGAGCCGTCTCCTCTTAAACCGAGACGACTCCGCGCTTTGAATTCTGCGGCTAACAGCTTTCATCTACCCGAACATCAACAGGTGTTGAATCAACGGCAATGGCTTTCAACAACGATTTTGGTATAATCAGCTGGCATTTTCTGCCCGAAATCAGTGTATCAAACGCAGCCTGATTGTACACGAAGCTGTAAATATATTCCTCCACACGAAAGGATGAACAGAAGGATAATTCGATCGAGGTGTTCGAATATTCCCTTGCGCCATTTTTATGCAGATAACGAATGACGTTCTCCGCGGAATCCCGGCGTAAAATTGATATGGCATATCTGCCCTTCAGAGTATTTGATTTATACGAGCCCAGCCGGTTTTTCGAAAACGAATCGAGAATGTCCGCGTCCGAAACGATCAGCGTCAGCTCGTCCGGAAGCTCAATTGTTTTCGTTTTCCTGCCTTTCCTCGTCACAATGCTGTTATTTATAATGGTAAAGCGCTCTCTGTTCGGTTCAAGAACCGTGTACGGCAGATAGATCACCATCAAACAAGGCCCTATAACCAGATACGACGGAGTATATAGAATTGCTGCGATCGCAAACGCCAGTAATAAGATGGTCGGACACCATACATGCATGTAATCGAGAAACTGAAACTTGCCATATCTCCGATATTCCATCCAATCCCCTCCCAGTGCTTCGAATCGTCTCAAGTAACTAATGCAGCGTGAAATAAAACAGCTCCGCCTTCGGCGCATTCAGCACAAGAACCGAAAACTCCTTTGTGCGTTCATCATGAACGATCAGCTTCATATAGCTGTCCTCCTCCGTGCAGCACCGCTTTAAATCCGCAAGCTTCTCAAAGGAAGAAAGGCACGGCTCGATATACTCGTCTATGAGTTCCTTCGATTTCCGCGTGCGAGCCCATGACGCATCGTTCTGAACCGTCTCTCCCAATGCCTGCGCGTATTCCTCCGTCAGCTTCATCGCCGCCACGCAGGCGTAATCGCGCGAGTAATACGGTTCGCATTCCACGCTGGCAACCACGCTGTCCGTCAGCTCAATACCATACTCCTTCTGAATCCGGGAATACAGCGCCTGAACCCGATCTCCGCTTTCGCCAGTCAAGGCCACATACATAACGATTCCGCCGCACAGAATCAGCACTGCTGCCAGAACAAGGTATCTCCTTCGCATCGTTCAGCCCTCCCTCAGCTGGCTCTCGCCACTTCTAATCCTTCCCTGCATCAGCCCGTCTCCAGTCACGCACTTCCTGCAAGGCTCTCCGCAGATAGACGAAAATCTCTCCGCATTATTCGTAGATTTTGCCGCAGGCCGCAGACAGACAAGAAACCTCATCGCGTTGTACTTGCGCTTCCGCGGAATTTTTTAAACAGAGCGCTTCGCTGCGCCAACTTGCTACCAACCATGCACCACCACGAAGCACTTCCCTTTCAATCCCATTTCTGCGCGCATCAATGACACGTAGAGAGCTTGAGAACTTCGTACCAGATGAATCGCTTCCGCGAATTCTGCTATAAAGTTTGAGCCTGCCGCTCACATCACAGGCTCTTTGGAATCCGGCGATGACCTACTCTCCCGAGCCGTTGCCAACCAAATAGCTGCTTCCGCAAATGAACAAAAAGCTTCACCGCTTCATTCCATCGTCAGCCGCGCATCTCGGCGGCGTTTTGTACCTCATAACAAGGCGAATCGTATCTGCGAATCCTCCCATAATGTTCGAACCTGCCGCTCACATCACATTCTCGCAGATGGACAAAAACTCAACCGCTTCGTCTCGTCACCAACTGCGCATCTCAGCGGCGTTTTATGCCCCGTATCAGATAAATCGCATCCACGAATCCACCTATAAAGTTCGAGCCTGTGACTCACATCACAGGCTCTTTGGAATCCGGCGATGAC
>ERZ824488.1315-NODE-1315-length-27921-cov-46.919292_pt1 | contig 27921 bp, 22 predicted proteins | sample MGYA00519936_ERZ824488 | MGnify/ENA primary metagenome ERZ824488 (study PRJEB31778, sample SAMEA3449153) | human gut metagenome | biome: human gut; feature: human-associated habitat; material: faeces | place: United Kingdom | collected 2010/2012 ... | reverse complement strand
AGACGGCGAACCGGAGGCTGGAGCAGATGATGCCGGAGCTGATGAAGTCGGCGGGTGTGACGGAGGAGCTGAAAGCCCGCGACCAGATGAAATGGGTGGGGCTGATGAACACCTGCAAAGCGCAGGCCGAGGAGATCATCCTCAGCGAGCTGGTGTACAACTGACCAATGACGCGCCGGAAGCGGAACCGGCGCAGCCTCCGATACCGCAGGCATACCAACTGAGCCTGTTCCCCACGGAGGAAGAGCAAATCGCATATATCGCAGAAGCGGAGAGCTACACGCCCTCCGCTTTTTCCATGTCCATCCCGCAGTCGGATATCGACCACATTCTGCGCATGGAGGGCAACGCCGACTATGCCCGCATGAAGATCGCCACGGAGTTCTCCAAGGGCAAGAGCGTGGAAGAAATCGCGGCGTTTCTTCAAAGCAGCTTCCACGGCGGCAACGGCGTTGTCACCGAAAACGGCAGATATTCCGCGTGGTACGCCGACGATGGCATCCACATCGCCAATGGGGACGCGGCAAGATACCTGACCTCCGCAAAGGTCGTAAGCTGGCAGGAGGCGGCAGCGCGCATTTCCGAGCTTTTGGAGCAGGGCGAATACGCAACCAATGTGGAGCTTGCGGAAGCGCCGGGGCATGAGCGCGCGGAGCTGGCGCAGGCCGTATGGTATCTACGGCAGGATTTAAGCGAAAAGGCACGGGCGCAGGGCTACCTCTCCTGCCTGTCGGATATGCGGGGCGGCGGTTTCCCGGAGGAAACGGCGCGGCTTGCCGAGCGGCTGAGAGACCCTGCGTTCCGTGAAGTCCTCATGGACGATTTAGCACAGCTCCGATCCGACTGCCGGGAGGACAGGAGCCTGCTACGCTTCCATTACCACAAGCCGGACAAAATCGAGCAGGGCCTGCGGGAGCTGTCCCTGCCCCGCAGGGAGTACCGCACCGAAATGGCGGAGATTCCCGCTGTGCAGCGGTTCATTACGGAGGACGAGATCGCCGCGACCCTGACCCGCGGCAGCAATATTGCGGGCGGCAAGGGACGTATTTATGCCTATTTCAAAGAAAAGCACAGCCCCAAAGAGCAGGCGGATTTCCTGAAAGATGAATACGGCATTGGGGGACGCTCCCACGCGGTATCCGGCGCATCCCACAGCGGTGAGGATCACAGCGGCAAGGGCGTCAGCTTGAAAAAGCAGGACTGCCCGGAAATTCAACTGAACTGGGCGAACGTCGCCAAGCGTATCTCCGAGCTGATCCGCAAAGACCGTTTCCTGACCCCGGAGGAAAAGACACAGTACGAGCAGCTTCAGCGGCAGACCGCAGCGCGAAGCGCAGCATGGAATGACTACAACGCCGTAAAGGAAGCCCACCCGGACGACCTCGTGCTGTTTCAGGTGGGGGATTTCTTTGAGCTGTACGGTGAGGACGCAAAACAGGCGGCGGGGTTGCTGGATATGAACCTGACCTCCCGCAGTATCCCCGGTGCTGGCCGTGTGGAAATGTGCGGTGTACCGTTGCACAATTTAGAGATGTATGTAGAGAAACTGCGCGATAAGTATGATGTGACGATTGCCGAAGCGCCGGACTTTAGAGGTGAGCGCCGCGTCTATACCCTGCGTTCCGTTGACCATGAAGCGGAGGCCGCCATCGACGCGCAGGAAGCGGAGTTCGGTGCAGATGGCACAAGGGTGTTCCGCGACCCCGCCGCAGAGCAAGTTCAGCCCACGGTGCAGGAGCTGTTCGAGAGATACCGCCTGAGCGTGGGCAACGCGCTTTCCAAGGATGAAGCATTTCTCAACGCCTGCCGCAATTCCGACCGTCAAAACGCCTATCTGGAGGGCGCGGCGGCAATCCGGCGCATCGTCACAGAATCCGGCGATTTGCAGCTCACACGGCTCTATTTCGATATGCCCGCGTTCCACAACCGGCTCCATCAGGAGCTTTTGGACGAGCTTTACCCCACGCTGGCAACGACGGTTACGACCTCTCCCTACAAGGTAACACAGGAGGACATCGACGCGGCCTTGCAGCAGTGGAACGGCAGGATTGAAAGCAAGCACGCAGTTGTCCGCTATATGAAGGCTCACGCCCGCGACCGGGATACCGCCGCATGGCTGGCGCGGGAGTACGGCTTGAAGGATACCTCTAAACCGCTGCAAATCTCCGTGGGCAATTCCGAGCCGGTCACGCTGTCATGGGCGAAGGTGCAGCGGCGCATTGCGCAGCTCATTCAATCCGATGGCTTCTACACCGAGCAGGAACAGGACAACTTTGACAATATTGACCCCATCGCCATCCGGGAAGCGCTTGCTGAACGCGGTATTGTAAATGGGCAGATTGTGGATGCGGAGGCTAATCGCAACAGCCCCTTCGTCCGGCAGGTTATGGCGGATGTGGAGCGGATCGCGGCGCAGGAAAGAAAGGCACAGCAGGAAGAACCTGCCTTCGACCCCGCAGACCGCTTCCATGTGGTAAGCCTTGACCGGGGCTTTCGTACCCTGTACGCCGTGTGGGACGACGAGACCCACGGCTACTATGTGGACGCGGACGGCGTGACCGAGGAATTTACAAGCGAATGGCAGGCGGAGGCGTACCGGCTGGAGCTGCAAGGACAGGCGGAGCAGGCGCTTTTAGAGCGTGCAAAGGGGCTGATCTCCGACTTCTGCCGGAGCGAATACGGCTCAGAGGCGGATTTCAGCGACCCGGCGAAGGTCGGTGTCGCCTACACCACCGTCACCGACGACGAGATTCCCATTCAGGTGAATATCGACCTTGTGAACTTCCGGCTGGAGCGCTATCTGGACGATGAGCATCTGGAAACCCGGCAGTACGCCTCTTTGCAGGAGCTTATTTCCAACGAGCTGGAAAACCTCGATTTCAGCGACCTCATTCATGTTTCGGATGAGGATGTGGATCAATACCTCTGGCGTGAGCCGGAGGAAGCAGTTGCAGAAGCTCCCGAAACGGCTCCTGCCCCGCAGAGAGAACCGTTCACGTATTCCGTAGGGGATACGGTGTATCTGGAAAACGGTAAGCCCTATATCATCGAGAGCGTCGGCGTCTTTGATATTACCCTCAGCGACCCGACGCTTTTCTATCCCATCTCCCGTGCGGAGAGCAGGGAGAGCTTCGCACGGCTCATGGAGCGGTATCCGCAGCCGGAAAAGGAACCTGCTTATACCGAGGAAACCATGGCGGTGTATCCCGGTGACAAAAACAACCTCCCCTATGATGTGGAGATTCGCACCCTGCGCTTTGACGATCCGGAGATTGACCCGCCCGCACCGCTGCCGCCTGCGGAGAATTTCCGCATTTTGGACGACGATCTCGGCACAGGCGGTGCAAAGGAGAAATTCTGGCGCAACATCAAGGCAATCGCCACCCTGAAGCAGATCGAAGCCGAGGGCAGAAACGCCACCCCGGAGGAACAGCATATCCTCTCCCAATACGTCGGCTGGGGCGGGCTTGCGGACGCTTTCAACCCTGACAAGGCAGGCTGGCGCGCCGAGTACGATGAGCTGTACGCCGCGCTATCCCCGGAGGAATACGCCGCCGCCAGAGCGTCCACGCTGAACGCCCATTACACCAGCCCCACCGTTATCCGCGCCATTTACGACGCGGTGGAGAACATGGGCTTCCAGACCGGCAATATTCTGGAGCCCAGCATGGGCGTGGGTAACTTCTTCGGTATGCTGCCGGAGAGCATGAAAAGCAGCAGGCTCTACGGCGTGGAGCTGGATTCCATCACGGGACGTATTGCTAAGCAGCTTTACCCCAAGGCGGATATTACCGTGGCCGGCTTTGAAACCACCGACCGAAAGGACTTCTTCGACCTCGCCGTGGGCAACGTACCCTTTGGACAGTATCAGGTCAGCGACCGGGCTTTTGACAAGCTCGGTTTTTCCATTCACAACTACTTTTTCGCAAAAGCGCTGGAGCAGGTGCGTCCGGGCGGCGTGGTGGCCTTCGTCACCTCCCGCTACACCATGGACGCCAAGGACAGCGCCGCAAGGAAGTATATCGCCCAGCGCGCGGACTTCCTCGGCGCGATCCGCCTGCCCAACAATGCGTTCCGCGCCAACGCCGGTACGGATGTCGTTTCGGATATTATCTTTCTTCAAAAGCGGGACAGACCCATTGAAATCGAACCCGATTGGGTACACACGGGTATCTGGCGAAACCCGGGAGCGAACTCGGACGGCTTTGCCATCAATCAATATTTCATCGACCACCCGGAGATGGTGCTGGGACGGCAGACCTCGGAAAGCACGCAGTACGGCAGGCAGGACTTTACCGTTGCGCCCATCGAGGGCGCAGACCTTGCGGAGCAGCTCAGCGGCGCAATTCGGAATATCCGTGGAACCTACGCGGAAGCGGAGCTGCCCGATCTGGGCGAGGATGAGACCATCGTGGAGACCATCCCGGCAGACCCGAATGTGCGGAATTTCTCCTACACCGTGGTGGACGGGGAGCTGTACTACCGGCAGAACAGCATCATGACCAAGCCCGACTTCAACGCCACCGCAAAGGAGCGTGCCAAGGGCATGGTGGAGCTGCGGGACTGCGTGCAGAAGCTCATATCTGAGCAGATGGACGGCTTTATTTCGGATGATACCATCCGGCAGACGCAGGCGGAGCTGAACACACTATACGACGGCTTCACCGCAAAGTATGGGCTTATTAACTCCCGCGCCAACGCACTGGCCTTTGCAGAGGACAGCTCCTACTATCTGCTCTGCTCTCTGGAGGAGCTGGACGAGGACAAAAACCTCAAGCGCAAGGCGGATATGTTTACCAGGCGAACCATTCGGGCGCACGAGGCCGTGACCAGCGTGGACACCGCTTCGGAGGCGCTGGCGCTGTCCATCTCCGAAAAAGCCTGCGTGGATATGGCGTATATGGCGCAGCTCACCGGCAAAAGCCAGGATGAACTGATCGACGAGCTGAACGGCGTTATCTTCCTCGACCCTGTGCGCGGGGAGTGGCAGACAGCGGACGAATATCTCTCCGGCAACGTCCGGCAGAAGCTGCGGGAGGCGGAGCAGGCGGCGCAGGACAGCCCCGGCTATCTGCCCAACGTGGAAGCGCTGCGACAGGCGCAGCCCAGGGATCTGGACGCAAGTGAAATCGAGGTGCGGCTGGGCACAACGTGGATCGACCCCTCGTATATCCGGGAGTTCATGTGGGAGACCTTCGAGACGCCCTTCTACCAGCAGCGCATGATCGACGTGACCTATTCCGCCTTTACCGCCGAGTGGAACATCAGGAACAAGAACGCGGTCAGTTACAGCAATATTGCCGCATATATGACCTACGGCACGGAGCGCGCAAACGCCTATAAGATTCTTGAAGATACCCTGAATCTGCGCGACGTGCGCATCTACGATACCAAGCACGATGCGGACGGCAGGGAGCGGCGCGTACTCAACTCCAAGGAAACCACCCTCGCCCAGCAGAAGCAGCAGGCCATCCGGGACGCTTTCCGGGACTGGATATGGCGCGACCACGACAGGCGGCACACCCTGGTCGCAAGGTATAACGAGCTGTTCAATTCCACCAGACCCCGCGAATATGACGGCAGCCACATCACCTTTGCGGGCATGAACCCGGAGATCCGGCTGCGGGAGCACCAGCTCAACGCGGTTGCCCATGTGCTCTACGGCGGCAACACCCTCCTTGCCCACGAGGTGGGCGCGGGCAAGACCTTCGAGATGGTAGCCGCCGCCATGGAATCCAAGCGGCTGGGGCTGTGCCACAAGTCCCTGTTTGTCGTTCCCAACCACCTGACGGAGCAGTGGTCGGGCGAGTTCCTGCGGCTGTACCCCTCCGCCAACATCCTCGTGGCTACGAAAAAGGACTTCGAGCCGAAGAACCGCAAGAAGTTCTGCGCCCGCATCGCCACGGGCGAATACGACGCCGTTATCATCGGCCACTCGCAGTTTGAGAAGATACCCGTATCCATGGAACGGCAGCAGCGGCTTTTGGCGGAGCAGATCTTCGAGGTGGAGGAAGGACTGCGGGAGCTGAAAAGCCAGCGGGCGGAGCGGTTCACCATTAAGTCTCTGGAACGCACCAAGCGCGGCCTTGAAGCCAAGCTCAAAAAGCTCCAGGACAGCTCCCGAAAGGACGATGTTGTGACTTTTGAGCAGCTGGGCGTAGACCGTTTGTATGTGGACGAGGCGCACAACTATAAGAACCTGTTCCTCTACACAAAAATGCGAAACGTGGCGGGGCTGTCAGCCACCGACGCCCAGAAGTCCTCGGATATGCTGCTCAAGTGCAGGTATATCGACGAGATCACCGATAGCCGCGGCGTGGTATTCGCCACGGGCACGCCCGTCTCAAACTCCATGACCGAATTGTATACCATGATGCGCTATCTCCAGCACGACGCCATTCGCGGCAAGGGGCTTGCCCACTTCGACTGCTGGGCTTCCACCTTCGGAGAGACGCAGACCGCCATCGAGCTGGCTCCTGAGGGTACGGGCTACCGGGCGAGGACGCGGTTTGCCAAGTTCTTTAATCTGCCTGAGCTCATGACCCTGTTCAAGGAGACGGCGGATATCAAGACCTCCGACCAGCTCAACCTGCCTACGCCCACGCCCATCTATCACAACGAGGTGGCGCAGCCCACGGAGATACAGAAGCAGATGGTGCAGGAGCTGTCCGAGCGCGCCGCAAGGGTACACGCACAGCTTGTTGACCCCGGCACGGACAATATGCTCAAGATCACCTCGGACGGGCGCAAGCTGGGGCTTGATCAGCGCATCATCAACCCCGACCTGCCGGACGACCCGAACAGCAAGGTCAATCGCTGCGTGGACAACATCCACCGCATCTGGCAGGACGGGCAGGCGGACAGGCTGACCCAGCTCGTGTTCTGCGATTTGTCCACCCCGAAAACCGGCGCGACCGGGGCGAAGGCGGCAAAGACGGCGGGCGGGAATCTGGACAGCCCGGAGCTCAACGCCGTCGAGCGGCTGATCGACAAGGAAAACCCTGACGAACCCGGCTTCACGGTATATGACGACATCCGGGAAAAGCTCGTCGCCAGAGGAATCCCCCGCGAGCAGATCGCATTTATCCATGAGGCGAACACCGAGACGCGGAAGAAGGAGCTGTTTGCAAAGGTGCGCTCCGGTCAGGTGCGTGTGCTCATGGGAAGCACCTTCAAAATGGGCGCGGGCATGAACGTGCAGGACAGGCTCGTGGCGCTCCATGACCTCGACTGCCCGTGGCGGCCGGGCGATCTGGAGCAGCGCAGCGGGCGCATCATCCGGCAGGGCAACCGCAACAAGGAAGTGCATATCTACCGCTATGTCACAGAATCCACCTTCGACGCCTACCTCTGGCAGACGGTGGAAAATAAGCAGAAGTTCATCTCTCAGATCATGACCTCAAAATCTCCGGTTCGCTCCTGCGAGGACGTGGACGAGACCGCTCTTTCCTACGCCGAGATCAAGGCGCTGTGCGCCGGAGACGAGCGTATCAAGGAGAAGATGGACTTGGATGTGGACGTTGCCCGCCTGAAGCTCATGAAGGCCAGCCATCAGAGCCAGCAGTTCCGTCTGGAGGACAATCTGCTCAGGCATTTCCCCGAACAGATCCGGCAGAACGAGAGCTTCGTGGAGGGCTTTACCGCCGATATGCAGACGCTCGCCGGGCATCCGCACCCTGTGGACGGTTTTGCGGGCATGGAGGTCAAGGGCGACCTTCTCACCGACAAGGACAACGCAGGCGCTGCCATTCTGGAAGCGTTCAAGGACGCAAAGGGCATGGAGCCCGTTCCCATCGGCAGCTACCGGGGCTTTGCCATGTCCCTGACCGTGGAGGACTTCGGGCGGGACTTTATTCTCACCCTCAAGGGCAAAATGAACCACCGCGTGACGCTGGGCAAGGACGCGCGGGGCAACCTCACCCGCATCGACAACGCCCTGAACACCATGCCGGACAGATTGCAGAATGTCAGAAACACGCTGGACGCGCTCACCGCGCAGATGGAGACGGCAAAGGCGGAGCTGGGCAAGCCCTTCCCCCAGGAGGAAGAGCTGCGGATAAAATCCGCGCGGCTTGCGGAGCTGAACGCCGAGCTGAACATCGACGACCGCACGCCCATGGAGCAGATGGCGGAGGACGCGCCCGCCGTGCAGAGCGCAAAGGCGGAGCGTCCCTCCGTGCTGGCAAAGCTGAAAGCGCCGCTGTCCCAGCCCTGCGCCGAGGACAAAATCAGGCACAGGAACAAGGAGGAACGATAAAAAACAGCGGCTTCGGCGAAGAACGGATTTTGCCGGAGCCGCTTCACTACAGCTTAATGAAAGGAAGGATGCACCAATATGAAGGATATTCCCGTTTACAGATTTCCCGCCGAGCACGCCCGTGAAAACGGCGAGCTGGAGCTTTACCGCGCCTCCAACAAGGCCAGCGCCGCCTGCAAGGAGGCCATTGAGAAGGCGATCTCCGAGCATTATTGCGATAACGTCCTGCACAGGGAAGCCGTCGCGCAGGTGGCGGAGCAGTTCGGGCATGAGCGCATTTTATATGTGCTGGCGATTACCATCCGGCAGAAGGATTGGGACGGGCGGTTCTCAGCGGACAACAAGCAATGGGCAAAGGCCGTTCCCGTCGCGGAGAACCCTGACGCATGGGGGACGGATCGGAACTGCTATCTGGCGGTGAACAGCCACAGCGGGCTGGTTGATCTGTTTACCAAGCTGGCGCGGGAGGACGCAAGGGCGCATGAGCGCAAGCCCTCGGTGCTAGGCAGACTGAAAAGCAGACCGCCCGAAGCGGCGGCGGAGGCAGTCAAAAAGACAAAGGAGCCGTCCCTGTGAGCGCGCAGTTCATGCGCCGGAACATCCGCATCTCCGTTCGCCTGACGGAGGAAGAGCACCGGCTGCTGAAGGAAAAGATGGCGCGGATCGGCGTTACCAATCAGGAGGCGTTCCTGCGGAAGATGGCGCTGGACGGGCTGGTGATCAGGCTGGATTTGCCTGAGCTGAAGCAGATGATTTCGCTTCTGCGCTACACGAGCAACAACATCAACCAGATCGCCAAACGGCTCAACGAGAGCGGCAGAGCCTACGACACCGACCTTGCGGAGATTCTGGAAAAGCAGAAGCAGCTATGGGGACTTGCCAACAGAATTCTTATGAAGCTGTCTGCCATTCAGTGAGCAGGCAGAAATATACGATAAGCCCATGCTGCCGGCATCCTTGTTTTAGGGCAGCTCTTTCTGTATAATGAAATCAAAAAGGACGGAAAACGACTATGAAATTCATTTTGAAACTGCTGCTTGCGCCCCTTATGCTGGTTTTGTGGATCGTGGAATGGGCGCTCACGCTGGCGCTCAAGGCTTCCGCCGTGGTCTGTGTCATCGCCTCCGCCCTGTTTCTGCTTTCAGGCTTCTTTTACTTTGTGGACGGCAACGTGCAGAACGGCTGCATCTGTCTGGGCATTGCGTTTCTGCTCTCCCCCTACGGACTGCACTATTTGGCGGTGAAGCTCACAGCGCGGTTTATCGGCATGAGAATGCTGCTCAAGGAGCGAATCTACGGATAAACGGAATATGCGTAATGTGAAAAGGCGCAGGCTCCCTCCTGCGCCTTTTTCCATGGAGGGAATATGGCGACCACACGAATCATACCCATGCACTTAAACAAGGGCAAGACGCTGGCGCAGTGCCTTGCCGACCGGACGGAGTACGGCATGAACCCGGACAAAACCGAGGGCGGCGCGCTGATCTCCGCATTCGCCTGCGAGCCGGAGACAGCCGTTTCCGAATTTGCCCTGTCCAAGCGGGAGTACCGGGAGCTGACCGGACGGGTGCAGGAAAGCGACGTCATCGCCTATCAGGTACGGCAGTCCTTTAAGCCCGGAGAGGTTACGCCGGAGGAGGCCAACCGCATCGGCTACGAATTTGCCAGGCGCTTCCTGAAGGGCCGGCACGCTTTCCTCGTCTGCACCCACACCGACAAAAAGCACATTCACAACCACATCTACTGGAACTCCACGGCGCTGGACTGTACGCGGAAGTTCAAGAACTTCATCGGCAGCTACCGCGCCGTCCGCAGGCTGTCCGACCTGATCTGCGCCGAGCACCGGCTGTCCGTGGTGGAGAATCCGCAGAAACACGGGCTGAGCTACAACAAATGGCGCGGCGGTCACGACAAGCTCTCCAACCGCGATCTTCTGCGCATGGCGATAGACGCGGCGCTTGAAAAGCAGCCTGGGGACTTCGACGCGCTGCTGGCGCTTTTGAAGGATTGCGGCTATTCCGTCGCCCGAAAGGGCAGGCTGTCGCTGCGGCACGAAAACCAGAAACAGAGCATCCGCCTGGATTCCCTGGGCGAGGGATATTCCGAGCAGGAGCTTCGTGCCGTACTTGCGGGAGGCAAAGAGCACAAGCCCTTCGTCAAAAAGAAATATCCGAAGCGCAGGGAGCGCGCCACGCTGATTGCCGATATTGAGGCGAAGCTCAACGCAGGAAAAGGCTACCGCTACGATCAGGCGATGAAGGTGGTAAAGCTCAAGCAGATGGCAAAGACGCTGATATATCTGGAGGAAAAGGGCTTTGCCGATTTCGACGCACTTGTCAATGCCGCCGCCGATGCGGAGAAGCGGTTCTATGCTTTGAAGGCGGCCATAAAGGCGGCGGAAGCGCGTATGGGCGAGATACAGACCCTGCGGACACACATCATGAACTATTCCAGGACGCGCAGCGTTTACACCGGCTACCGCAAGGCGGGGTACTCGAAAAAATACCTTGCGGAGCATGAGGGGGATATCCTCATCCACAAGGCGGCGAAGAAAGCCTTTGATGCGTTCGGTCTGAAAAAGCTGCCCACGGTCAGGAGCCTGAACGAAGAATTTGCAAGGCTGCTGGCAGAGAAAAAGGCGGCCTACGCCGAGTACCACCGGGCGCAGGAGCAGATGCGGGAGCTGCTGATCCACAAGGCGAACGCCGCCTATCTGCTGGGGCTGGACGAACAGAACCGGCAGACCACCGAGCGGCAGCGCGAGGAAAAATAGCGATGGCACATCGCGCAGCCACAGATGAAATCTGTGTTGCAGGGGGTATGGGGAACGCCCCATCAAGCAAAAGGCGGGGACTCGTCGGAGTCTCCGCCTGGTGTCTTTTGGCTCCAAAAGACCTTGCTTGCCAAAGCCAAGGAAGAATGCGGCTGAGGTAATGACTCTCATGCTCCCGGAACCGTTCCACCAACGTCAGGCACGCTGTGGGTACGGTTATCGCACATGTACTTCTGCTGTTCATATATGATACGGATTGTTTCCAGATGTTCCGTCTGTCGCGCGGGCAGATATTTCCCAAGGAGCAGTTTTCCATCTACAGCATCTAGGTCACGCCGGAAATGAGTCTGCTTTTTCCGATGGCTTTGCGGGTCGTTTTTGCGGTATGCTTGCAGCATCTTGTGTGTTTGAGGTAACGCTGGCAATAAATCCAGCTTTCTTTTCGTCTGTGGGATCACGGAGAACGTCCAGAAGCTTCTCGATATTTTCTCTGGCCTCATTAAGCAGAGAAACGTCCTATAGATAACGGATATTGGACGGCGTGCAGGTGGCATCCGCGATTATGGTTCCGTCGTTACTGCCTGAACCGGGGCATCATAGGAATCATCGTCATCCTTGACTTCGGACTCTTTCCATGACGCTCTTTTGCATCCTGCAGAATCATTTCGTTGATTTAACCCAGGATCTCCAATGTCAACCGCTTGCGAAAGCACACCATCAGCGGTGGGTCAACGGGTAACTTTTCATTATCGTAGCCAAGATACCTGCAGAAATACTGCAGGCACGGAGTCTCTTGGATCATAAGGCCAGTTTCTTCACCTGAAAAACCATACTCCGCATGGATGATGCAGGCATCCAGAGCCAGACGTAACGGTTTAGCCACGCTGCCATTTGGTTGGTAAACAGCATAGCGTACCATCCTCAGCGTTTAAAGAATTTTTAAAATGCCACTTGATAAAATATACCTTTTATGGTAATATTTAATAAAAATAGCCTGATGCAAAGAGGCATAATTGTTCATATGGCAAGTGGACACTACATGGAAGCACAGATTAAACGTAGATGAACATGCTGAAATGCATACAGAAAGGAGGATTATCATGAAAAAGTGGAGCCAGCCCAAAGTGCAAGTTATGAAGCAGGAGGACTTGTCGAAGATTGTCAAACGCACTCTTTCAATAGAGTCTTCTTTGTACGCGAGCGGATGTCACCATGGGATGATCGGCTGCAAGTGAAACAAAAACGGGGCGGACGGAGTAAAGTGACCGTTCGTCCCTACTCTATTGCTTGCAAATCAAACAACGTCGTTTCATTTTCAAAGCAGATGAGCACTAACGCGAAAGCATTGACTATGTAGCGATATTGCCTCTGTAGCAATCTCGTTCTCGTTGGATATTTTCCAATCTGTAGCCATTTGGCTACTTCTATACCGGCAAATATATTTCCGAGGTTGGAATTCAATTAATGAAGTGTATAGCTATTTTAGCTGAATGTACAGTAGCGATTTAATAAAGAAAGGATTTCATTTGGCCATATCATCATTCATATCTGGGTAAAAGGCCAAATGATTAGAGGGTTGATTGAGATGATAAAACGCAACACATCAAATTTCGTCCATAAAATAGGTGATGAGATTGTTATCCACTCAACGTCAACAGGGAATAATATTTTCTTAAATGAAGTAGCGTCTGATATCTACGAGTGTGTTAAAGACGGTGCATCTATTGACGAGTTACTTTCAAGAGTAGGATCTATTTATCAAATCGACCCTGCTCTTATACTTTCTGATGTTCTGCGGACTATAGATGCTCTTGTGCAAGAAGGAGTTGTGTTCATTGATTCTGAAGAATTGTAAGATAGGCTTGGATAATCGTTATATCGAAAGTAGCTTAGTATACACAGATAGGAAAATCTATTTAGAAACAACAACGCGATGCAATAATTATTGTCAGCATTGCTTTAATCGTTCTGGGGAAAAAGAAAATGATCTCTCTGTGGAAAATATCATTGAGCTTGAACGTGGTTTCTGTAATCTTGGTAACATCACACAAGTGCTTTTGAGCGGAGGAGAGTTCTTTTCAAATCCATCGTATTTTGAAATACTGCAGTTTATATCGTGCAAGTATGATGTAAAGGTGCTTTCTAACGGGAAATTTGTCCCAAGTGATTTCCTAGATTTACTTTCATCACGCAAAAACATAGGGATTCAAATTACTTTGAATGGTTGTACAAGTCAAGTGGACGAAATAATACGTGGTGCTTGTTTTGATAACACGGTATCTAACATTAGAAAGATAAACAATTATGGCTGTTCAAACTCGTTAACAGTTGCTACGACTTTGTTCCGAGCAAACATAAATGACATAAGAGCGATGATTGATTTCTGCCTTTCTATTGGCGTTAAAAGGATTCAGTTCTCTTTTATTTATAAATTAGGAAGAGCTGTTGATAATTGGGCGCGTCTTTCTATATCTTCATATGAGAAGTTGATTGCTCTCGATGAAATTCAGAAATTATCTTTAGAATACCAGGACGAAATTAGCATTACATCATCAGGTATGAGGCACTTTTGCTCAAAAATATATAGTGGTGACAGTGATTATACCTGTCAAGAACTGTCAGAGGAATTGGTTATAACTCCGTCATTATCCGCGCTATTTTGTCCAAAATATGACGTATACTGCGAGTGCAAAGGATTTTCCAAATTACAATACTCAGATCTTTCACAAGGGTCTTGCTCTATCATAAATTTATTAGATGACAAGTGTAGCACATGCTTGCAATTTCGGGAGTGTTTAGCATCATGCGTAATATAGAGAATTTCATGAGAATAAGTAGACAAGCATATATGAATACTTCTCCCGAGTTAATTACGTGGGAAATAACATCGGCTTGCAATAAAAGATGCTCATTTTGTTATCACAATGTATTCTGTCAAGAGTCAAATAAGCATGCATCAAAGAAGATGATAGATACCGTACTTGGCTTTATTAAAAAAACGAATGTTCGAGGCGTGGCAGTTTCAGGCGGGGAGCCTTTGCTTCATCCTGATTTTGAATCTTTGGTTCATCAAATATATAAATCGGTAAACAATATCACGGTCTTCACAAATGGAATTGGCTTTAATTTCGAACTATATAAAGAAATTGCAAAAGATCACGTTACTATTAACTATAGTTTTGATTACGATGATCCGCTGAATTACTCGTTGTTAGAGCGATTTATTTCCTTTATGCCATTAGATAGACTCAAGGTTTCTATGGTTTATAGTGGTCAGAATGTTGAGAGTTTTTTAAATTGTATTATTCGTATTCGTCAAATATTCCACGGAGACTTTCAGATTAATTATGTGCATTTCAAAGGACATGCGATGTTTGAAAAAACGCTTATTTCCAACATGATTGAAATATCAAAAAAATTAATTGACTTGAATCTGCGAGAGAACCTATGCATCAATGGACAATATGTTTCCGAGCCCATAAATAATTATTTTGAGCAGTTGCCTGTAACATCATTTAACTGCTCAATCTGTAGAAACATAAAGATTGACGTCAATGGTAATATATTCCCGTGTCCATTTTTTACGAATTATGAGTATTGTCTTGGCACAGTTGAAAACTTTAATCTGGCAGATCTATCGTCACCTTCTGAAAGTGGAATATGTGGTATGCTAAGAAACAAACTCTATTCTCGGGTCTTTACTCCTAAATGTTCTGTTTGCAGGTGGAGCGACTTGTGCGGAGGTGGTTGTTTAGTATGTCTAGAAGATGGCTGCGAATCTGGAGTTAATGAGATTAGCTGCGCAATTAATTCTTCAATTTACAGTTATATTAATGATATCTGGAAACTAAGATGAGTAGAGGTGTGATATGCACAATACGAATTTAAACTTTTTTGGAACTGAGATGGTCGTATTCTCCGACAACGAAATACTAATAGATAGAATAAACTTTATTTTCCGATATTTTTTATCTGATTGTACTTCTCCACAAATATTTTTCAAGGTATCGACGCGAAAAAAAACTATTGGAAATCCATTACTGCTTGATGATGGTCTTCTTACCAATAGGACGGCAGTTATTTCGTACTCATATGATAACAAAAAGTACTACTCGTGGGATTATAATGACACGTTTTTGCCGCCGCTACAAATTTATCCATTGGCAGGGAGGTTCCTAGTTCTACACGGGTGCGCCATTATGATTAAAGGCAGGACTATTGTGTTTGTTTCGCCTAGTTTTGGCGGCAAAACAACTATGGTATATTATGCTCTAAAACAAGGAGCTTCCTGTATAACGGATGACTTAGTTTTCATCGAAAATGGCAACGTTATACCGTATAAAAAACCTGTAGGCATAAGAGAAACTAATCATGTGGCAATAACCGATTTTAATGTACGCAAAGATGTTCATCCACTCACGCTCATTAATCCTCAGGGATTAGCGACACATTTGGTACATCTCGATGATTTGTTCAATGTGCCATATGTTGAAGATCCATCATCGATAGATTGGTTTGTAATTCCTGATAAAAATAAAACTGGGAAGCCTCGTAAGCTCGATATGTTTGAGGTAACACGGCGTTTATCAGCTTCTATCTGCAACTCTGGGCTTGATGATCGTGCTTTATTAGAATCTTTATTCTTTGCAACGTCATCAGCCAAGGGAGCGTTTTTCCTTCCGACTGGTGATATAGAAAACGCGTTTAATAATATGATGTCAATTATTTAGGAGATAGCCACGATGATTTGTAGAAGTGCTTTAAATACAGATACAATTAATGTTGTATTGGTGAATTATCCATATGTGTCAAGCGTTGTTAAGTATCCAATTGGACTAATCAACTTAAAGAACATACTCGACAAAAGCTGCAATAATATACGCACTAATATTGTAGATTTTAACAGGCTGATTAATAATAAGAGTATTGCTGTAGAGAGCTTTAAGAACAAAGACTATAATCTTCTTTCAAGCTATATTTTATCATATAGTCCTCACATTATTGGGTTCTCAACAATAGCAATCTCACTCGATATAGTACTTGAGCTCTCATCATTTATCAAATCACAGCATCCTGAATTGATAATTTTCTTAGGAGGGCCTGCTGCTTCCGTTTCATATGCTAAATTGCTACAAGATTTCACGTGTATTGATTATATACTATTAGGAGAAAGCGAATCGTGTATTGAAAGCACTATCATTACAGCATCAGCTGGAGCCTCTTTCCAAGATATTCGAGCAAATATCGCGTTTCGTGATGGTGAGGAGATTTGTGAAAAGCACGATGCTCCGGATGTTGTTTTAGATAAGTTACCATACTTGGATTTATCTGGATATAGCGACTTATCAGAAATTGACATTGAGATTGGACGAGGCTGTCCGTTCAACTGTTACTTTTGTGCAACTAGCATATTCTGGCACAGAAAATATGAGGTTAAAAGTGTACATAGGCTTATTGGTGAAATAGAGTACTATATAATGGAATATGGAATCGTCAATTTCAATTTCATTCATGACCTATTAACGTATGATCGTGATTTTATTATCGATTTCTGCAAGGAGATTCTTAATAAAAAAATCAAAATCAATTGGGCTTGTAGCGCAAGAGCAGATTACTTGGACAACGAAATGATAGAGTATATGTACATCGCTGGATGTAATCATATATTTATTGGAATTGAGAGTGGATCAAACCGAATGCAACGAATCATACAAAAGAACCTCAATGTTGAAACGTTATACGATATATTCACGGTTCTTTCTCAATATCAAATCTCTCTGACGGTATCATTTGTATATGGGTTCCCTGAAGAGGAACAGTCTGATTTGATTGATACACTTAAGCTGATACAATGTCTCAATGATAAATTTGGCTGTAAAGTAGTTCTATCAAGATGCACATTATACCCTAACACGACGGTTTATTTACAAAACGCAGAGAATGTTAATACATTCCTTCCGAGCGGTGATTATTTGGCTCTACATAATGCGGAACCGTCTGAATTAATAGTTAATAATAAGGAACTGTTTCCATGCTTCTTTTGCTTAGATAATCAAAGGGAATACCCTCATTTGGATGTGTTCATAAACTTCTATATTAGACTGATAAAGGCAACTTTACCAAACTTCTATTTGTGCCTTTCAGATAAATATAGCTATTACGAGCTTTATTCAATTTTCTATCATCTTAATGAACGGCTTGATCCATACACTCGGGAACTATATGAAAAGAGGTCGACTAAAAGAGAATATTTTATAGTTCTCTATGATCTTCTCAGGGAAGAGGTTGAAAGCAATGATCATTTTGATAAAAGGATAAGGGAGGCCTTTTGTTTTGATATGCTACTTTTGTCACATAGCACTGCATTATAGTGATTAGGTGAGGTTACTATGCTGTTTATAAGTCCTGATACTTATGTGCTATCGCATGGCGCACTATTTAAAAAAATATATAACAGTAAATCGGACATGGGATTTATAGTGAAGATAGGGGATAATACTTACAAATTAATCGGTAGTAATGCAAAAATCTTTCAAATGATTGCTTCGCCATTTCGCTATCGATATTCAATATATGAACTCACCACGATGCTACAGTTAACTAGAAACGAAGTTGTATATTTGATGTTTGAATTGCTTGCAAACGGAGTTGTCGTTAAGCGGCAAGAGGCATATTATCACTGTCCTTTGTTTTTGAATAAAAGCACATTCATTGTCAAAGCGAATCATAGATGGGTGATCGGAAACTTTAAGACCTGTTCCGTTGATTATATTGGTGAAGAAGTTGCCATGTCTCTGTTGGAAAATCGCATTGATGATATACCAAATAACATATTGGAAGAGTTGTACACTAGAAACCACATAACTAATGGGTATGCACTAATGACAACTGATGATTATTCAACAACCGTCGAGAATTATTTAGTGCTTACATATAGGTGCAATCTAACTTGTTCTTATTGCTTTGAGAAACATGCAAAACATGATTGTGATAATATGGGGATTGACGTTCTAAATAGCATACTTAAAAATCTAAATGAAATTACGGAGAATCAAACCATTGTCCTTTATGGAGGGGAGCCGCTTCTTTCGTCCTCAAAAAAAATAATAAACAGAATAATAGATTTTGTGAGTATGAAAGACAATTTCGCAATGCGTATAATTACAAATGGAGTAAATATATCAAAGTATTTGCCACTGTTCCAAAGAGTAAAGAAAAAAATATCTTCATTTACAATTACAATAGACGGAAACCAATCAATACATGATAGCAGAAGAATCTTTCATTCCGGAGCCGGAACGTATGTTCGTGTTGTTCGTTCGCTTAAAGCGTTAGTTGCAAATGATTACACTTGCATAATAAGAATTAATTTAGACGAAAATAACTATAACAAGATTAGCGACTTAATAAAAGAGCTGCATCAAATTAATAAAAAGAATTTATTGCACGTTTTTTTAGCACGAGTTGATAATCCAACAGACCCAAAGTTTCATCCGCTTTCAATAAAGAAGGTAATTGAGGCCTATAATACGATACGAGAAATATCGAATATTAGTATTATTTCTGATATACCTATATTGCAGTTTATGATCCAATATAATAAGACAGTAGAGAATGAGTTGCTCTTTTTTGGCCAAAGAAGCAACTACTGTTCAAACGAAAGAATAAATGTATTTGATACAAATGGGAGAATATATTGTTGCAATGAGGCTATGGGCGATTCTTACTTCGAGAAAAACTTAATGGGTTCTCGGCTTGCTGTGAGTAATATTACACCGTTTACCTTTTGGAAATGTAATAATTGTTCTGTATTTCCTCTTTGTCTTGGTAATTGCCCTAGAACAAACAGATATATTGCCAACTGCGCTAACAGGTGTGAACAAGCAAACATTGAAGAGGCCCTTATAACATTATGTTCGCAATTAACAAACATTGGAATAATCGGACAATAAAAAGAAAAGCTGAAAAATACGGGATGCTTAAAAAGAAATTATTCATGGTTGTACAATGAATTAACTCATGGAAGTGCAGTACGGATTGCTTTTTTAGATGTTGCATGGTATAATAATCGCGATATCTTGTGAATAAGGGGGGGTTCCTGTGGTGAAGCTTCGGATTTCCTTCTAAACGATAGAAGGAAATACTTTCAATCCTTCTATCGCGCTAGTGCATAGGAGGTAACATGAAAAAATATCAAAAACATGCCAGCGTCTATTTTATAGGGGCTTTGGTTTCTATTCTTATCAGCACCGTGTTTGCGGTTGTTTTGCAATTCTTCAAAGGCGATGTGCTGGATTCTGCCATTGCCGGAGATACGCAGACTACGCTTCGGTATGCGTCTATCCTGATTGCCTTTATCCTTTGTGAAATCCTGTTTTACTTTGGGTACAGGCAATTCAGCGCAAGATTTGTCGTCGGCTGCACGAAGCTGCTGAAGCGGGACATTTTTGAGAGTATCCTCAAGCGCGGCTATGTGGACTACAAGACAACGCCGCAAGGGGAGTACATCGCAAAATACACGAACGAAGCGGATACCATTAAGGCACGCCGCTTTCAGATGCTTCCCCTGTTCTGGGAGATTCTTTTCAAGATCATCTTTGTAAGTGTAGCTTTATTTGTCTTGGACTGGCGTCTTGCTCTGATCACAATAGGGCTTCTAACCACGCCGCTCTATATTCCCAAGCTCATTGAAAAGCGGTTGCAGAATGCGCAGAACGCATATCTGAAAGCGGTCGAAGCAAATTTGGCAAAAGTCAACGATTGGCTCAGCGGCTTTGAGATTATTAAGAATTTTTCCATTGAAAAAAAGATTCTTTCAAAGTTTGACGATACAAACGACTTCACGATGAACAAGCTGCTGAGAGATATGACGCTCGGAGCGGTTTCACAATTAATCACGACACTGATTTCCTATCTGTCTTACTTTGTTGTGTTGAGTTGTGCAACGTGGCTCGTCCTGCAGGGGGACTTCTCCGCAGGCAACTTCTTTGTAGCAATCGGCATGATCGACCAGCTTTCCTATCCTCTGATTTCTCTTGCCGAAATCATTCGTCAGCTTGTGGCAATCAAGCCCTCCTGTCAATCTATGGAGAAATTCATTGAAGAAGGAAATGCTGCGAGGCATGGAAAGCCACTGACCAAACTGGCGAGGGAGATCCGGTATCGCAACGTTTCATTTGCCTATCCCGACAAGAAGCCCGTGCTGACGAATTTCGACTTTGAAGCGCAAAAAGGCGGACGCTATCTGATCAAAGGTCCCAGCGGATGCGGCAAAACCACCGCTATCAATCTGCTGCTTCGCTACTATGACGTAACTGACGGCAGCATTGAAATTGACGGGGTGCCTCTTTCTGAGTATTGTAGCACCTATGACTGTATGACCGTTGTCCGGCAGGAGGCAGTGCTGTTTCACGATTCTCTCAGAAACAACTTGACCATGTATCAGGACATTCCCGACGAAAAGCTGATTGAGATGCTTCAAACCCTTGGACTTATCAAGTTTGCTGGAAAAGAAGCTCTCGATGGAATGATTGCCGAAAATGGAGCAAACCTCTCCGGTGGAGAAAAGAAACGCATTTGTTTAGCCCGTGCATTGCTGCGAGATACGGACATATTGATTCTGGATGAGCCACTGGCAAATCTCGATGATACCACTGCGGGTATGATTGAAGATCTACTTCTCTCCATCGAAGGAAAGCTGCTGCTTGTGGTCTCCCATCAATTCACGGAAGAAAAACTCCCGCTTTTCGATAACGTCCTTTATTTACAAAAATTATAATAGGATATTTGTTCTCCCCTGAATGCTTTAATTGTCATTCAGGGGAGAACAAGAGAGTAAAATAGACAACACTTCATGTGATAAATCAAGGTTCTGCCGTTGTCTCATCTTTATTACATTTCCGTAAAGCCCATTATACTTGAAAAACGCGTTTTTTCGTATGTTAGGAGCATGAAGAAAACGCATTATCTTAATGAAAAACGCGAATGTGTGATAGACTGCTACATAGAGGCAACCAACTTATCGACCATTCCTATTAATGGACTGGCCTTAGTTCGGGAATGACAAATTTGGCCTATTTTCTTACCGGTGATAACGACCGTAGCTGCTATAGCCGCTGGCACAGATACCCCACGTAGGTTGGAGCGTATCAGTCACAGCACAAATCTCAGTAGCAGTCTATCCTTGATAGCCGACATCGTTAAGCCAGAATCCGCCAGTCATCGTGTACTTGATCCCTTTGATCTCGCTTCTCCAGCAACGATATCCAAGCGGTTGATAGAGAGGCATTATGGTACAGTAGTCGAAAAGCTTCTTCTGAATCTCTGTTATAACCTTCGTGCGCTCATTATAATCAACGGTGGTACGCGCCCTATTGACAAGTGCCAAGTAGCCTTCGCGATCAAGGTTTGTACATTCGGCGGCGACCTCGCTGCGGTTACAGAAATTGTCAATGAGCAGCATCGGTTCAGACCAACCAAGGCTAAGGAACGCTATGTCGAAATTGCCATCGCGGACATCCTGATTGACATAAGACCAATTCTGCGTTGTTATATTCAACTCAACACCTATGGCCTTTAGATCATCACGGAATGACTCAGCAGCGATTATCGGAGTGGCGGTATCACGGCTGGAAAACGTTATAGAAAACTTCTTACCGTCCTTGTCGACATAACCGTCTCCATCAGTATCCGTCCAACCGGCTTCCGCAAGCAGAGTTTTGGCCGCCTCTACATCGTAGTCGTAGTTGGCCTTGTAATACTTCACTGCCTCCTCATCGTAGTTCAAGCAGTTATTCTGTATAAGGCAGTATGTGGAATAGTAATCATCGCTGGTATATGCATCGATATTGTTGCGGTTGAACGCCTTTATCAGCGCCTTGCGAACATTTATGTCTGAAAGGAATTCATTTTTGGTGTTAAACTCTGCATAGGCTACAGTCGCGCCGGCAGCAACCACGGTTGTTATATCCGGATTGGCTTTGAGATCTTCAAGATAATCCGCATATGCGTCAGTGAGCACATCATATTCACCGCTGCAAACGCCGGTATAATAAGTAAAGTTCTCACCGCCCATGACAACACGAACGGTCTGCACAAGACACGCCCCTTTATTTTCAACGAGGGGGTTATGAGTGGAATAGCCAGGATTGGCCTTGAGAATAGCATAAGCTCCTGGGGAGTATTCCTCAACATAGTATGGGCCATAGGGATGGCATCCCCACAGAAGTTCTTCGTTAGTCATACTGTCCAGTTCGTCTTTATCGATAACACCGACGAAGCACTGCATAAAGTTGAACTCCATATCAGCCTGAAATTGGGAAAGATGGAAGATAACATCGCGCCCTGAAATTTCCATGGACTCTATGTACTGATATCCGTCCGCATAGGAGCTGCACTCAAGTCCATGCTCTATGGAGGCTACAACATCCTCGGGCTCAAGCTGTTCACCGGTAGAGTAATACATACCTTCGGGGAATGTAAGCGTCCATGTGAGTCCATCATCGCTCCATACGGAATTGGATGCAATGCCCGGCAAGGCTGTGCCATCATCAGCCTTGTTTAGTATGCTGTCAGCATAAAGGCACTGCATATCGTTCCACGAGTCGCACTGATACATATCCACGCCATCCCACTCGCTGTCAACGATAACCAATTGCTCGGGGACTTCTATCGGGCCTACTGGATTTACTGGGGCATCAGTCGCCATGTTGGCGTTGTTGGCGGAAGGGTCATTTGTTGCATTGGAGCCAACAACAGGTTCTCCGCACGCTGTGGCAATACTCATCAATAATGCAAGAACGATGAGCATAGCTAACATTTTGAGCTTCATTTTGTTTCCTCCTGTAAAATATTATTTTATCTTTATCGCCTTATTTGGCGTTAAGATCGTATGCCTCTGCAACATTGTCCGCAAGGTGGCAGCACACCCTGTGATCCGATGCCACATAGCGCATATCGGGTTCGCTGTTTTCACAGCGCGTTGTAGCAAATGGACAGCGCGGATGAAAATTGCAGCCCTTTGGCAGGTCTATGAGACTGCCTGGCTCCCCTTTCATTATACGTTTTTCCCTGCTGCGCAGATGAGGATCCAGTATGGGCGATGCAGCTATAAGCGCCTGTGTATATGGGTGCATAGGCTCGGAGCATATAACATCTGTAGGTCCGCACTCAACAATCTTCCCGAGATACATTATAGTAATTCTGTCACTAATATAACGCAATACATTCAGATCATGAGTTATTACAAGGTACGTTAGCCGATGCCGCTCCTGAAGATCTAGCAGCAGATTCAAGATCTGCGCCTGAACGGAAATATCAAGAGCCGATGTGGGCTCATCGAGTATCATTATCTGAGGGTTGACCGCCAATGCTCGCGCTATAGCTATCCTTTGGAGTTGACCTCCCGAAAGCTGATGAGGATAACTGTAAAGATATCTCTTGTCCATCTTAACAGCATATAGCGCTTCTACAGCTTTTGTCTTTGCCTCGGTCCTAGACATGCCATGTATTATAAGAGGACGTATGATAGACCCCTCAACAGTGTCCCTAGGGTTAAGATTCGAAGCGGGATCCTGGAAAACAACAGCTACTTCCTTGCGTATGCGCTTCTTTTCAGCATTGGAGGCCTTGGAAAGATCTCTATCGTTAATTAGTACCGTTCCACCAGTAGGCTTGGTAAGATTGAGGATAACACGGGCAAGTGTAGTTTTTCCGCTGCCCGACTCGCCGGCAAGGCCCATTATCTCTCCCTTATTTATTGTTAATGTGACATCGTTGACAGCCTTTACTGTGCGTTTCCCTTTTGCGAAGAAGTTATTGTCCACGGAAAAGAATTTATTCAGATGGTCTATCTGTATTACAGGTGTTGCTTTTTCCATCTATTTCCCCTCCTCCACGAAGTGGCAACTATAGCTATGCGTTGGACTGATAAAAGTGGTTGGTGCTTTAGTATTTTCACATATCTCCTTTGCGCACGGACATCGATTATAAAAGCGACAACCCTGCTTTTTCTCAGTTATTCTTGGTACAGTGCCATCTATCGTTTGCAATCGTGCCTGATGTTTCGTTACGCGTGGAAGAGCTTTCATGAGAAGCCTGGTATACGGATGCAATGGGTTGTCGAATATCTCGAACACGTTACCCTGTTCAACTATTTCACCCGCATACATTATAGCTACCTTGTCTGCCACTTCGGCAACAAGACCAAAGTTATGGGTAATGAGCATTATCGCAGTATTGAATTCTTTTTTTAGCTCACATATGATATCGAGTATTTGCGCTTCTATCGTCACGTCCAGTGCCGTAGTCGGTTCATCAGCTATTAAAAGCTGTGGCTTACGCGAGATCATCATTGCTATCATGACACGTTGTCTCATACCGCCGCTCATCTCATGTGGGAATGCCTCGGCACGCTTTTCAGCGTCCGGCATTTTCACATCACGATAAAGCTCCAGCACTCTTTGCCATCCTGTAAGTCTGTCTATCCCATCCAGCATTATAGCTTCGTTGACTTGCCTGCCCGTGGTGTATACTGGGTTCAGCGAGTCCAACGGATTCTGAAATATCATGCCTATTTCGCGTCCGCGCACCTTAGTTATTTCATTGTCCGAAAGTTCGATAAGATTAACTCCGTTAAATAATATATTGCCCGTCACCTTGGCATTGCTGCCCAACAATCGCATTATAGAATGAGCAATTGTTGATTTCCCGCAGCCAGATTCGCCAACGATAGCGAATATTTCGCTCTTGTTCATAGTGAGCGATACATTGTTCACGGCGCTTAAATATCCATCTCGTACTTTATAGTCAATTGAAACAGAGTTAAGCCTCAATAGTTCTTCGTTCATTATTTCCTCCTTAACCCTGAGACTTGGTTCGTGGATCTAGTAAGTCCCGAAGTCCCTCGCCTAATACAGAAAAACTCAAAACGGTATACACCAATGCAAGTCCAGGATAAATTGCTAACCACGGCGCGCGGGTTATATAAGTTATACCTTCCGAAACCATTAGTCCCCAATCCGGTGATGGAGGCTGAGAGCCTACACCAAGGAAAGATAGTGTTGTCGTGGACATTATTGTTCCCGGAAGTGACATTGAAAACATGACTATTAGCGCAGGAATAATGTTTGGTAAAATATAGCGAAACATCAATGCGAGATTGTTTTCTCCAAACGCAATGCCTGTTTCTATGAATGCCATGTTCTTTAGGCTCATGGTTTTAGCGCGAACAGTCCTCGCCATCGATGCCCAGTTAACAAGAGCAATAGCGATTATAGCATTTGTTAGATTCGAACCAAGAATGGTAACAACAGCCAGTGCCATGACCATCCCGGGGACACACCATGTCAAATCTGCAAAAAAGAGCATTGACCTGTCCACTATACCTCCATAGTATCCGCAGAAAAGTCCGACAACGACTCCAAGGAAAAGCTGGATCGCTCCGCCTATTGCAGCTACTTTGAAGGCTATACGCGTCCCGTATACTATACGGCTCCAAAGATCACGACCTAACTTATCGGTGCCAAGTATATGTGTAGCACTTGGTGGCTGCAAAACAGCGGAAACATCGTTTTCGTCGTATTCAAACGGGGCAATATAGTCAGCAAAAACAGCTATGATGATTATGCTTAGCAGCATGATTGCGCCAACCATGAAATTTAGATTTTTATAACAGTTCCTAAAGAATTCCTTCCATGGACTTGAGGCCATTATTTGTCACCTCCACCCGTTGATATCCTGATCCGCGGATCAAGCAGACCCAGCACGATATCAGCTATTATGTTGCAAATAACCGTCAGAACAGAAATTATAAGTATTATGCACTGTACGACATTGAAGTCCTGATAGACTATGGAACTTATCATAAGTCCTCCCATGCCGGGTATAACGAATATCTTTTCGAGTATTATGAATCCCGAAAGCAACCACGGCAACGACTGAGATATCTGAACACATATAATTATCATGGAATTTCGCAGAACGTGTTTTATAAGAACATCATGTTTTGCTAGACCTTTTGCGTATGCTGTTGATACATATTTATCATTAAGCGCATCTATAGCTTCTGATTTCGTTAAACGCAGCGTGCTCGCAATCCCGCCAAGAACACCTGCCGTGATCGGGAGTACATAATGCTTCCATGATTCAAAACCGCCAAGAGGAAGCCATTTAAGCTTAACCGCAAACAGGAGCATAAGCAACACTGCTATCCAAAATGAAGGTACAGACGTCATAATGAGCGTCGAATTAACCGTTATCTTATCAAAAATCGAATCTTTTTTATAGGCGCATAGCAATCCCAACGGCACAGCTATGAGATATTGTACAACCATGGTTATGGCTGTGAGTTTTAGGCTTACCGGTATCCGCACCTTAACAAGATCCCAAACCGGCAGCTTGTATTTGAACGATATGCCAAAATCCTGTTTGGTAACAATTTTCTTCCACCAATCAAAATACTGGACAAGTAACGGTCCGTTCAACCCATATTTTTCTACGGTTTCGGCAATCTTGTCCTGATTCGCCAGTTCTCCAGCCATTAAAGTAACCGGGTCGCCGGGCATCATAAATATCATGCTGAAAACAAGGAATGAAACACAGATTATCAATACAATACCCAGTAGCAACTTCTTACCGATGTAGCGCAAAACATCATCTCCTGTCATCATATATTTGTCCCTTGATTTATGTCATCCATTCATAGGCGTGGGACATTTGCCTTGTTTGTCTTGACGGTAGTAAAGCCACCTTTTCCTGATTCACTGCTTGCTCAGCCGATTTAGCTGGAACATTGATGTTTTAAGTGGAAAACTCAATTTTCCACATCCGCTATATGCTTGAATTTATCCATATTGCGGAAACTAAGGCCCAATAACAAAAGAAGGCACGTTCCAGCCGCAAAAATGCACAAGTGAAACGCGCCTTCTTATTGAACAGCGTGAGAATGAGGGTGGATAGTTCCATAAAAGTACCCTTGTCTTAACATATGAGGTTATGCATTTTTCTTGCATTTATTACCTTACTCTCCTTCCTTCAAACGTTATGATTCGCTTAAACGGTCTCGTTAGAAACAACCGTAACGCTGAAACCGCCTTGCCAGTTTTTATTTGGCGTAGCAATTTGCAGTTTTATTATACACTATTACAACTATAACTGCAATATGCTATTGTAGTTTGTTTTTGAAAAAGCTTTCATACTATAAAATAAATGCGAATGGTGGTGACAGGGATGATGCCAAAGGAAGTAGACTATGCCAAGATAGGTAGACGAATCCGTAGTGTTCGACAATCAAAGAACATGACTCAGGCAGAGCTTAGTGCAATAGTAGATTGCTCTAATAATTATCTAAGTCATATAGAAACAGCACAATGTAAGGTTTCACTTTCGATGCTCTTAAAACTGGCCTTTGCGCTTGGAGAAAGTATCGAGTACTTTCTTCTTGATACACCTTATGCCCGTGCTGAGACAATCATCGATAGCGATATATCAAAAAAACTCGCCAGATGCAATCCGTCCACGCTCAATGCTGTATCTAAGATGATTGACATACTGCTTGAGCAGCAGGTAAGTTTATCTATTGAGTGATTGATTAAATAAATATTATGGTTATTAACGTATACTTTTGGAATCATATCTAATTGGAATCAGCGGTTTATCAAGGCAAACATAGAAGGAAGCGGTAGGCAAGGAGAAAGGTATGCCTCATATCAATCGCGCGCTTATCCTGCTCAAATATTTCTGAGAGACCACGGACAAAGCGCTCCCGGTCTCCCTTGCGGATATCTCCGCCCATTTGAAGGAACACGGCATCACCGCCGACGCTCGCACCCTCCGCAACGACATTGAACAGCTTGTGGAGTTCGGCGTGGATATAGTCAAAGAACGCAGAGTG